>OHUD01000231.1_pt1 | contig 30194 bp, 28 predicted proteins | sample 1579021 | NCBI WGS metagenome assembly OHUD01 (sample SAMEA3879597, study PRJEB24766) | human gut metagenome | biome: human-associated habitat; feature: feces | place: USA | collected 1985/1987
CGCGTCCCGCCAACGCTCACATTGATTTTATAAAACTCTTCCGCCGCCCTGTCAGAGCTCAATTGCGACTGTCGCCTTCGTATAGACCCTTCCGCTCCGGATGCTGAGTGGCCACGTGCCGGTCTCGTATGACATCGGGGCGCTTGTCAATGTTAATGTCAATGTCTTACCTTTAGTGGAGCAGGCCAGAGGTGTCTTGTCATTGATAATAACCTCAATGTCCTCCGAAGGCAACTTTACGCTGATTGAATTGGACTTATGGCTGACCAGGTCGAAGGCGAGCGTTCCGAGGTCGCTGTCCATTTCCGGCATCTGCCCGCGTTCCAGAGGGCTGCCGAGCAGGAAATAGACATTGGCCCCGATATTCTTTCCGTCTGTCTGGATCCATGAATCGACATATGCCCTGTAAACGAGCGCATCCTCACGGATTGCCTTTTTTCTCGACGGGAATTCCTTGACGTTGTCAGAATCGCAGATGACGTAGCCGTGTCCGGGTATCACAGCGACTTCAGGCGCCATGTTAGTGAAATCCGGCAGACCGATGTCTCCTATTCCGCTCTTCTTCCCGCAGTCGAGAATCGGCAGATTATTGCTCTTGAAGTTTCCGGAAGATGTCATATAGACTTTGGAATTGCCCAATGTGGTGCCTCCGTTGTCCTCATCCATCATCTTTATCATTGACGTTCCCTCAGGAAACCATTCAATCTTGTCTGATTTTCCGCATGACGACATTGTCATCGCGATGACGGAGCAGGCGATAGCTCCGAATAATTTATGCTTCTTCATCATGTCATTTTGTTAATGAGTGGCAAATGTATGATTTTTTCATTTATTGGGAATAACTTTTTTCGTAATATGTTAAATTTGCCCCGAAATTGCTTTCTGACATGATGCATGAAAATATGATACACGTAAAAAAGTTCTTGTTGGTTCCGATGATCTCGGGACTCCTGGTCTCATTGATGTCATTTGCCCCGGCCCGACATCATCATCGTTCATCTGAAGTCCAGGACTCTTCTGAAGTGACTGTCCAGGATGACAGCATTCTTCCGGTTATAGCTTGGTTCAGCAAGCGGGACACCATGACCTACTGGATACATGACAACCAATGGGAGGTCAACGGCAAAGACACGGTGATGACACTCGGCGCCGCCGCCAAAGTGATGCTTACGGTTACGGATTCCACCAGAAAAGGGTATGACATGGAATATACTTTCCTTGAATTCGTTTCCGACGATCAAATCAAATCGGAGGCCCAGAATCTTATCGGACAGGTAATGGATATTCTCAATGATGCCACAGTAGGCACGACTATAAGATTCCGTACCGACCAGTGCGGCAAGATTATCAAATACTACAATCTCAAGGATATCAGGAAACAGGCGAAAGAAGTCCTGACGAAGGCGATCAGTAAAATGCCATATGCGGATTCCCTGCGCGCTGTCGGGCTTAAGCTGGATAAATTGATGTCAATGATTGACTCCGACAATCTGGTCGACGGATATACGGAGGAGATAGAACTTCTGTTCAATTATCATGGAGACCAATATAAGATAGGCGAAACGGAAAGCCATGAAGATGCGACGGAAAACGAATACGCCTCTGATACCAAAACCGACATCTGGCTTGATTCGGACATGTATGAATACGGCATATCAGCGGATGTCTATTCGTATATTCCAAGAGAGGACATAAAGGCGCTGCTCGGAAATCTCATAGAGTATTTCACTGATGAGGAGTCCGCAAAGGATGTTCGGGAAGGTCTCGATACCGAATTTGACAGTCAGTTGACTACGGACGGGGTGTACAACTCATATGTCCGCATAAGTTATTTCAATGACGGATGGCCGCAGGAGGTGGTCAGTCAGGATAACATAAGCCTGGGCGACCGCCAGAAACTGAAACAGAAATACATCACGTGGGATTACCGCAGCGTGGGACATGCGGAGTGAGATGACTGAAAGTCATTCTGATACGGGAATGATGATTATGGTTCTCTATTTATAACCTGGATTTTGTTTTAGCCCTTTGTTTAAATCCAGGCATCTTTGTGGTATCGGGAAAACAGTTGTGAACCCGGTGAACTCGTTTTCCAGAGGAGTCCTCTGGTCGTATGCTTTGGTGTATTCGCCAAAGCGGATGAGATCTTGACGTCTCCAGCCTTCCCATACCAATTCCAACAGCCGCTCTTTAAGTATATTGCTCAAATTGGCCTTTACATGCGGCATGCCTGCTCTGTCCCTAATTGCATTCAATTCTTTTGAACCATCTTCTCCATTACGGACTTTAGCCTCGGCCTTCATCAATATGGCATCGGCGTACCTGAATAGAACTATATCGTTGTCAACTTGTCTGCCGTCCGAATATGCGGTCCTGTCAACTTCATATTTGCCGGCACGGGCACCTGCTGTCTGCTTATACGGACTGTCACTAAGATTCAGCTTCAATTCCATCGGCATATACACCAATGGCTTTCCGTTGTCCAGATATATCTTCTTGCCGTCAACAAAAACGGTGTCTGCATAGAAGTTTGTCTTGAATCTATTGTCGACATGGTCTGTTCCGTAACCGAAAGCCTTGACGGTTGAGATAGTCGCACATGTTCCATTTTCGGATGAACCGCCATAGGCCCCGCCATGTTTGTAGTGGCGTGAGCGGAAAAGATAGTGGTATTCGTTCAAATATAAGTTCTTGTCCAATGGTATGGTGAAAATGTTCTCCATGGAGTATTCGTTGTGGACAGCGAAGTTCGAGGCGTAATCGCTTTCCAGCTGATACCCTTCTTTGTCAAGTTGCCCGCAATACCAAATGCAGGTACTCCAAGCGTTCATCTTCTCTCCATTCACATTAAAGAAGATGTCATTGCCATCAATGCGCTTTCCGTCTGTCCAGTTGTCATCGGTGTATATTTCAGCATTAAGCGCCAGTTTTGCAAGCAAAAAGTTGACTACAGGCCGTGTCACTCGTCCGTAGTAGTCACCCTCCTTGTTGGAATGTTCGTCAGCAAGCAACGGCGCGACATCCCGCAGTTCATTGAAAATAAAATCGAAGACCTCGCGTCTCTCGCTTTGCGTTACCTGCTCCAATTTCACGTCGTATGATGTCACGATAGGAACACGTCCGAACATATCCATCGCATAGTAGTAGAACAATGCCCGCACAGCTCTTACCTCTGCCGTGAAATCACGGGCCTGTTCAGCCGAAAGCAGACTCTTGTGGTCATCAATGACGGAAAGCGACTGGTTGGATAAGACTATTACCTTGAAGAGGTATTTCCATACATTATATAAACTGATATCATTGGCGTTCCAGTTGTGCTGGTACATGTTTTCCCACAGGCCGCCATCGTACCAGTCTCCTCCACGGATCGGAATCATTGCCTCATCTGTTGTCAACGTATTGTAGTCGTAGATGCCCCTGCAGGTTCCCTGAAGTCCTTCAGACTCCTGATTGCTCCCAATGTAGTTGTACAGGGAAGCTACTGCATTTTTGTATATATTATCTGCGTTGTCGTATATTTCCTCTTGGTCCAGCTGGTCTTTTGGATGTTCATCCAGACAGCTGCAGAAGCAAAGCATCAACGGTACTGCCAATATGTATTCAATAATCTTCTTCATGCTTTTTCCGTATTAAAACTGTATGCTCAACCCCAGCGAATATGTGCGGAACAAAGGATAGTTACGTTTGTCATCAATACCCATAGTACTGTTCACCACGTAGCTGTTTATCATTGGCGTCAAACCTCTGTAGCCCGTAATTGTTCCAAGGTTGCTTACGTTGCCGGATATGCGCAATGAACGTAACGTCTTGCTTTTCAAGGGCACGTCATATCCTAATGTCAAATGCTCAAAGTTCAGATAGTCACCTTTTTCAAGCCAATAGTCGGAGACTCTCTGATCTACGATGTTCTTCTGAGGGGCATCCTTAAGCACATTGTAGTCCGGGAAGCAAGCCATACTTGTAAATGATAATCCCGTTCCATTGAAGATCTTGTGCCCGAATGCTCCGTTCATCTGTATGGAGACATAGAAATTCTTGTATCTGAAACTGATGTTTGAACCGAGGATTACTTTTGGTGTGGCTTGTCCTGCGATGTGCCGGTCGCCGCCGTCGCTTATGTCGACCTTGCCGTTATGATCCAGATCCTCTATGTCGTAGAAATAACTGCCGTTCTCATTTTTTACGAGTCCCTTGCAATGTGGCAGATAGAAAACGCCAAGTGGCTGTCCGACTATCTGATAAACCACATTGTTGTCGCCGCCGTTCTGTCCCGCTCCGTCCAAGGCCCCGATGGCGGTGACATTCGCCGCGGACATGCTCATTCCTTTGTACTTTCCACTCAGCGAGATTAGCCTGTTGCTTTGAAACGACAGGTTCATATTAACGTTAAGTTCCATGTCTTTCTTTCTTATCGGCTGCCCGGACAGGCCGAATTCCAATCCGCTGTTTGACATGGAACCGATGTTTGCGAGCAATGTGTTGTATGCAAATGGCGGAACCGGAACTTCGTAGGCATAGAGCATGTCGGTAGTCTTGGAAAAGTAATACTCCGCCGTAAGTATAAGACCGTTGGCAAAGAGTCCCATGTCCGCACCGATGTTGAATGTAGTCTTCGTTTCCCACTTTAAATCGGGATTGTTGTTTCTCACCATGCCAAGTGTTACTGTCGGCGAACTTTTGATAGGGACAATGCCGGTCTGCCTTACGGTGTTCATGGTGGTATATGCAGAGATGCCTCCAAGGTTGCCTGCCTGTCCTGCGCCAGCACGGAGTTTGAGCATGGACAGCGGCTTTACATTGATGAGAAAGTTTTCCTTTTTCAAATCCCATGTAAATGATATGGAAGGGAAGAATCCCCATGTGTTGCTGGCGCCTACCATTGACGATCCGTCACCGCGAGCATTCAACGCCAAAGTGTATTTGTCAAGCAGACTATATGTGATGCTCCCCATTAACGAAGCCAGAGATTGGTCTTCATAAGTGCTTTCCGTTCCACCATAGGGTCTGACAGCAGCCGCGCCCAGATTGTCGTAATGAAAGTTATTTGTGGGTATGCCCTTGGCATATACCCAGAAAGCCGTCTTTTGCAGCTTGCGGTATTCGCCGCTTACTCCGGCAGAGACCTTATGTGAGCCGAACTGCTTGATGAAATCCAGAGATACATTGCCGAGCCACTCCTCTTTCTTGAACTCGCCACGGTACACGTTGCCTTGTGCCCATACCCATGTCGGGCAGAATTGCCCGTTCTCGGTAGAACCGTAGAGGTAGGAACCGAAGGCGGAGACCCGCCAGTCAGTATTGATATCGTAGCTCAGCTTAATGTGGGCATCAAAGTTCAAATCCTTGGAGTCGTTTTTCTCTTCAAGCAGTATTCCTGGCGGGTTGATGTGCGTTGCAGATTCGTTTTTTAGCCAGTTCCCATGTTCGTCAGTTCCGGCAGGGAAAGTTGGATTCTGGCATGCTGCGGAATAGAACAGCATCTGCGTGTCAAAGATATCATGGTTCTTGAACGACGATCCGAATACTCCGAACTCTCCGGTAAGTCTATTGTTGAAGGCTTTCTGGGTCACGTCAACTTTTGCGACAAAAACGCCATAGTCCATCTTCTTGATGATTGTGTTGTGGTCCATCAATCCGAATGAGGCACGATAGTTTGACTGAGGTGTGCCCCCGCTGAATGCGAGATAGTGATTATTCACAAGTCCTGTGCGGGTAATGACCTTATAAGTGTCCGTGTTGAACCCTCCGTTATTGCAATAGACGCCCAAAGCCTTTGCGGTGGCAACATATTCTGTGGAATTGAGCATTTCCAGATGTTTGTACATCCGCTCGAAACCTACATTTCCTTCATAGGATATCTGAAAACCACGTCCTGTTCCTTTTTTTGTTTTGACTTCAATCACACCTGACGCTCCACGTGAACCGTACATTGCTGTCTCCGTGGCATTCTTCAATATCCGGAAACTCTCGATGTCTGCAGGGTAGATGGTTGAAAGGGTGAGCACGTCAGAAGTGACCCCGTCAATCAGCACCAAAGGATCATTGCCACCGATAATGGATGTCGTACCACGCACCCGCACGCTATTGAGCATAGCCATCCGGTCCAGACCGTTGGATGTCACGTTGACACCGGCTGCCTGACCGCTCAATATGTCAAGGGCGTTATTGACCGCTCCTTTGCTGGAGTGATTTCCAACTATCTTTATGATGTCGCTTCCGCTCTCAGTGGAATCTCTCAGTTCTGCAGAAACTTGCTTTTGTGCGTGAGCCATTGAACAGCAGAGAGTCGCAAGGAGAAGTAGTATAAAGTCTATTTTGCTCTTTGCCATTATCTTTTTCTGTTGTTTTGGTTATGGATGCTTTCCAACAAGCAAAGATATGTTTTTATTGCTGAACAACAATAGGTCCGATAATAGTTCCGGGCAGCATTAGGAGCCTGTCGCAAGTTAAACTAGGGATTGTCGTTTAATGTTTTCAATATGAGCGAAGCAGCGACCAATTCCTTCAATTTCTGCGTCCGACTCATCAAAATTTCAATTTCATATCTGTTTCCGGTCGTTTCGGCCGGATTTTTTGTCTGTTTTTCATGGCGAGGATACAGTTCCCCCACAAGAGCACCGCATTGACCGCAAGTCTCAGTGTCAGGCGGCCGCCAAACGCGCCCTTTGTTCTATTCTGTCTGCCAGTTGCACCACGTTTGCCGTGTGGATGCCGAAGAAGATGTAAAGGATTTCCGTCCGCTTCGTCCTGGCCTTGACCCTCCGGAGATCGTAGTGCTCCTTCTGTGTCCCGAACGAGCCTTCCATCGCAGTCGCCCGAACTCTGGCAAGTTCCTTTCGGACAAGGTCTTTCTCCTTTTTCTTCTCACCGAACGGACGGCCTCTTTTTACGAAAGATGTCTTTATCCCGTTCGCCTTGCAGTAGTCCCTGTTTTCAGTTCCAGCGTAGCCGGTGTCTCCTCCGACCTTTTTCGCTTCGACTCCAAACAGTTTCTTGTGCATCTTCAGGCAGTGCACCAGACGGGTCCCTTCATTGAATGCATTGAATGACAGCTTCTCAATGAACGATATCCCGTCTACCAATATGTTGTTGACCTTCGCACCGAACTCGACGCTCTTCACCTCCTTGCCCCTCACTATCGGTCTCAAATGTGGCTTGCTGAGACTCACTATCCTGTTGGGGATGCTTTCCCTGCTGTCATTATTCAGGAAGTGGTTCTTCTGCTGGCGGCACATCCTCGTGATGATTTCCAGATCACTTTTCTCTCTGACAGTCAACAAGTTCTCTGCATTCTCATGGCCCCTCACAATCTCACGTATCTCCTTCAGTATCTTGCCGAGCAGGTCAAGCAGCCTGCGTGTAATCTTCCTTGTCTGGCTCCTGCTGTGCTTGCGCTGTTTCCTGTATGTCAGGTTCGCCTTCTGCACGTCAAGGAACTTTGTTCGGGGACGATGGATTCCCAGTCTGCTGCTCAACTCGCACATCGTCGCATAGCTCTTCTCAATCCCTTCCCACAGCAGCTTCGCGTCAGTCGGATAACGCATCTCGCTCTCATAGCACGTAGCATCTGTGCACATCGTGTCCAGATTCTCCATGTACGGTCTCCACTTGTCGGCGAGTATGCCCTGAAGCTGTTGTATCTTCAACTTCCCTGCAAGTTCCATCATTATGTCGTCCAACAGCTTGTAGTTTGTCAATGGGCGTGTCGGATCTATTATCACGTCGCAGAATATCTGGTAGTGGATGTTGCCGTTCAGCTGTTCCAGCAGTTTCGGACAGCTGAGTCCAGTGTACATCTTCAGGAACATCAGGGCCACTTTCCCTTCAGGCGTGAAGAACGACTTGCGCCCAAGCTTCGGCCTCATACTTTTCCTTACCAGACTGAAGTTCTCTGCCATCTCGCGGAGAGGAAGCAACTTCTTTATCCTGCCCAATTCGCTCTTTTCGAAAGTTGAATAGTAGAGCTCGTAAAAATCGAACTCCGGAAACGCAATGTTTGGAGCTATTTCAGAAAAATTTCGTACTTTTGACATGCAGATTAATTTTGCGATTCCCCCAATTTCTCACTTTCGACGGTGGTTGGGGGAATTCTTTTCCCTTTTTCAAAGTTACGAAATTCCTATCACTTTATCAATCAATTCGTTAGAAAAGTCTAAAACTTTTTGGCTATTTCACGACAGTCCCTAAACTATGCCCACAATGAAGAAGATTTGGTGGAATAATTTCTGGCATCTGTGTTAGGATATAAATTTTGTGATTGATGGAACGAAAATATCGAAGACAGACAAGATTCTCGTCTTTCTCATGTATGATATGGATGTACCTGTCGTCAATGAAAGAATAAAAGACTGTAGGGCGTACAAATTGCCATATTCAGCGATTCAATAGCCACTCGGCGGGACGCAGCCACGCCTTATTTTTGGAGGCATTGATTATCAATGTGTTATAAAATGCAGCGTGGAAACGCGACCAAAAAAAGCCTGCGTTTCCACGCTATATCTAAAATGGTGTCTGATTATCAGCGAGTTACAAAACGCTCCGTGGTCGCGTCCCGACACCGCATTTCATGGTGAGGTCTTCCTGTGCCATTCCACGTTAGAATCTGATGTAATGGACGAATTCCTTCTTTGACGGAACGAGCGGCTCGGACTTCAGGCCTATCTTCTTGAAGTCAATCTTTTTAAGGTCAATGCATCTGATGCCTCCATCATACATGGAACGATAATAGAACTTCAAACCTGACATGTCGGTGACACAGGTGCATTGCGTTGCAGACGGGATGTCAGCCGGCGTTTCGTCAACCGGGAACTGCGCCCCGATCGGAATCTCCATCGAACCGAGAATGTGAAAGGCCGTGAACACGGACCCCTCTGCGTCAGGTTTCTGCGGCGCGGTGCTCTGGAAGAAGGCCGCGCGTACAAACCTTGAAGGCGGGGTGAAGTCCCCCGGCAGACCAATCATCGCGCTTCCGCCGCCGAAAGATGACAGGGACATATTTCCAAGCGTATGTGGTTCGGTGCGTCCAGGCAGGAGGTTTACATAGTTGTTGAGATTGGTGAGCTGCCAGTCGAAAGATGGAGAGTTGGTCAGCACGCCCAGATTGTTTTCATAGAAAACGCACTTCCCGTCGATGATCTCCAGCACGATCTGGCGGCCAGACGGCTCGGCGAACCTCCAATGCACGGTCGAGGAGCGCGGATCGAATCCATGGATATGTACCCTTGCAATTTCGGCCTTAACCTCATCGACGGTGGCGCAGCGCCCGAGAATGTAGGAGACCAGCTGGAAATCAGATATGTTGGTCTCATAATTCGCTTCTGAATACTCCTCGTACTTTCCGTAGTCAGGGAAATAAAAAAGTCCGGCGGAGAGTCCTTTCTCATTCATGCCCTCCATCATCAGCTCGTCCTGGACCACCGAGACGCCCACGTAGCCATATACATTGGTGAAACTTCTGCCAGTCCCTCCTCCGGGGATGAAGGATTTCCAACTGTAGCCGCGAGGTACGACAACCCAACGGCAGTCATTGTCGGAGGCGGCCCACTCGATTGTGCGCGCCACTACGGTGCTTCCGTCCTTGGCTTTGAGGGTGATGCCTGTGCAGGCATAGCAGTTCTGAAATGATGCCATCAAGGCCGCTGCGGCCAGAATGATGGCGGTAAGAATCGATAAACGTTTCATAAATCATGTGGTTAAAATCTGTGTATATACCAGAGCGCTAACCTGGTATATACCAGTAGGTTCATAAGAAAAACGACCCGCAAATTGCGCGCCGTTCTTCCCATATTCATTGAAAAAAAGTCTTTCTGACAAACAAGTTACCCGATAGCGACTGTCGCCTTCGTATAGAACTTCTGTTCAATTATCATGGAGGCCAATACAAGATTTATTTTAAGAATATTATTCCGCTGAGTTGTACATTCATATTATTTTTGCCTTCGCTGTCGATGGAAATATTGTTGGTAAAGAACACTCCGCCATCTCCGTAGAAGTATAGTGGCTTGCATCCGTTCTCTTTCTGCGCCGTGTCAATCTCGCTCACAGGAATCGTCAGCGTGACAGAATCTGATGAGACGGTTACGAAGGCCGTGTCGGCCAATGGTACAGAGCAATTGAAGTTGATGTTTTCGAAGCGTGTGAATCCCTTAGGAATTATGGATGCCCCTTTGGTGTTGATTTCAATCCAGTGGGAACCGCATTCGTCTACCTCTACGGTGTCCATCTGCATAAGTCCAAAGTTCCAGAATCCCACAGTTGTGTCAACAATCTCACGCACGACTCTTTCCGGGTACGTGATGTAGAGGTATTCCATCTTCTCGTCTGTCTCAATCATAGTTGCGATATCCCCGGATTTCATTATCTCTGAATATCTTGCCGAGTCCAAAGGAAAATTGATGCCGGGACAGTTGGAGGATAGTGCTTTCTTTACTTCGCTGACTAGGACTCTTCGGGACATGGCTGAGAAATTCTGCGGACCAACAGACGAAAGTGCTGCAAGCGCTAGAAAGGACAGCGGAATCCATCGGAATCTTTTGCATTTGCTGACCGTCAAACCTATGCAGACAGCATAGCCCCAAACGTTGAAGAGGACTACGTATAGGCGTGGCGCGGTGATTCCGTAGTCCGTTATCCTTTTGGCGATTCCTACCGTCATCAATATAAGAAGCGGAAGGAAAATGGCAGGCAAGAGTTTGAGCGCCTTGCGGTCGAATCTCCACTTGTTGTCTTCTTTTCGAAATTGTACCGGATAGAGCAGAAACATCATCAGTATCAGGCATATCATTGATGCCATTACAAGTGTTGATACCCATCCGCAGGGAAGCTTCCATTCTAAAAGGATCTTTACGGCATATACATAGAGCGTTACTACATAAGTGCCGAAAAGAGGGAATATCAAATAGTTGATCAGTCCGAGTCCAGTTGTTCCGGGACGTTCAGTGTCATGTCTCTCTTTTTCTGGAATCAATTGCATGAACACCATCGGCGCGACGAATATCATGCATACCAGGAACACGTCAGCGAACACCTTCCATCCGATTTCAACTCCGAAGAGTACATTGAATGCAAGAACGAGCAACTCCAGTCCTCCAGAGAGGAGCACCCCGACAGCAAAAGCAGTCGCGAATGCTGATGTGCAGTCGATGATATAGTTCCATAGCCTCATGTCATTGTTGGATTCTTGAAAGACAGGAGCAATGAATATTCCTGAAACTATTATCCCCACGAGTGTGACAGCTGCATTGGTCCAACTCAAATCCAGCGGCCATGCCTGGCGGAACGCGAGGCAGACCCCTAGCCATAAGGCATTGACGGCTATAATCCAAAGCGGTTTTACGGTGTGTCTCTCGTCATTTCTCCAATCCGTGAGCACGAGCTTTACCGCCAGATTCAGCAGACCGGCGGTTATCGTCCAGAACATCAGGAAAAAAGAGTCTTTTCTATCTATTTTATCTCCAAGATGAATCAACACGACCGACATGATGGCTGCCGCCATCATAAAGCAAGCCGAAGTCGTAAATTTCTTGAAGGTCCCAGCCATTTTCTGGCATAAGTCCTTGATTGTGGTTTTGTCTATCATATTGCAAAATAGTCAACTCTTAAATTTAACAATATTTTCTGAACCCTCAAATTCCAAATCACCCATCCGGCTCTGAAGCAGCTTATCAAGGAGAATTATCCCACGGCAAAAGTTATCATGTATGATGAATTGCCGATAGCCGGACCGTATGCTGTGACACCGGTGAGATTTGCCCAATTCGTGTGATTTATCTAAATTTGACACGCCGAAATTCGCGACAGTCACGTTACGGATTCCGGTACATTGGATTTGAACTGGATTTGACATGGAAAATACTTACGACATTGAAACTTACATTGACAAACTCGAGGGAGAACTCGTGCGAATTTGTCGCGAATGCGGCTTTCCTGTGACGTCGGCGCCCAAGGAGGAAGCAGCGTCCCAAACAGCACCGTCAATGCTCTTGTCAAGTCCCGACATTGACGGGCATTGGCAAAAATTGGGCGGGGACTATATTGCAGATGCAATGCCGCAAATTACTGATTATCCTACAGTTGCCGTCGCGTGGGCCGCTTATCTGGGTATGGCGGTGGCCTGCGGTTGGGATTCGGACTGGGCAATGTGTGCGAACATGCCTTATTCAGTCTATTATGGCCATCAAGGCTTCGATGACATGGATGACCACATCATCAGTGACATTATCGGCATTGAACTGAATTCTCCGGAAGCCGAGTCGCTTCGGGACCTTTTCCGCAAATGTGCCGATGCCACAGTTTCGCTGATACGTCACGAACACATTGAGCCACAGAGCATTGCTGCATACCAGGTCTTCGTGGCGTCATGTCAGGAGATGTACCGTATCGGCGCTGCCGTCGAACTCGCGCGTCTCGGCTACAAGTTTGAAAAACTATAACAGTTTCCGCCGGCTTCAGTCTGCATATTGCCTATTGTCGGGCCGCGGCTACGGGGTGTTTTATACACTCACTGATAATCAAATATCATTTTAGATACAGCGTGGAAACGCAGGCTTTTTTTGGTCACGTTTCCACGCTTCATTCCCGAGTTTCTCAGAATGCAAGGACGGGACGAACAATGCAATATCCCCTGTCCTTATATCGCTTATATGAGCACTCTATGTAATTACTGAGAGTGTTGCGAAAATACCAGCCCCACACTTAACTTTCCGAGTATTCCGAAGACGACCAATACCAGCTGCTCTCGCCTAAGGTGTCCTTGTTTCCATCTGGAATAGCCTCCATCCATTTATTCAAGGCGGCGGGAATATCTCCCTGCCTATCCCAGATGAAGTATGAACCTAATTTTGACGAGGTCGGCTCATTTTTGTCCGCAGACTCCGGAACTTGATTCGCAATTAACCACAGGATAAGCGAAAAAATATTAAATCAACCCGTTTTTTTGTCGTTTGTGCTATTTTCGCTAAATTCAAGGCAGCAATTATTTGAGTCAATGAAAAATCCGGATAAGATATTGGTGCGTGGCGCCAGGGTGCACAACCTGAAAAATATTGATGTTGACATTCCGCTTGGAAAGATAGTAGGAATTGCCGGCGTATCGGGATCGGGAAAGTCCTCGCTGGCGCTTGGAGTTCTGTATTCAGAAGGCTCAAGGCGTTATCTTGAGTCACTTTCGACATATACGAGAAGAAGAATGACGCAGGCCGCAAGAGCCGATGTGGATGAGGTGCTGTATGTCCCGGCCGCTCTCGCAATGCATCAGAGACCGGCAATTCCGGGCATACGCAGCACTTTCGGCACGGGGACGGAACTGCTCAACAGCCTCAGGCTTATGTTCTCCAGGCTGGCCAGCCACAGATGCCCCAACGGACACTATGTGGAACCCTCCTTGCGTGTAGCCGCAGGAAAAGATCTTGTCTGTCCCGTGTGCGGAGCGCATTTCTATCCTCCGGGAGCAGAAGACTTGGCGTTCAACAGCCAGGGGGCCTGTCGGAAATGCGACGGCACCGGAACTGTCCGTACAGTTGACGAATCCACACTCATCCCTGATGGGAACCTTACGATAGACGAAGGGGCGGTCGCTCCATGGAACACGCTGATGTGGTCGCTCATGAAGGATGTCTGCAGGGCAATGGGCGTACGCACCGATGTCCCTTTCAAAGACTTGACAGACAAGGAGAAAGACATTGTCCTTCATGGTCCGGCCGAGAAAAAGCACATACTCTACAAGGCCAAGAATTCCAATGACGCGGCCGAGCTGGATTTCACTTTTTTCAATGCCACATACACTGTTGAGAACGCATTGGCGAAGGTCAAGGACGAGAAAGGCATGAAAAGGGTTGAGAAGTTTTTAAAGCTCAATGTCTGCCCGGACTGCGGAGGCACTAGGCTTTCCGACTCGGCCAGGGCGCCGAGGCTCAGGGGAATATCCCTGGCCGATGCATGTAAGATGACTCTCACGGAGAGTATAGAATGGGTAAAAGGCGTGCCCGCTTCGCTGCCGGAAGAAATGAAACCTATGGCCAAAAGCATCTGCGATTCTTTTCTCGCTGCAGCTAAACGGTTGATGGACTTGGGAATAGGTTATCTGGCCCTGGACCGTTCGGCATCGACTCTCTCGACAGGGGAGCGGCAGAGAATGCAGCTTGCCAGAGCCGTTCGGAACCGCACTACAGGAGTCCTGTACGTCTTGGATGAACCGTCAATCGGCCTGCATCCGTCGAACATCATTGGCCTTTGCGGTGTGATGGATGACTTGATCGCTGACGGAAATTCTGTGGTGCTGGTGGATCATGACACGCAAATCCTGGCCAAATCCGACCGGAGCCGGCTCGGACGGCGGCAAGGTGATGGCGCAGGGGACTGTCAATGACATTGAGGCCAATGATCTATCGAAGATCGGTCCGTTCCTTTCAGGCAAGGCTTCCATTAAAGTAAGACAGCAGGTCGAGGCCACAGGCATGTTCAATGACGGGAAGATAACGATGACGACCGATGCCATCCATACAGTAAAACCGCTCAGTGTCGAGATTCCCAAAGGACGCCTTACTGTGGTCACCGGAGTTTCCGGTTCAGGAAAGACCACCATGGTGCTGGAAAGCCTAATCCCCGCTTTGCAGGCAAAAATCTCAGGCCACAATCTGCCGGCGCACGTGAAGTCAATCGAGGCTGACGGAATCCGTCAGGTCAAGCTCATCGACGCTTCTCCTATCGGTATCAATGTCCGTTCCACCGTAGCTACTTATGCCAATGTCCATGATGAACTCAGGAAAGTGTTTGCCAAGACTCCGGATGCGAAGAAGTACGGCTACAAGGATGGTGACTTTTCATATAATACAGGCAAGTTGAGGTGTCCTACTTGTGACGGCACAGGAGTGATAAGCCTTGATGTGCAGTTTCTTCCGGATGTGGATATCCCGTGCCCGGATTGCCGTGGATCCAGATATTCGAAAATCGCAGGAAGTATAAGGAGAGAGAACTCCGCCGGAGAATTCCATTCGCTTCCGGAACTGATGGACATGGATATCAATTCCGCCCTTGACGCCTGTGCGGACCTGAAGCTTATCAGCCAGCGACTCAGGGTATTGCGTGACCTGGGCCTCGGTTATCTGACATTGGGAGAGGAAACCCCGAGTCTGTCCGGCGGTGAGGCCCAGAGACTTAAACTGGCCAGCGAGATGGGCAGGGGACAGGGCGATTCCGTTTTCGTGTTCGACGAACCGACCATCGGCCTTCACCCGTCAGACGTGATGACGCTCCTGAATGTATTCCAGAGCCTTATTGACCACGGCGCCACCGTCATTGTCATTGAACATGACCTTGATGTCATCCGCAACGCCGACTATATCATTGACATGGGCCCCGGTGGGGGCTCCGAAGGCGGAAGGATAGTCGCGACCGGCACGCCGGACCGGATCCGCGCAGCGAAGGACAGCGCGACCGGACGGTTCATATAAACGATAGCATCAGCCTAAAGAATCTGCGCCCATATTGCAATCAAGTTGCTATGACTGACAAGGTCTTATGCTAAGGCCGCCGGAACCGGTTCGTGCGATTTGGTTCCAGATAAAACGTTAAAACGGTACAAAGCGGCAAAAAATCACCGGATTGTACCGTTTAAAACGTTTTCGCGGGACGGAATGACTTGACTGGTTGTCCATGAACAAAAATTTGGCATTGGCACAGAACCGCCCTCAGGACTGGGCACAGTTCGGAAGATACTCTGAAGCGAACTCAGCATTGTCAGAAAAACCTCTTGCCGTCCTGTATGGCGACTCCATTACGGACTCATGGCCGAAAACGCATCCGGATTTCTTCAAGGAGAACAATCTGGCAGGCCGCGGCATAGGTGGGCAGACTACATCCCAGATTCTCGTCAGAATGCAGCAGGACGTGGTCTCACTCGCGCCTAAGTACGTGGTGATACTCTGCGGAATCAACGACATTGCCAAGAACGCAGGCTATGCGCCGGATCTCAAGTCGATGCTCGGAAGTATCAGGTCAATGTGCCAGATCGCCAAGTCAAACAAAATCCGCCCGATCATCTGTACATTGCTCCCATCCTATAAATTCAGCTGGAGACCGGAAATCGAAAATCCGCTGCCGGATGTTCAGGCGTTCAATTCAATGCTGAAAGAATATGCTCGTGAGGCAGGAATCAAGGTCATTGACTATTATGAGGCATTTGCAGATGCTGACGGTAAGATGCCGGCAGTCTATTCCGGTGATACTGTGCATCCGAATGCTGAAGGATATGCAGTTATGGAAGGCCTCGTGCTGAAAGCCCTCGGAATACGCAAATAAGTAATCGTCATAAATATTGCCTGCAGCAAGCACTTCATCCCAGGACTACATCCAGAACCATCATAAGGGCAAAGCCAAGAGCGAATCCTATTGTGCCAATGTTGGAGTGCTCACCCTGGGAGTATTCGGGAACCAGTTCTTCTACCACCACATAGAGCATGGCTCCTGCTGCAAAAGCCAGCATGTATGGCATGATGCCGAGAATTGACGTCGCCAAAAGCAATACGAGACCGCCGCCTATCGGTTCTACGATTCCGCTCAATGTCCCTATGCAGAAGGATTTCCAGCGTGAGTTTCCGGCCGCACGCAGTGGCATTGATATAATCGCTCCTTCCGGAATGTTCTGGATCGCGATTCCCAATGAAAGGGCAAGAGCTCCGGCAATATTGAAATCTGCCGTAAGGGCCCCGGCAAGCGCGACTCCGACAGCCATTCCCTCCGGGAAATTGTGAATTGTTACTGCCAATGCCAGTTTGGCGGTTCTAGACAGGCGACTTCGGGGCCCCTCCGCTTCTCCGCTGATGTGAATGTGCGGCGTGATGTAGTCGATGATCAGCAGAAAGGCGAAGCCTGCGAGCAGGCCAATTGTAGGAGGCACTACAGCAGCGGGGCCCTCGCCCATATTCATGGCCGGGATTATCAATGACCATACCGATGCCGCAACCATTACGCCTGACGCGAACCCCAACAGGAACTTTTGCATCAATGCCGGCATGTCGCGCTTCATGAGAAATACGAAAGATGCCCCTAATGCAGTGCCGAGAAATGGTATCAGAAGTGTCGCCAAAATAGGATTCATGATTTCATTCTTATGTAGTAACAATGCAAAAATACAAATTCTCCCACATTTTGTCAATTACAATTATAATGATTCTTACTGCCAGTATTTTTCGGCGAATCTTCATACATTTGCATTGACAAAAATAAGTAGGGTATGACAGATTTTGCAGCGATTGATTTCGAGACGGCCAATGAGTGCCGCTCCAGCGTGTGCAGCGTTGGAGTGGTGATTGTCCGTGACAGTCAAATCGTGGACTCTTTCTATAGTCTGATACATCCGGAGCCGGAATACTATAAGTGGTTCTGCCAGCAAGTCCACGGGCTGACCGAAGAAGATACTGAAGATGCTCCGGTTTTTCCGTATGTCTGGGAGAAGATAGTTCCGAAGATTGAGGGCCTTCCGCTTGTGGCTCACAACAGCCGGTTCGATGAAGGATGTCTGAGAGAGGTTTTCAAAGTGTATCAGATGGATTATCCTGAATATGAGTTCCATGATACCCTTTCTGCCTCCCGTAATCATTTCGGCTGCTGTTTGCCTGACCATCAGCTGCAGACGGTTGCCGCAGCCTGCGGTTATGACCTGACCAATCACCATCATGCCCTGGCCGATGCTGAGGCCTGCGCCCATATCGCAATCAAGTTGCTGTGACTGACAAGGTCTTGTGCTAAGGCCTCCGTAACCGGGTCGAGCAATTTGGTTCCAGATAAAACGTTTAAGCGGTACAAAGCGGCACAAAATCACCGGTTTGTACCGCTTAAAACGTTTTCGCGGAACAAAAGCCTCAGGCCTTCACCAGATTAATAGAGATCCTGAATGTCCGGGTGTTTTGCCAGATAGGGACGAAGTCTGACGGCTTCTCGAATCCGAGGGCTTTCATGACCTGCTTGAGGGCGAGCAACTCGGCCTTTTCTTCTGCTGAAAGGTCCGGATTGCTTTCCATTTCGGCAAGGACCTTATCCAGATTCGGAAGGGCAGGGAGGAAAGCATTGACGACCGGATCGCACATTTCCTTGTCTGCGTAAAGTTCGAGAGAACCGTCCTCCTCAGAATATTTGAACCGGAGACCATATTTCATCATTTCCTGTATCTGGGGCAGGAGAATGGTTATATCTACACCAAGGTCTTTGAGACTGCCGAGAGATTTCATAATATCCAGGACATTCGTGTTGTCGCCATTCTCAGCCGATGCTGCCAGATTCGGGACAATGTAGCAATAACCTTGGAGAGCATACCAGAAAGCGAGATTGGCTTTAGGCAGGGAAATCCATTCAGCGTCGGGACCAGCATTGAAATGATACTTTCCGTCAGGTCCGATAAGCGCCTTCAGAAGCGTCTGGACATCAGGCATCTGGAAATCTCCCTTGCCTTCAGAATCTGCCTCCTTGTATTCCGCGGTGACATTGCCGTCCTCATGGAATGTCATGCTGTTGAATCTGTCCGCGATATCCAAGCTCCCCATAAGGCTCAATGCCACAGAAAGATTTGCTGCCTTTGCGGCATATTCTCCGTCGGCTGTCCATGTTACCTGCATAGGATACGTAGACGGAAGCAAGTTGGCTCCAGGGGCTGCCGTGCGGAGAAGATTCCATGTTCCGGCCAATCCGGCCTGAGCCTCCTCCGAAACCTTTGTCGTCGCCACGACAGTTATTTTTCCCTCAGAAGTAATCTTGCCTTCGGATGAAATCTCGTAGATTGTCGGACGGGCTTCGACCGAGAACAACGTCACCATCGACGGGCTCGCCGTAAGAGAAGTCTGTCCGCTGAAAGACCATTCCCCCTCGCCGGCCGATTTGAGGTCAATGCCCATTTCCACCTTGCGGTAGCCGGGAATGACATTGTTCAATGTCAATGTCGCATTGTCAGAATTTGCTGAAATTTTGGCATAGCCTATCTTCGCAGGCACCTCATTGACAGTAATCACTGCATTCCCGCTTTCGGCGGTGATTATCTCACTTGGTATTTCTTTCCAATCAATCTTGTCGGCATTGTCCTTGTTGCAGGATACCAAAAACGCCAATGCGCACACCAGCGCACAGAGCGGCATAATTCTCTTCATCATAACCAGTTAAAAATTACGACCCCGCACACGCGGAGCCGTGTTGGTGATGCAAAAAACATGCAAAATTATTAACGTTCAGGAAGTCATTGACCATACCCCGCCGTAAATCAGCACTCTAAATGAGTAGTTTAGCTGTCTTTGACGGTATGCTCTCGTACTCGCGTCCGTTTCCTTTATAGATGAGATCCTTGACAGAGCCGCCGACCTTGTCGTCCTTGAACAAAAGCTTGGCGGAAGCATCGTCAGCAATGTCGTAGATGAACAGTGAAGCCTTCATCTCGCTCTCTTCATCGGCATTTTCCGCAGCGATGGATAGCGTCTTGGCATCGTAGCGTTCTTTGTAATACTCGCCGTCACACTCTTCGTCCAAGTCCTCTTGGCGAAACATGCCTGATACCGGTAATCATTGTTTGTGGAAGTGAATGTAGGGACTTCGAACAGCGTCTGGTAATTGTCACGTACCATCAACATTGACTCAGTAAGTCTGGTGGGGTAGAGGTTGCTCCGCACGTCCAGATACATGTTCGGAGCATGCAGTCCGAAGATGCACTCCCTGTTTGCCAGATATCCCTTGAAAAGGCTTTTCACTTGCTCGTCCCGAGTGAACTGGATATCACCCTCCAATACCGCTTCAGCGTACTTGGCCGCTTCTCCGTGTTTGCCCGCCCAGTTGTGTACGCGCACGCACATCCGAGTCCCTATATATCAGGTCAATGCTTTTTGTCAATGTCAAGAAAACTGCAAGAAGATGTCAGATGAACTATGATAAAACCAGATATGTGCCTATTTGTCATATTGTCAGATGTTTAGCGATAATGAGAACTGAAATGTCCTTGCGAAGGGATAGTCCAGACCGCGCTCCCTGCGGATGGATGACCAGTTGAAGAATTTCGGCACGTCGCCGGATTATGGCTCAGGCCGCCGCAGCCTTCCATGGCTTGTCAATGCAGGTGTTTCAGCCGGGCTTCTGGCACATGACGCTTGACGCTGCTCTCATATTGACTCCGTCATTATCTCCTTTGCACGACACCGCCTCCGGAACGCTCTCGATTTGGTTCTGAGATTGGCATTATTGACGGCATCAAGTAAATCTTCCGTATCCATGTGTCCAGTCGAATATCAGAATACATGAAGATTACTCCGACCATGGCATGATGATTGTCTTATCGAGTCTGCGTACAACATTGATTCTTATCCGAAAACCAATTGATTATGAACAGAAATAAATTGACGGCAGCAACGGTCGCATGCATTCTTATGCTGACCTTCAGTATCTCTGCAATCGCGAGAATTAAAAAACCTGTCATAGAACGCGGCATGACCAAACAGCAAGTGACAGCTTTGCTTGGTACCCCGTTGACATCCAGTTTTGATGAATTCGGCGACATCTGGATGTATGAAGAATGGCGCGGACCGTTTGTGGGTGGTTCAAACGTAAGGATTTATGTAATGTTCGATATGACTGGTAAAGTCGTCAGATGTGACGAACGGACAATTGAGTCCAACCGGCAGGAAGAAATCAATTCTCAGGTTTACTCCAATGGCGTTCCAAGAATAAATCAGCAGGTATATCCGCATGGACTGCACGGGCTGAACGATAGAGACTTTTCCACTTTATATAAAAAAGTATCCGATGCCAGCTTCGATAAAGACAAGAAGGATTTGATAGAAGTGGCCAGCCTTGGCTGCTATTACTCATGCAATCAATGCGCGAAGATATTAAGCATCTTTTCGTTTGACGATGATAAACTAGCCGTGTTCAAGTTAATGGCTTCTCATATCATTGACTTGCAGAATATACATATAATTTATCAGCAGTTTACATTCGATGATGCCAAAAAGATGGTCTCGGATATTCTGCAGTCAGAGTTTGCACATTACTCGCACTGATCGACAGATTCATTCGTCATAAATCAAATATCCCAGCATTTCAGACGCCATTTCAGGCGTAAAAATCCGCAACAGCCGCAGGTGTTCGTAACCATGTGGCTGTGGCAGCCCATGAATCCCTAATTCACGAACACCATTTCCTTCAGCAGATGGTCTGCGCCGGCCAGCTTGTCTATGGTGAACAGGACATAGCGGATGTCAAGCGAGATGTTGCGGCAATAGTCAGGGTCGTATTCGATGTCGCTCATCGTGCCTTCCCATACGCGGTCGAAATTCAGACCGATCAGGTTGCCGTCCTTGTTTATCACCGGACTTCCGGAATTGCCTCCCGAGGTGTGGTTGGTGGCGATGAAGCATACCGGAACTGTCTTCTTTACATTGTCCCCAGTTATCGCCCATTGACCGTAATCCTTGGCCGCATAGATGTCGCGCAGCCGCTGTGGAATGTCATAGTCGAAAATCTCCGGATTGTCCTTTTCCATTATTCCTTCGAGCGTCGACTGCGGCTTGTAATATGTCCCGTCGGCAGGGGAGTAGCCGCTGATGCTTCCGTAAGCTACTCTCAATGTGAGATTTGCATCCGGGAAGAATGCTTTCTTCGGCTCAAACTCCATCTGACCTTTCATATAGTCCCTGTAAAGCAGAGTGATTTCACGGTTCAGGCGTTTCTCGTAAGGGTAGACGTCGCTTGCATACCATTTCCTGAATTCATTGGCGAACCTTACCGCCGGATCCGCATACATGGCTGCCGTATCTGCTGCTTCCAGTTTCGCAACCTTGTCCGCATCCGTGAAGATGGATTCTCCGAACAATGCATCTGCCCAGTTGCTTACACTTCCGTATTTCGCCAGCTCTTCTTTCATATATTCCGGATGGAACTTTTCGGGAACATCTTTAGCGAATGCGCTCATGGTCGCCACGAAAGATTCCTTGTCGATGGGAAGGTAATAATCCTTGTAGAATGCCTCCGACAAGGCTGCCGCCCCTTCATTGTCGCCGCCGGCAAGCTTCTTCGCTACCGCTCCCGCGAAACTGCAAAGCTCCACGGACGCGGCCGTCTCGCTGTAATACTCCCTGGCGAAAGTATAAGGTTCCAATGCTCCATACAATGAATCCAGACGTGGCAGTATGGTGCTGTATTCCGTCCCCTCGGCCCACTTGGCAAATCTCTTTTCGTATTCCTGTTTGGCAGCGACAGTGCCCAGACGGTTGATTCCCTTCATCTCGCCCTGCCACTTTTTCCACGCGTTGGCCACGCCGGCATTCTTGGAAGAGTACTGGATTCTGACCTTCTGGCTCTCGGACATGTATTTTTTCTGGGTGTCGAGCCTCATTGTCCTCAGTGCTATCTTTGCAGGGTCGGAAATCTCCGATACATATCTCACGCCCTCTGACATGATATATTCCCGGGTCCTTCCCGGAAATCCGTACACGAATGTGAAATCGCCTTCCCGGACGCCTCCGAGAGAAATCTTGAAGAATCTCTTAGGTGTGTACGGAACATTGTCCTCGGAATATTCCGCAGGGTTGTTGTCCTTGTCTGCATAGATGCGGAAAATCGAGAAGTCGCCCGTGTGGCGCGGCCACATCCAGTTGTCCGTGTCACCGCCGAACTTTCCGATGGATGAAGGCGGAGCACCTACCAAGCGGACATCGCCGTATTCGCGGTAGAGGAACAGGAAATACTGGTTTCCGTAGTACAATGACTCGACAGTAGCCCTAAGTCCCTTTCCATCAGCAGTTACCTCTTTTATGAGCTGCTTGGAATTGACATTTACGATGGAGTCCCTTTGCGCTTCGGTCAATTCCGGGGTATATCCTTCGAGAATCACGGAAGTGACGTCTTCCATCCTTTCCAGGAAACTCACGCTGAGCCCCTTGTTCGGCAGTTCCTCCTCTCTGCTCATTGCCCAGAATCCGTCCCGCAGGTAGTCGTGTTCGACGCTGCTGTGCTTCTGGATCTGGCCGTATCCGCAGTGGTGGTTGGTAAGAAGCAGTCCTTCCGCTGAAATGACTTCACCCGTGCATCCGCGCCCGAAAAGCACGACCGCATCTTTCAATGATGCCTGGTTCACGCTGTAAATGTCTTCTGCCGAGAGCCTGAATCCCTTGCTCTGCATGTCCCCGATCCTCTGCGAAATCAGCGACGGAAGCCACATGCCCTCATCCGCATAAGCCGCCGTTTCCGCAATGATTCCCATCGACAATGCCAATGCTCCGATCGTGTTCCTGAAAATTCCTTTCTGTGTCATTCGGTTATTGTTTGATGAATGTTTTGTTTGATTAAATATGTCCGCATGGCGTTAATGACGGACATCATACAAAGATAATCAAATGCCGCAAAAGTGACCTCATGCAATAATGAGGATTTTATTAATTTTGCATGGATTTGAACATTTTGTAAGACAGATTTAGACATTTTGTAAGACGGACATAAAGAAAGTCGACCGCATGGAGCGATCGACTTTCTTGAGTTTATCAGTCTTCCGGATATGGAGCGAAATCGGATTTCGATGCACCGCATACCGGGCATTTCCACGAATTCGGGATATCTTTGAAAGGTGTACCAGGTTTTATCCCGCCATCGGGATCACCCTCAGCCGGATCATAAATCCATCCGCATCTGAGGCATTCATACTTCATCAGATCTTTTGGCATAATATAATAGATTATTAGTTAATACTCCCGAAGTTAATCAATTATATGATAATTTCAAAATTCGGAAGTATTTGAAACCTGCAAAAAAATGCTATCTTCGCGGTAAATGGAAAAAATTATGGAAGAACCGATATTGAATGCCCATAACAAGGCTGAATATGAGCCCGCCCATACCGCAGAACATATCCTTAACCGCACGATGGTCAACATGTTCGGATGTCCCCGTAGCCGCAATGCCCATATCGAGAGAAAGAAGAGCAAGTGCGACTACATTCTACCGGAGTGCCCGACGGATGAGCAGGTCAAGGCCATCGAGGACAAGGTTAACGAGGTCATTGATGCGGCTATGCCTGTGACGATAGAATATATGAGCAGGGAAGAGGCGGCAGCCATAGTGGACCTGAGCAAGCTTCCGGACGACGCCTCGGAAACCCTGCGTATCGTGAGGATAGGGGACTACGATGACTGTGCCTGCATTGGTGCTCACGTGGCCATCACCTCGGAGATAGGGGAGTTCCGCATCATCAGCCACGACTTTGCCGACGGGATCTGGAGGGTCAGATGGAAGGTTAGTGCGAAATAATTAATTCACAGATAAATCGGAATTTAACGATATGATGTTTAGATATTATAGATTTTTTCTTATTCTCATAATAGCCGCTTTAACCAGCTGTAATCAGTATAATCGCATCTTGGAAGAGGTGTACGATAACGACCAGGCTGCACGTGAGTGGACAAGAGGAATGTCTTCACTGACGGCTGACGAGATTGTGAACTATTCGACTGAAATGGAACGGGTAGACTCCTTGAATCAGGCGACCGTGTTCGGTATACTGGACAAAGAAGGATGGCCTTCCCATCTATCCGACAAAGCAAATCGGGCCATCTGGATTGTTATTGACCATTCTGACCTTGCCTACCGGAGCAAGTATCTTGGTCTTGTGAAGGAAAAGGCCGAGCACGGCGTTTTGGATATAACGGACTATGCCATTCTGAATGATAGAGTTCTGATGGAAGAGGGCAAGCCTCAGATTTATGGCACCCAGGTTAAGATGGCTGCAACGATTGTGGATGACGAAATTTCCATGCAGTTCTATAAATAAGAAAAGTCGTATCAGAGTTTGAACACTGGACTTGATACGACTTTTCTCAATCTTGCAATTACAATCAAAAATATTTTGAAAGTAATTTTTTACCATCAGTATTTTGTCATTCATGTATATTTTGTCGTTAAAACAAAAATCGCTTCATCATGATATGACTCTAAATCTTCAGCCAACCATTGCTCGGTTTCTCGAACGCAATAGAACGAAATTACAAAGTCTTCCTGATTAACGCTCAAAACGATGTTAAACTTATCAGGAAATTCCTCCAGCAATTTAGCTAAAGCAAAGGTAAAATTCAAACTTATTCTAAGGGTATATTCGGTATTCTGATATTTGTCAACATATATTTTATTATTCGAATATTCATTTCCGGTTTTATCCTCATAATAAAGTTCAAATTTTTCTACATCTTTATAAGTATAGCTATTTACATCCTTTCTAAACTCTACTCCGGTCTCTATATATTTATAAAGCCTTGGAGGAAGGGTGGTAGTTAAGAGAGGCTTGTATTTCATCTTATACCTATTTAGAATAGTTTTCATATACTCATTCATAGAAACGAGATATATAGAACTACTCATTCCCAAGATATTTATTTCCTGTTTGTATAGCTCTTTGTACATTTGGATTTGATAATTGTTCGTTTATTCTATTTGGCGCAGGTACGTTCCATTTATTTGTTTTTGGGTCACGAGAATAAAAACGACCATCTGCTTAAGTTTACAGTGGCCTACCGTCGATTGTTATCACAGAGTCATGTAATAATATCACATCGATTACATGTTCAGTTGTTTGTAACATGTAATGTGCAATATCCAGGGTATTGCCATAGAGTTGCTTTTCTCCGGCTGCCTCTAACCACTTTACGAAATTGGAATTAACCACTCGAACCAAAGTTGATTTCGTTTTAGGCGTATCAACAAAATCAGCCCAGCGGAAATGTTCTAAAGTGACCCTATAAGAGAACACGTCAGAGAACACCACTTTAATAACTCGTTTTTCAAGAAATGAGTCCAATTCGACCAACAAATTAGTCGCATCGTATTCGATCCTTGACAATGAACATTCCCCTGCAATACATTGCAAAGGCATCCATTTTTCAGTAGGGGGTTGATTAGTCATCATATCTTATCTCTGTTTTTTACGACCGTTTACTTGCCTTTCAATAGTTGGTGCACCATCCGAACGGTCACCAGGCTCTTTGGCGACGCTATGATCTCCACCTGCGCGAAGTGAGCGGGCAGGAGTATCTTCAGGGCATTGCGTATGCCCTGGTTGTCATCGACTACGAGTATCTTGCCGTGTTTCATGATCAATCCATTGATTTAGTCCCGAAGTCTGCAACTTCTGAATCTTTCCTGTATGGCAGCAATACTCTTCATCAGGTCATCAAAAGAAAGGGGATCTTTCTCGTAGATGAAGCTGCCTCTCATCTCGTTGTAGTCAGACCTGTAAGCATCCTGCACAGATGCTGGCGGCAGGAACTCTATCACCTCCGGAAGCTCCTTACTATAATCGACATAACTTGGATGATAAAACTTCTCACGGTGTCTCACAATCTCCATGTACAGATTGACGTCAGATAGAGCCTTGTCAATGTAGTCTGTATGTGAAAGCTTGTCCATGTCATACAAGTGCCTTGACATCCTGCTTGTTCGCGGCCTATCCTTCTGGAACTCCTCACAGAGCAGGAACGCCTTCTCAAGAAATGTCCTTGCCGGAGAGACGGTCTTTATTGTCTGGCTGAAGGCATCGTCAATGTCGCCACCGAACTCAGTAGAACAAATCTGCTGAACTAATGACGATATAGGCTTCATCTCGTATGGCTCAGACAGAGAGAGCGTGCTGATCTCTATCTTTACAACAGGATTCGCATAAGACTTCGCAGAAGTATAGAGCGACGGATAGAAGACATGCAATACTGCAGGGTCCTTATCATGAGAAACTTTCTTCTCAATACCTTTTTCAGCATACATCTCATTCCCATCAAGAACTTTTATCACTGGTAGTCCAAGGTTCTTGAATGTCTCCGTCAACTCAGCCTTGAACTCTCCAAATATAAAATCCTGATTCTTTTCTCTAAGGGTGCGTATCTGAGTCATCGTGGCACATTCGGCGCAGGCGTATCCTTTCATCTCCTTGTAGAAAGTGCGGATCAACGCCACATCTATATCCTCACTGAATCGGCTTATAATGTCCCAGCCCTTGCTCAAGCTTGTGCCCCCTTTTTGAAGAGCAGATAGTTGCTGCATGAGGTGGAGAAAAGAGCTTTGAGGACGGCTGTAACCCACCAATCCTTCTCCGCTGCAGCATCATCAATGTTCTTTGCCTGTGCGACCTTCGCGATCAGAGCCTTACGCTCATCAATGCTGTAATCAATCCATTTAGCCATATCTATCGTTTTATCTGGTCAATTATAATTTTCTCTATCCAAGCAGGGGCCAGTTTCAAATCAGATTCAAATCGTCTGTCCTGTTCAACACCGGCAAGGATTGCCGGAATCTTAGCCTTCATTTCCTCCGTCACATTCTCCAGTCCGATGCTTCTGAGAGCCTGGACCAGAATACCTACAACCTCATTGTTATATGCAAAATTCTTTGGTGCAGCACGCTTCAGCTCCACAGTTCTGCCGCCAATATTAAGATCACGTGCAGTGCCTGAAGTCAGGAAACTGATTCTCATCGGAACCTGCTCTGATAAACCCAACATGTTTGCAGCAGTCTCTCCCGTTGGAAATATCTTTGCCTTGTCACGCTTGGCAACCTGAGCCACGACATCTTCGATTGGCGGATAGGAGACCCCGAAGCGCGTCCTCTTTGCCTTCAGATACACACCCTTCGAAATGCGTACAAGCAATCCTTCTTTCTCAAATTCCGAAAGAAGTTTGGTGACATAATTGGTAGTAAGTCCGGGGAAAGAGGAAGCACTGAAAATTACGCCGTATTTTCCGCGCGTAATCTCTCGCCTAACTCTTTCTCTATCAAGCATTACTTTGTTATTTCCTTTCATTATCAGTACAGAAACTTTGCAAGTTTTTCTGCACAAAGATACTAAAAAATTATTAACCGTAAAGATGTATGTATGTTGATTCGCCTTGATTGATTAAAACAAGCGGCCACCCCAGGTGACCGCTTCTCAATATCCCACATCAACTACTTCTCCTTAACCAGCACAAAGTTGTCATTCGCATGCGTCAATCCCTGACTCTTCAGATACCACAACGTGCCGGTATTGACATTCATCAGATAAACAGTAGTGGATGACATCACGAGCTGATAGTTCACCTTCCCGGCCATAGTTGTATCATCTTCAGACGCCTCACGGCTCAGTTTGACGTACTTCTCATTCCCAAGGAAAAGCACCTCTCCGGTCTCCTTATTGATACGGAACATGTAAACATCCGAATCCGCCCTCCCGACAACCTCGAACATAGGTCCGTCAAGACTCGACTTCACTGCCGCTGCGGGCGAAGGATAATCTGTTGACGGTGCTATACCCGACGAAGTCTGAGCGAACGCCGAAGCACTCAGCATCAGCCCAACCAAAGCAGATATAAACACTCTCATATATATCTTGTCATTAACCAGAATTTACTTCCTTACAAAATGTCGGTAGTCTGACCCCCATGTCCACTCAGAGTAGGTTGTGCCCACTTTCTGCCATGCCATCTCACTGGAAGTGAGCTTGACGATGACGTAAGACACGTTGCTGTCGTCGGAATCATCAGGATTTAGCGTGATGATGATTGAATTATCGCCAGTCATTTTCTGTATGTACTTACCCTCAGACTCCAGTGTGTATTTTCCAGTTGTGGTATTCTGAGAGCTTCCGTCGGGATTGGATGTGTAGAGCATGTATGTGTCTCCTCCATCAAAAGTGTAACGCAAGATACCATCAAACGCAAATTTGCTGGCGTCATAGCTTTCGCTCCAGGTCCCGGGGAGATTTGCCTCGTAAATCTCAAGTTTTGAGCAACCAACCAGAACAAGGATGGCTGTTATCAATAATGATATCTTCTTCATTGTTTCATGTTTTTACCTATAAAATGCTGAATAATGCCAAATACGTCATTACCAATGCAAACTTACATAAAATCTTTCGATTTTACGCCCGTTTAAATAAAAATCAAGACCACATCTTATCTTTGTTGGCGAGCGGACATCGCCTCCCGGCGCGCCGCAAAGTTTCATGTTAAACGGGCTTGGTGTCCCAATAAATTTTTATGCCTATGCGACAAGTATGTGGTCTTGACGTTCACAAAGATAGTGTGTTCGTCTGTATTCTCAATGAAAACGGCATCGTTTTTCAAGAAAAGTACGGTGTGCTGACGACAGAACTAGAGCAGATGCTCGAAGTGATGATGCAGCACGATGTCACGGAAGTCTGTATGGAGAGCACCAGTGTTTACTGGATGCCAATCTGGCGGGTACTGGAGAACTATATTCCAAAACTTATGTTAGTCAATCCCTACTTCATCAAACAGCTGCCCGGAAAGAAGAGCGACGTGAAAGATGCGGAGTGGATAGCTACCTGCCTTTTGAAGGACCTGATTAAGGGAAGCTATGTTCCCGAAGACAGGATACAGCAACTTCGGCAATACGACCGACGCATCTTCGACCTGAACAAGGAGATAGCCTACAAGCTCATCAAACTCGACATGGCGCTCCAGCGCTGCAACATCCGCATCAGCAACTATGTGGCTATGACCGACGGGAAGTCATACCAAGATGTTGTTCGGCTGATATCCGAAGGCAAGACTTCTCCGGAAGAACTGGCGAAAGTCATCCATGGCAGAATTGTCAACAAACACGGTCGCGAAACCATTGTGGGTGCACTTACCGGAGTAATTTCAGAAACGGACATAGCTATTATTCGTCAACTGCGCGAAGAGATACTGCTTGACCAGAAACACAAGGATGAGTGCCAGTCCAAGATGAACGAACTCTGCCAGAAATGGTTTCCCACCCAACTTGAGAACCTTCAGACCATTCCAGGAGTGAAAACACGTTCCGCCACTGCCATCATTGCGGAATTGGGCACAGATATGTCATCGTTTGAAGATGCCGCCCATCTTGTTTCCTGGTGTGGACTGAAGCCGCGTAACGAAGAAAGTGCGGGAAAGATCAAATCGCGAAGCATAACGCATGGAAACAAATATTTGAGGAAAACTCTCATCGAATGCTCTTGGGCATCCAGCAAAACGCAAGGGTGCTTCTACAACAAGTTCAGCTACATCCAGACCGTTGTCCGGAGAAAGAACAAAATGAAGGTGCAGGTTGCCATTGCACGTAAGATGCTATCGGCCATCTGGTTCATACTTCATGACAATGTCGCTTACCGCGACTACACTCCTGATATTGCTTCGGCTGACGAATAGTCGGTCGTCTCAATATATACCGCATAT
>OHUD01000232.1_pt1 | contig 30065 bp, 22 predicted proteins | sample 1579021 | NCBI WGS metagenome assembly OHUD01 (sample SAMEA3879597, study PRJEB24766) | human gut metagenome | biome: human-associated habitat; feature: feces | place: USA | collected 1985/1987
TACGCCGTTTTTGGAAAAATAGCTTGCCGATAAAGAAATTGATATAATAATTCCTGCACCGCCAACGGTTCGGCGGGACAATCAACCCGTGTATATGATAGCTGAAGCTATTGCAAATTCCATGAATTCACCGTATTCGGATTGTATATTGGAAAAGACCGGTCAGATTCAGTCGAAAAGTATGCCAAAGGATAAAAAAGAAATATCCGGAACGATAATACAGCTCAAGCCTGCAAAACGCAAATGCAACATTTTACTTATTGACGATTTTTATTCGACCGGCGAAACTGCAGCAGAATGTGTTAATGTTTTAAAAAAGGATATACTGATAGATAAGGTCTTCTATTTCTCAATTGCAAAAACAAAATAATGAAGGGGGAAAACATCGTGAAAATATTTATTGCCGGAGCCAAGTCAATAAACAGCTTGGATGCATTTGTGCAAAAAAAGCTGATGTCAATTTGTCAAAAAAATTATGATGTAGTCGTCGGCGATTGCTACGGTGTGGATTCTCTTGTTCAAAAGTTTTACGCGAATATCGGCTATAGAAACATTGAAATTTTTGCAAGTAACGGAAAGGCAAGAAACAATGTCGGTAATTGGACGGTACACAATGTTCCGGTGCCTGCGAGTGTAAGAGGTTTTGAATTTTATAAGCAAAAAGATATAGCTATGGCAAATACGGCTGATTACGGTTTTATGATCTGGGACGGGGAAAGCAAAGGAACGCTTAATAATATGATAAATCTTATCAGCCGAAATAAGCCTGTAATGGTTTATCTCATAAATCAAAAAAAGGTCTTAACGGTAGAAAACACGGAAGATTTAAATGAATTGTTCAGAAACTGCAATAAAGAAACAAAATCACTTTATTTAAAATTGCGTGGAAAGGATAATCTGCAGATATCAATGCCGGTTTAAAGAATTTGGTTTATTCAAAAACATATGTCCGTTGCATTTAAAAAAACAGTTGACAAAAGAATAATATCAATTACAATGAATAAGCAAGAGGTAGAAATATCTCTTCCCTGTGAAACATAGGCTTTGCCGAAAAAGTGTATGCGGAGGGGCTCCCGAGAGTTTGTGTGTGAAAGGTAGCTTGACTTCGGCTATGACATAAGTCAAAAAAACACTCAAGGCAATGCGGTTAAAGCGTTTCGGATTTCCGAAACGCCTTTTTTCGAGCCGAGCGCCATGTATAATAACAATCAGACTCTATTGGATGTTTATGATATAAGGGCAAAAGAAAAAATAAAAAAACTTAAATTTACTATTGACAAACATATTCATTTATGTTAGAATATCTTCACACCAAGAGATTATGGTTGGTTCGAGTTAAGTTTTTAGAAAACGGCTTGTATCTATTATGATAATCAACCCTCATATCTGAACCATTTGTGTTCGATAAAGGGTTGATTTTCTTTTATAAGGCTTATAGTTATAAGGTTTTGTCGAATTTTATTTAATCGTACACTTTCTAAAAAACTGTCTAAAATACGAGATGAATCTTCAAAATAATTTTCAAACGAACCATTCGTGTACAATTAGATATTCTGTAAAGCGGCTTGCTTCCTGATGTAATCCTCTTCGAACTTATTAGGTGTTCGATAACGGAGTACGGAATGCGGTCGCTTTTCATTATAGAATTCTATATACTCTTTTACTGCTATTCTGAATTCTCTTTCAGATCTGAAATCGGTACGATAGAGTTTTTCTGTTTTCATGCTTTTAAAGAATGATTCCATTACGGAATTGTTAAAAGGATTTCCTGGATTAGAAAATGACTGTTTAACATTTAAGTCCTTAAGGCACATTCTGAATGTTGCAGAAGTATAATTACAACCTTGATCGCTATGAAAAATTAAATCTTGCGGTTGCCTCTCGTTATACGCTGTTATAAATGTGTTCTTTGTAAGTTGGGTACTATTATTGAGAGAAATCCTATGGGATATCACTTTTCGGGCAAATAGGTCGAGTATCACACAGATATAAAACACAGTGTTATTGTACTTAAAGTATGTAACATCGCTAACCCACACTTCGTTTGGCCGTGTTACTGTAAATTGCTGCTTTAACAAATTTTCTTTTCGTTCAAGGTTCATATAATAAAGCTTTTTTGCACCGTGTCCAATGCAGAACCAACCGTTTTCGTGCATTATATCTGCAATTGTATTTTGTCCGACAACATAGCCACGGTCTTTAAGAATTGCATGTATTTTACTGGCTCCATATATTTGTTTGCTATCGTTAAAGATCTTTTCTATGATGGGTGTGAGCTCGCGTTTCTTTTCTTCAAATTTTGTGTTTTCATTTTTGTTACGAAAAATATGATTATAATAACTGCCCTTTGCAACTTTCATTGTTTTACAAAGAAGACTTACGCTGTATTTTTCTGAAAGGTCTTGAATCAATGTGTAGCGTTCGGATAATGGTGCAGTCACCGTACAGGGTGCTTGTTGCAAAATTTCAACCATCTTCTCTAATTGCTCACATGTTTGTTGCAAGTCGTTATATTCTCTCATATTAATTGGCTTTGTTCTTTTTATTGCTTTACCATATTGCTTGATCCAAGAATATATTGTGCTGCGAGATAGAGAGTGTTCCTTAGCCAATTCGGTAATAGTATTACTGGCAAAATGTTCTTGTACAATTTGCTCTTTAAATTCTTGGGAATAAATCTTTTTCATAATGTGTCCCCCTAGGTTTTGTTTTAGAGGTAAATCACATACCCGCTTTTATTATACAATATTCTTTTGTAGCAACGATTCTTTAAAATCGTTGTTTCATATTTGCTCTACAATCCAGTCATATTTATTTAGGAGGGTTTATTGTTAAATAATGCGAATTTGTTTCTATTTATATATCATTGATATCGTCAGCTTTTGTATGGAAAAATAAGCAAAAATATGTTATAATGACAATAGACGAGAAATTGTTTGTGGAGTTAAAAAAATGAATAATACTGAAAATTTTACTATGGAAAATATGAAAGCGGATATAGCCAAAGCTGGGAATTTGTTTTATCAGTATCGTGCTTGCAGAAGAGATGCTTCAATTATATATGATATTGAAAATATTAGACATGGTGTTGTTTATGCTCGCACACCCTTACAAATGAACGACCCGTTTGACTCCAAGGTTGGCTTTTCCGTCGAAGAGATATATGAAGAATGCATCGATTTAGCACTTGATCAAGTGGATACTACTTTAGATTCTGATCTTAGGTTAGTCATAAAAAGTTTATTGAAATACAGAATGATTGGTGAAACGCTTGGATTCGTTAATGCACTTAATAAACTAAAAAAGTATATTCATCTTCAAAGTGTAATCGCACATGTGCAACCGCCCAACATGTTTCAGTTTATTACAAGAGATTTAAACAAGCTTTATAGTAAATGCCCTCCAGAAGTTAAGAAATATTTCAATAAAGAATCATTTTTTGTTTTTGCACTAGTTATAAAAGACTACAAAAACGAAGACATTGAAGAGAAAACAATTGTTGAAACACTTAAAATGGAGGATGTTTTAAAAGATCTTGAAGATAGGGTTGTTAAAGTTAGAGATGAGATTTATCTTCCGTTTCTCAAAGATTTCCTTTCTAAATTAACGGTAACATGCTTTAGCGCGAGTGGTTGGGATAACCAACTTATGTGGTCACATTATGCCAATTCTTACTCCGGCATCTGTGTTGAATACGACTTCGAGCAGATGGATAAGTTTATAGGGTTCATGTATCCTGTTACATATTCATCAGTTCGTCCTACAGTTTCTCTTAAGGATTTGGGACTTACTGAATTCAAAAAAGATGAGAACGGCAAGTTAATAACAGATGAGGTTAATATTGGCGCTATATTCTCGTATTTGCTTTCTAAAAACAAATGTTGGAGTTATGAAGAGGAATGGCGAATTATTAATGCAGAAGGAGAACCCTATACTCCTTTGTTTGTTGAGGCTCCGTTTGTGAAATCTATTACTTTAGGGCTTGAACTTGATGATATCTGTAAACAGTTGTTATGGGATGTTTGTAAAGAGCGAGGAATAGAGTGTTATCAATTAATTGTTAATCCTGGCGACTATAGTTTAACGAGAGGATTGCTAACAGATGAAAATTTTGTTTTTGATAAAGAAAAAGAGGAACGGTATATAAACTTTATTTGCGCGCATGCTGTTCCGATAGGAGAAAAGATTAGCGCTAATTGCAAGTCATTAACGAAGACAATTGAAGAAGGGAATTTTGAATCTTCATTAATGATGAATGTGTTGACATTTACATTAGACTATCTTAGTGACGTGTATTTCTTGAAGAGCACATTTAACAGATTTTGCCGTTGTACAAGTACTCCTGCATCTGAGGTAACTGGGGATACTCAAGTTGGCGTAGCTATTACTCAAATAGACACATTCATTTCTCAGTCGAAGGACGGCGTTAAAATGATTGAAGATTCTCTAATTAATCTTAGAATAATGAAAAAGATAACCTCAAAAGAATTTAATGAGGCAAGAAGGTTAATTGCTAATATTAAAGAAATGTTTGAAAAACATAGCGAATTGCATTGGTATGGAAAAGAAAGTACTGACGACCAGCAAGACATAACTGCCACTAGTGAGGAGAATTAAACATACTCTTTTTGAAGGGATGATTAAAATAATTGACCATTGATCGATTAGTTTTAAATTTTGTTGTAAAGGGGGAATGGATTTTTGTTGGAGAATAAAAAAAGAGATCAACATTATGTTTTTCAAGCTTATTTAAAGAATTGGGTAAATACAAACGGAAAGCTTTGGTGTATGAGAGATGGTAAAGTGTTTGATGTTAAAACAAGCAATATCGCATTTGAGAAAGACTTTTATCGCGTAAATTCATTGAGTAATAAAGATATTGAATTTATCAAGTTGTTTTTTTATAAATCCAGCGATGCTTTTAAAAAGGAAATGGATTATTTTCTCAAATTATATACAACCATTGATAGAGACGAAAAGATTTTCGAACTTATTTTTAAACTTTGTACGAAAGATATTCCTGAAATTTCCGAAACGATTGATGATATAAATAAAATGATTGATATTGCAAGAAACAATATAATGGAGGAAGTTTATTGTGATTTCGAAGGAGAAGCTTGTGATTGGTTAAAGAATCTTTGTAAAGGAGACATCGATTTTTTATACATTTCATCGAAAGAGGAAAAAGAAAAATTTATTTCTTTTGTTTGTTCGCAGTATTTTAGAACTAAAAGAATTAAAGATCATATGATGTATGTATTGAAAGAGGCAGAAAAATTTTTTGTTAACAAGGAGTTTCCTCAAGGTAGCATAAAGGCGGAAAATCTATATCAGCCAATGCTTTGGTTACTTTCTGCTAAATGTTCAGATAAAATATTGAATGCGCACATTACTCTTATAATCAATAAGACGGATGTGCCTTTTATTACATCAGATCAGCCGGTTATAAATTTAAAGGCGGATTACAAAGATTTTTCCAATCAGCCTGACGAGTTAGTCTTTTATTATCCGATATCGCCTCGTGTTGCTGTAAAAATTAATGACGACTTATGCGTGAAGAAAATTGAACTAACTAATTCAAGTGACATTTATGAATACAATGATCTAATCAATAGAGCTGCATATAAAATGATATTTTCAAAAGATAAATCAGTTATAAGTAAATATATTGCTTAAAAATTAGAAAGCGGAAGGTTATAGTATATGGCAATACTTCATTTATAGGATATACATTTTGGAAGAGTAAAAAGCAGAATGAAACGGAAGAGATGTTTGTTAAAAAGGGTGAAATTCTACAAGGATTATTAGGATCAATAAAAAAGTTCTAATTTATATTGATCATATAATATTTTATCAGTAAGTTCAAATCCGGTAAACAGCCGAATGTGTTAAAGCAGTACATCGGAGATGAAAAAGGTATGGTAGTGGACTATATAACAGTATGGGTATTTCAAATTATCCTCCTCTTATCACCGAAATATATTCAAATGCTATGACATCGGCTTATAAGAATACCGAAAAACATCATTTGATAAGTATGGATTTAAATTTTAACGATGAAGCAATTGAGTTTGTTGTTTTGTTAGAATTGCTCAAAGACTTTTGCAACATAAAGGCGTGTGATGTTTTGAAACTTGATAAAGCAATTTCACTTTTTACAGATCGCTATTCGGACGAATTGTTTGAAAAGATCATTAGAAAAATCAAATATCCTTATTCGGTTGTCGGTATGCTTGAAAAAAGACTTGCCGAAAAGAGAACCGCCAATCGTTGTATAGAAATTTATAAAAAGATATACGGATGATGCGATTGTGCTATTTCGTCCCGACAAATATGAGGGGCGAATAGATGTGTGCAATGAGTAAAAAAGTGCTTGTTATAAAGGATGAAACGCATTGTGCGATTTCGTCGCGCAGTCACATGAAAGCATGAAGAAAAAGATGCATGCCGTGAAACCCCGATAAATTCGGGGTTTTTCGCGTTTTTTGGAAAGATTTTTTAATGATAGTTTTATAGATGTAAACGGCACTTTTTCAGTATTTTTTTGACTCGAACCTACGAAAGCCCTTTTACCGACATTTTTTTACGAACTATATATGTTTTTATAATCCGACCGATAGAACTAAAAAAATCTATCGGTCTTTTTTGTTTTTCGGGCTGTGCCTATTTTAAGGCGCAGCCTTTTAATATATATGAAAAAAGAAAGCGAGGATCAAAATGAAAAAATGTACCGACTTAAATTCATTAAAAGAGGTTGCAGGGTGTCTTTTGTATACCGATGTTCACAGAGTTGAAAATTATCCGTTTTTGGTTAAACACCCGTTTACGGATTCTGCCTTTGCAGCCATAGCAAAAAATCCGGAGAAGGTTACGGAAAACAAGGTAATAAATATTCTCGAAACCGAAAGCAAAGCTCCTTTGAAAGCTGCGCGGCGCTGTTGACATTAAGGTAGGGATAAAGGAATTTCACCCTTTTAAGCTCCTCAACGTTGCCGTTCAGCAGCTCTGAATAAAGGTGTCAAACACATTGATTTTCATTCCGAAAGTCTCACGCATTGAGAGTTCAAATCATAACTGAATCCCGCTGTCATAGTGAATAGTTGACGTATTGTTATTTTATTTTTTGCCGGAATTATTCCGTTATCTGATCTGAAAGTCATATTTTTAAATTCAGGCATATAACGATATAGCTCATAATCAAGCTTAAATAAACCTTTTTCAAACAGTTGCAATGCCGCAACGCAGGTAATTAACTTGGAGCACGAATAAATATTATAAAGCTCTTTGCCCGTTACCTCTGTTTTTTTTGTTTATATCCGTGTAACCGTTTGCGTGACGATAACGCCAGTGGAAAGCTATCTGACGAGCGCTACGCCACACTATCTCTGTCTTACGAGGAGGAGCAAAAAACGCTGAAGGCTGCCATCCCGGAGATGCAGGCATATCTGGAAGCCGAAACGGATAAGACTGAGAGCTTGCAGCGGTTCATTCAGAAGGTCAAGCAAATCACGGAACTGAAAGCCCTGACCCCGGAGCTGATCCACGAGTTTGTGGATAAAATCGTGGTGTATGCGCCCAGATACCTTGACGGAAAGCGGGTGCAGCTTTTGGACATCTATTACAGCGGCGTGGGCATTCTCCACGAGCTGACCCCGGATGAGATGGAAGAAGCCTTTCAGCAGCATCTCGCAGAGCGTAACAAAGAGAAAACGGCATAACCACAAAGGTTACACCGTTTCAAAGAAACAAATTTAATTGAGATACAAGAGCCTGCTTGGGGCACCTTCCTTACGGAGGGTGCCCCAACGCCGTTCCTTTTTGTATATCAATAAACTGATTTTTTTGCGGCGGCAGCGCCGCATTTTTTATTTTCCGCCGTAAGCTCTTTTTAAAACTAACGGTGGATTTCCGAAAGTGTGCAGCCGTAGATCTCCTTGAACTTCCGCGAAAAATAGGAAAGATTTTCAAAACCGGCTGAACGGGCGCTTTCGCTTACCGTATAACCGTTGTCAACATAAAAGCTGTAAGCCAATCTGCACCGGGAAATATTGATATAGTCAATCGTTGTCTTTCCGGTGTATTGCTTGAACAAAATGCTGAAACGCGAAACGCTCAAGCCGCAATGGCTGCATACTTCTTTAAGTGAAATATTTTCGTTCAGATGCTCGCTTATGTAAATAAGCGCCTTTTGCAGCAGCTTATCCTGCCTTGTGTTGGATTCGGTTGAATCGTGACCCTTATATTTTATCAGGCTTGCGTCATCCTCGGAAATTATGCGGTGAAGATATAAATGAAAAAGATTCATTTCATAGCGCATAACAGTCTGAGATTCTTCCTTCTTTAAATAGAACTCATCCTTGATATTTCCGAGGATTCTCTGCAGATTTATCTCCTTTACCTGAATAAAGCTCTGCTTTGGAATAAAGGGCTTTATTTTTTGGGAAAGCATTTCCGGGCTGAAAAAATAGCAGATATATGTACAGCTTGGGACAATTTGCTCCAGACCGTGAAAGCAGTAGGAATTGCAGAATAAAATTTCCCCGGCGTGACAGTGAACCTTTGTCTGGTCGCAGTAGGCATAACATTCTCCGCTTTGAAAATAAAGAATTTCTATCTCGCTGTGCCAATGGGTAAGAACCTGATACGAGGTGCTCAAAGTGTCAATATGAACGGTAAACGGGAATTTAGCATTTTCAAAAATAGGTTTTTGAAATTCGGTAACAACAGAATAATCCATAAGCAGCTCCATGAAAAGTAATATTGTGTTAATCGATAGTAAAATTAAGCGTTGTTAAAACAAATAAACTGTTGTATAATAATAGCAGACATATGTCGATTTGTCAATGTTTTATGTAAAATATGACGGCAATGTCGTGATTTGACAGTCCAAAACCGTTCTTATATGTATATTTTTTTGAGTAAATTGTTACTTACGGCGTATACAGGCATTTTACTGGGTAAAAACAGTGAAATAGGACAAATATTCCAGTAAAGGAGATTGCTTTGAAATGAAAAAACGAAACACAGCTATAAAACTCAGCGCTTTTTTGTTATCGGGCATTCTCTGCCTTCCGGCTGTTTTTGTTTCGGCTGAAAATACCGGAAATGCCGCGGAAACGGCTGCATTCCCCGCTCAGCAGACCGGGGAATATGCCGATTATCTGTCAGCCAATGATTCGATGTATAATGTGGTGGAGGATATTTCGGCGGATTTAACCGCCGCCGGCGGCAGTAATTTCTCCGCCTCCCTTTCCGTCCCGGCAGACGGCTTGTATGAGCTGGAGCTTTCCTATTCGGCTGTTTCCGAAAAAAATGCGACGGTTTCCCTTACGATTGACGGCGGACTGCCGTTTGACGAGGCTGACCGCCTGGTTTTCCCGATATACTGGCGCGACGGCGAGCGTAAGGCTCCGGACGCGCAGGGAAATGAATTTTCACCGGATATTATCGCGGTTTCCGAGCCGGTATCCTCTTATGCTATGGATTACAGCGGTCATTTTGAGGGCGCTTTCCGTTTTGCGCTGTCAGCCGGAAGCCATACGGTTAATCTGAAAGTAAAAAGCGGAGAAATAAATATACATTCGCTGACCTTTAAAGCGCCCGCCGATATAAAGAGCTACAGCAAAAAGCAAATAAGGGAAAATCTTTCCCTTTCCGAGCCGGTTGTGATAGAGGGCGAGGACGCGGTTCTGAAAAACAATCGCTCCCTTATCGATTTATCCGATACCTCCTCCCCCTTAATCAGCCCCTCCGACCCTTACCGCGCAAAAATGAATTATGTCGGCGGAAGCAACTGGAAAAATTCCGGAGACTCGTTTACCTGGCAGTTTACCGCGCCCGAAAGCGGATGGTACGGTATGGGATTTGTTTACCGCCAGGGCTACAATATCGGCGGAGTTTCCTACCGCAGCCTGAAAATCGACGGAGAGGTACCGTTTAAGGAATGCAGCCGGATAAAGTTAGGTTATAATGAAAAATGGGCGTACACCGAGTTTTCAAAAGGCGGGATTCCCTATTATATTTATTTGGAAAAGGGCGAGCATACGCTCACTCTTGCGGCTACTGCCGGTCCGTTCTCAGAGGTTTACCACAGGCTTAAAAAAGTTGCCGCCGAAATGGGCGACCTGTATGTGGATATTACCGCCATTGTCGGAGAAACGGTGGACAGCAACCGCAGCTACGAGCTGTTCAATCAGATTCCGCAATTTAACGAAAAGCTGCAAAGCATTTCAAAGCAGCTGGATAAAATCGCGCGGGCGCTTGAAATTTATCAGGGGCAGTCGAGCGGCGCGGACGTTTCGACGATACGCAATATCAGCCGCGTCGTAAATCTTATGATTGAAAATCCGTACACCGCGCACCGGTATAAATCGGATTACTACGACGGCTACACCAATTTAAGTTCGCTTATCGGCGAAATAACCGAAATGCCGCTGGATCTGGACAGAATTATCCTGTTCGGCAAGGGCTCGGAAAACTATGCCCCGTCGGTTTCCTTTTTTAAGAAAATCGGATTTTCGGCAAAACGCTTTTTCTCCTCTTTTATAGGGGAATACGGCGAGAAAAACGCCGACGACGGCGCGGTTACTATTTGGGTAAACTGGGGTCGCGACCAGGCTCAGATATTGAACGACATTATAAGGGACGATTTTAAGCAGAAAACCGGAATAAACGCAGGCATAAGCATTGTCAACGCAACCCTTATTCAGGCTATTCTTTCGGGCAGCGGACCGGACGTTCTTCTTCAGCTCGAACGCACCGAGCCTCTCAATTACGCTATGCGCGGAGCCTTATACGATTTAACGCAGTTTTCCGATTGCGGCGAGGTTCTGGAGCGTTTCAACAAAAACGCCGAGTGTCCTTACCGCTATAACGGCGGACTTTACGCCCTGCCGGATACGCAGCAGTTCAATATGATGTTTGTCCGCACCGATATTTTAAGCGGTATGGGCATTGAAATTCCCGAAACCTGGGATGAGCTTATAAAGGCGTCCAACCTGCTGCAGCGCAATAATCTGCAGGTGTATGTTCCCGGAACCGGCATCTATACAACCCTGCTTATCCAAAAAAATCTTCCTTTATATAACGATGAGCTTTCGGCAAGCACTATGAAGGAAACGCCGCAGATTCTTCTGTTTGAGAAGATGACCGAATGGTATACGAAATACAAGCTGCCGGTTACCGCCGATTTCTATAACCGTTTCCGTATAGGCAGCTGTCCTATCGGTATTCAGAGCTACACGGTATATACTCAGCTAAAAGCGGCTGCTCCCGAAATCGACGGCAGATGGACGGTAGCGCTCCTGCCCGGCTTTGCGGACGAAAACGGCAATATCAATCATTATTCTGCCGGAACGGGTACCGGTTGCGCAATTACCAAATTTGCAAAATCCCCGGAAAACGCCTGGAAATTCCTTAAATGGTGGACCTCAGCTGAAACGCAGACCCGCTATTCGGGCGAGCTTGAGGCTGCTCTCGGACCGCTCGGAAGACTGGCGGTTTCCAATTCGGATTCTTTTGAGAGTATGGATTGGGATACCGATATGGAGGAAATTATCCTTAAGCAGCGGCAGCAGACCGACGAGCTGCCGGAGGTTCCCGGCGGCTATTATACGACCCGCTGTCTTACCCAGGCATTTTGGGAGGTTGTTGAAAACGGCAATACGTCGTTGGAGGCAATGATAAAATGGGGCGAAATTCTGAATAACGAAATTGCCCGCAAGCGTTCGGAATATATTTCATAAAACATAAGCAAAGGCGAAAATCCGTCCTTTAAAATCGGGTTGGGATTTGTTGTCTAATCAGATAAGCAGAAAGGAGAAATAAATGAAAAAGCGGGAATCATCCTTAAAAAAGAAGTCCGGAATCGCTGACAGTGACAGTATAGGTTTCGCTTTAATGCTGGCGCCGTTCGCCATTCTCTTTATTCTCTTTACTGTTTTGCCCGTTATTTCATCCATCGTATTAAGCTTTTTTTCCTACGATATGATTTCACTGCCGAAATTCAACGGCGTGACAAATTATATGCGTATGTTCACTCAGGATGAAATTTTCCCCAAGGCATTGCTTAACACTCTTAAATTTTCGGTTATAACAGGTCCGGTAAGCTATTTTATAAGCTTTTTGCTGGGCTGGCTGATTAACGAGCTGCGCCCTTTTGCCCGTTCTGCTCTGGCATTCCTGTTCTATGCGCCCTCCCTTGCCGGAGGCACGGTTATGATTTGGCAGGTTGCCTTTTCGGGCGACAGCTACGGCTACATAAACAATATTTTGCTTTCATTGGGACTGATTGATACGCCAATCAACTGGTTCCAGAATACAAGCTATGTCGTTCCGGTTGTAATTATCGTTCAGCTCTGGTCGAGCATCGGCGTTGCGTTTTTGGCGAATATCGCCGGATTGCAGAACGTTAACCCCGAAATGTACGAGGCAGGCGCGCTCGACGGTATCCGTAACCGCTGGCACGAGCTGTGGTACATAACCCTGCCCTCTATGAAATCAATACTGCTTTTCGGAGCGGTTATGCAGATTCAGGCAACCTTTTCGATAGGCGACACTATAAAAACGCTCGCGGGATATCCGTCTGTCGATAACGCGGTTGACACTATCGTTGTCCACCTGAGCGACGTCAGCTCCGTTCGTTATGAAATGGGCTATGCGGCTTCAATTTCGGTTATGCTGTTCGCTATGATGGCTATTGCCCGTATTGTCGTGGGCAAGGTGCTCGACCTGCTGGGAAAATAGGATATATAATTACCGGGGAAGGAGAGAAACAAAATGAAGCCCTATGCTCAATATAAGCGATTTACCCGCTCGCGCGCCGGAAACGTGGTCTATTTTTCTTTTTTGTTTTTAATGGGTCTGTTTTCTATGCTGCCGCTGGTTTACTGTATCTGCACCGCGTTCAAGCCGCTGGATGAACTGCTGATTTTTCCGCCCCGTTTTTTTGTTTCGCGTCCTACTCTGGCTAATTTTACCGTATTGCCGACGCTGCTTGAAAAAATGCGGATACCGTTTTCGCGTTATATGTTCAACTCGATTTTTATTTCGATAGTATCAACGTTTCTGAATATTTTTGTTTCTTCAATGGCGGCCTTCACCCTCTCTAAATCAAAGCTGAAATTCCGCAATGCGTTTTTCTGGATTGTTCAGTTTTCGCTTTTGTATAACGGAACAACGCTCGGCGTTCCCCAATACCTGATTTTCAGCAAGCTGGGAATTATCGATACATACTGGGTGTATATTCTTCCGGCAATTCCGTCCTCAATGGGCGCTTTCCTGATTAAGCAGTATGTGGATTCCGGAGTACCCGATACGATTATGGAGGCGGCGAGAATAGACGGCGCAAATGTATTCGTTATATATTGGAGAATAATTATGCCGATGATTAAGCCCGCCTGGATGACGCAGCTGCTGTTTTCGTTCCAGGGGATTTGGTCGATTACCCCTACCGCGGGAACCGTTTTCAGCGAAAATCTGAAAACATTGCCGTATGTTATGGGGTCTGTTTCCGCCGGAGGCACCGCGCGTTCCGGCGCGGCTATGGCGTGTACGGTTCTGCTTATGCTGCCGCCGATACTTGTCTATTTCGTGTCTCAGAGCAACGTTATGGAGACTATGGGCTCTGCCGGAATTAAAGAATAATGCCTGAATATCAAAAGGAAGGGATGAAGTACGTGAAAAAACTTATGTCCGTAATATTTGCGGTCTTATTTGCTTTGTTCCTCTCTTTACCCGCTTTCGCGGCTGATACCGCATCAAACATTACCTTTGTTCACCAAAGCTCTTCTGCAGGGAAATCAAAGGTGGCTGAAATTCCCGCCGTATACCGGGTAAAGGAAAGAATTGACGCCCGCAGCGTAGGTCTGGAAAAGACGATGGGCAGTATTACCTCGCTCGACTGCGACCCCGACGGCAATGTTTACGCGCTTTCGGGAGAGGGCAGGATTTACCGCTTTGATAAAGACTATAATTTTACCGGAACGGTTGAAATTACCGACGCAAACGGCGAAAGGGTCGATTTCAGCGGCGCCAAGGGAATTTACGCTCCGACCGTTTCCGAGCTGTATGTCTGCGATACCGCGCATAACCGTATTCTCTACTGTGTGGATTATAAGGTCAGACAGGAAATAACCCTTCCTGAAACCTCGCTTATCCCTGAGGATTTTGTTTTTAACCCCGCACGCGTTGTGCGTGACGAGGACGGTTATCTTTACGCCGTGTGCGACGGTTGCTATTACGGCGCCATTCTTTATACGCCTGAGGGCGAATTTTCCTGTTTCTTCGGGGCTAACACCGTTAAATCCACCGTTCTCAGCGCACTCGGCAATTTATGGGACAGACTGACCATGAACGACGTTAAGCGGGCGCAGACCGTTAAAACGCTCCCGTTCCAGTTTTCCGATATCTGCATTGATGAAAACGGCTTCGTTTATACCTGTACCGGCAAGGGCGAGGGAACCGGACAGATAAGGATGCTTTCTCCCGGAGGCGACGGCATACTTGCCAACGCCGAGAACACAAATTTCGGCGAGACTGAAACTGTCCGCCGGTACGACGCCGTTGTAAGTCAGAATTTCGTCGGAATTCAGGCGGACGGCGAGGGCTTGATTTACGCCGTTGACAAGGGCTTCGGTCTTATTTATATTTACGATACCCGCGGCACTCTTTTAGCTGCTTTCGGCGGCGGAATGGGCACCGGCGTTCAAAACGGCAACTTCAAAGCCGCCTCCGCAATCTGCTTAAAGGGCAGTGATGTTCTTGTTGCGGATGAAATAAATTCTTCCATAACCGTGTTTTCGCTAAGCGAGTTCGGAGAAACCTATCTGAAAGCTCAGAAGCATACGGTTAAGAGCGAATTGACCGAGGCAAAGCCGCTTTGGGAAGCAGTTTTACGGCAGGACCCGATTAACCGCCTGGCTTTGACGGGTTTGTCTGAGGCAGCCTACCTGGAGGAGGATTATCCCGCCGCTATGTCCTATGCCAGGCGGTGCGGAGACAGCTCGCTTTACAGCAAGGCGCGCGTTAAGTATCAGAACCGGTATGTTTCCGATAATTTCTGGTGGATTTTCCTGATTGCCGTATCGGTAATCGCGGGGCTGTGCGTGCTGCTGGTATACAGCGTTAAGCATGAGGTTCATATTATTAAAAACCGGAAGCTCAGGGCGCCTTTCAGCGCGATTATCCATCCGTTTGAGACATTCGGTGAAATCAAGGAGAAAAATATCGGTTCGGTAACCCTTGCCGCCGCTTTCACCCTGCTGTTTTTCCTTTCCTCCGCCGCTGCGTCGATTTGGAGCGATTTCCGGTATACATCCTATAATTCCGATAATTATAATTCCCTGTTCCAGCTGCTCCAAACCTCCGGCTTAATTCTTGTTTGGACGGTGGCAAACTGGGGTATTAGCACCTTGCAGGAGGGTAAGGGAAGGCTGAGGGAGGTTTTCATTGTCACCTCTTACAGCGTGCTTCCGCTGATTTTATATAATATTGTTTCAATTCCGCTTACATATGTTGTTGCGGACGCCGGCAGCGCCCTGATTTCGGGACTTCATCTGCTCGCTTTGATTTTATGCGGCGTGCTGCTGTCGGTAGGACTTATGAAAATTCATGATTACAGCTTTTTCAAGCTGCTGGTTACCGCATTGATATCGGTACTGCTGATTATTCTGATTATCTTTGTTGTCTTTATGGTCGGTATGCTGCTCGCGCAGTTCTTCGGGTTCTTTGTTGAGGCGGCAACCGAGCTGATACGGAACAACAAATAGCGCATTGTCTGAAATACAGAGAAAGGAGCGGCTTTATGAAGAACTTAAAAAGCGGATTAGCCGTTATTATGGCGTTATCGGTTTTGCTCGGACTGTCCTCCTGCGGGAAAGCAAGGTCTGCGGACTATAAGCTCCCGGATGAGTTTTCCACCGTAACCGATGAGGTTATCGCCCAAAACAGCCGTTATTCCCTCGTTTGGAATAACGAATCTAAGAATGTCTTTTTAAAGAGCAGCTCCTCGCAGAAAATCTGGGGAACTGTGCCTTATGAATACTTTCAGACCGGGGAAACAAGCTACAGTCTTTCATCCCCTGTGCAGATTGAATACTATAATTCAAACGACGGCTCCATGAATACTCTCAATGCTCTCGACTGCATAGAGGGGAATACGGTTTCCGCCGAAAAAACCGAGAACGGCATTAAGGTCTCCTATTGGTTTGAAGAACCGAAAATTTCCGTTGCGTTCAGCTATACCCTGCGCGAGGACTCTCTGCTGATATCGCTTAACAGCGACGATATAACCGAGGGCGAAATCAACAGCCTGACCGGCGTGTCGGTAGCTCCGTACCTTTGCTCCGTTAAAAACGGAACGGACGGCGACTATCTCTTTGTCCCGGCAGGAAACGGCGCAGTAATGTATACCGATACTCAGCCGGACGACAGCGCCCGCAGCTTTTCAGCTGAGGTTTACGGAAACGACCCCGTCCGCAAGCAGTTTGATATGCCGTCTGCCACAGAGAAAATCCGTCTCCCGGTTTACGGGGTTAAAAGCGGAAACGACGGACTTTTCGCCATAATCGAGGAAGGGCAGGGAGCGGCAGGCATTAACGCTCTTGCCGGAAACCCGGCAAACGGCTATTCTGCGGTTTACGCCTCGTTCAATGTCCGCGGCTATAACCGCGCCGAGCTGGAGGCTTATGCTACAATTATTCTCAATAACAAGCGCCCTAAGGGAAAGGTATTTTCCGTAGGCTTTTATCCGCTGGAAAACGACGCATCTTACAGTAAGATGGCGGCGGTTTATAAGGAATATCTTTCGGAAAACGGACTTCTTGAAAAATCCGGCTCCGCTCAGAAGGACTGTATGATTACCTTTACCGGCGGAGCGCTTAAAAGAACCTTTACCCTCGGTATTCCGCACGACGTTATAAGCGTATTGACCGATTTTTCCGCAGCGGAGGAAATATTAAAGGATATTTCAAAGAACACCTCGGCTGACGTTGACGTCCGCCTTTACGGCTTCGGTCGGACCGGAGCGGATAAAACCTATGTCGGCGGCGGATTTTCATTTTCTTCAAAATTCGGCGGAATGTCCGGCTATAAATCGCTGAACGGCTTTTGCCGCGAAAACGGTATTGACCTTTACGCCGATTACGATATAATTCAATTTTCAAAAAGCCATAACGGATTTAACAGCTTCAGGGACACCGCCCTCAGCGCAAATATGCAGCGCGCGGCGGTGCAGCCTATAACAAAAAATACCGTAAGCTATGACGAGGACGCTCCGAAAACCGTGTTTTTAAAGCGTGAAAAGCTGTCCGATGCTATGGAACGGCTGCTTGAAAGCTGCGGAAAAAATGTTGACGGTCTTTCCCTCGCATCTCTCGGAAATCTGGCTTATTCAGATTATTCCTCGGAAGGCACTATGCAAAAGAGCGCGCTCCGCGAGCAGTTCGGCGCATTGATTAAAAAGGCATCGGAAAACCATAAGTTGCTTTTAAGCAATCCGAATGACTACGCGGCAGGGCTGTGCGACGTAATCTGCGACCTGCCGACGCAAAACGGCGGATACGCCTGCTTCGACGAGGAGGTTCCGTTTTACGCTTTGGTATACCGCGGAGCAATTCCGCTTTACGGCAGAGCGCTGAACCTTTCGGTCAATAAAGAGGAACAGCTGCTTTCTCAGATGGAGGCGGGAATCGCGCCCGCGTTCCGTCTTACCGAAACTGCCGACCGCGGGCTTGCCTCCTCCTATGCCGATGTTTCATCACGCACTGTTTATGAAAATAACAGAAACGATATTGCCGAAATTCTGTCGGCGTGCAGCGATACTCTCGCCAGGCTTTCGGATTCCGAGCTGCTTGAGCATACGGTGCTTTCCAAAGGCGTAACCCGCTCCGTTTTTGCCGGAGGAAAGGTTATGTATGTAAATCATACCGAAAAGGAAGTTACCGTAAACGGCTGCGCGGTAGCGCCGAAATCCTTCAGGCTCGCGGATGAGGAGGGCGTGCAATGAAAAGAAAAAAACAGGGCGGAATAGAATCTATAAAACGCAAATACGGCGCGCTGTTTATAGCTCCGTGGGTGTTCGGCGTGGCTCTGTTTGTTATTGTTCCGGTTTTGACTTTTTTTAGGTACAGCTTTTCCGATATTGAAATAACCGCCGCCGGAATTAAAACAACCTTTGCGGGGCTCAAGCATTATAAATATATATTCAACGAGTACCCGTATTACGCCGATATGTTCCGGTCGTCGCTGTCGAGTATGATAACGTCGCTGCCGATAGTTGTGGCGCTGTCTATGATTTTAGCCGTTATTCTTAATCAGAAATTCCGCGGCAGAACCTTTGCCCGCGCGGTATTCTTTCTGCCGGTTATTATAGCCTCCGGAGTGGTTATGGACGTTGTAAACGGCTTTGGAATGACCGGTCAGGTAACCTCGGCTATGACTGCGGGAGCGGAAACCGGCGCGGCTGCCGCCGGCTCGGAATATATGGAGATAATTGACTTTGTGGCACTGCTCGAAAAATTTGACCTGCCGCCTCAGATTAACAGCCTGCTTGTTACATACCTTACCGATACGTTTAATTTAATCTGGAACTGCGGAATTCAGATTTTGCTTTTTGTTGCCGGTCTGCAAACCATTCCGTCTCAGCTTTACGAAGCCGGACGGGTTGAGGGGATTACCGCCTGGGAGCAGTTCTGGTATATTACATTTCCGATGATGTCGCGCATTGTTCTGCTGGTTGTATTTTACACTATGGTTGAGCTTTTCACCGAAAACGGCACTTTGGTCGATACCGCCGTCAGACTGATGGGCAACACCGATTATTCAACCTCCGCCGCTATGCTTTGGCCGTATTTCGGCGCGGTCGGAGCCGCTATCGGACTGATTATGTTCCTGTTCAGCCGGTGCTGTCTTAAAAAATGGGAGTGAACCCGGAAAGGATAACCGAAAAATGAACAAAACCGTTCTGAAAAATAAAACGAAGGGCGTCGGTGTTTCGGTGCTGCGGATGCTGTTTCTGCTGGCGTTTGAATTTGTTCTGCTCTATCCCGTTATTTTTATGATAAGCAACTCGTTCAAGGTTACTTCGGATACGCTGAATCCCGCCGTAAAATGGTTTTCTCTGTCTCCTACAACATACGGCTATAAGGTCGCCTGGATGGCTTTCGATTATTGGAACGGACTGAAAATAACCTTTCTTTTCGGAATTGTTTCCGGTCTTATTGAGGTTGTAACCTGCGCGGTTTACGCATACGGACTGTCCCGATTTGAGCTTAGATTCAAAAAGATTTGGATGTTCCTGCTTATTGTAACTATCCTTATTCCCGATGTTATGCTTATCATTCCGCGTATACTGAACTTCCGGTATATGGACGTTTTCGGAATACTGGGGCTGTTTTATAAGCTGACCGGCGTTGACCTGCGGGTTAATATCACCGATACGGTTTGGACGTTTTATCTTCCGTCACTGTTCGGAGTGGGCTTAAAGGGAGGACTGTTCATCTATATTTATATGCAGTTCTTCAAGGGACTGCCCAAAGAGCTTGAGGAGGCGGCTTGGATTGACGGTGCAGGTCCGGTTCAGACCTTTATCCGCATAATTATTCCGAGCTCCGGCGTCGTTATTCTTACGGTGTTTATCTTTTCGTTTATATGGCATTGGAACGACTGGCTGCTTGCGACTATGTATACGGAAAACAACCATACTCTGGCGTTTACCCTCAGAAACATTTCCGGATATATCGGTCAGCTGTGGTCGAGTATGAAGATTTCCGCCGATTCGTCTGCCTACTACGGCGCACCTCTGGCGGCGTGCCTGATGTTTATTGCTCCGCCGACTCTGCTTTACGTTATTTTGCAGCGTCACTTTATCGAAAGCGTTGACCGCGTTGGTATTGTAGGATAAAACTTTGAAATACGGGCTTTTGCCCTGAATAAAAAAGGAGAAAGAGCTTATGAAAAAAAGAATATTGAAATCTGCATGCCTTGTTTTGGTGTTTTCCATGCTGTTTTCGGTGTGTGCGTGCAAAAAGAAGCCTCAGGAGTATTCCTCCACGATAATCTGGGAGGATGAAGAAAGCTCCTCCGTTCCCGGAAATGCCTCCGGTCAGGAGTCAAGCGGCTCGGATAACTCGTCCGGCAGCGCGCAGTCCGCGAAAACAACCAACCTTACCCGCGATCAGGTTATGGCGCAAATGCCAAAAAAGCTTAAAGGTACAACCATTAAGTATATGTCATGGGATAACCCGAAGGCAAGCGTTGAAAAGGACGCTATCGCGGCTTTTGAAAAGGCGACCGGCATTACCGTTGAGGTTGAGCAGGTTGACCTTACGAAGAAATTCGATATTTTAACCTCCCGTATCGCGGCAGGCAACGCGCCGGATATTTTCCGAACCGATGAAATTTATCCGTCAATCGTAAAAAACCTCCAGCCTATCGATAACTTGAGCTATAATTTCAACGATAAGGCTTGGAACTGGCAGATGATGCACGATTTCACCTTTAACGGAAAAACCTACGGTATGCTGCTTCAGGATACCCCGTTTATTCCGATTGCGCTGCTTTTCTATAATAAAGCCGCTCTTAAAAAGGCTGAAATGGATAATATGGACCCCTATACCATCTGGAAAAACAATCCCAACGATTGGACCTGGTCAAAATTCTGGGAGCTTTGCGATACCTTTGTAAACCGTAACGGAAATAAGGACGGCTACTACGGCGCAGGCTTTGGCGATACCTATGTTTACGCCTACGTCCGCTCGTTCGGTCTTACCAACATAACCTACGATTATAAGGAAAACAAATATACCTCTCAGCTCAAAAACCCGAAATACGTTGAGCTTATGAAAACTCTTGCCGATAAGGTTCAGAGCAAAGCGATAGCCTGGCAGGCAGGCGGCGGCTTTGAGCAGGGACAGACTCTCTTTGAGTATAACTGGAGCCAGAACACCAATGCCGGCAACATTTACTATAAGAACCTGAAGGACCGCAACAACTTAGGCATTGTTCCTATGCCGACCGATTCAACGTCAACCCTTTGCTATCAGCACTATATGCTCTGCATACCGGTCGGAGCCAAAAATCCCGAGGCAGTTCCTTACTTCGTCCGCTATATTCAGGACCGCAAGGGCTATAACCTCGATACGCTGTATGCCGTTCCCAACTCTCAGGAGGTTATCGAATGGACTCTTGACCGTGCTAAAAAGCAGCAGAATCTTTTCGTCGGCAGCTCGGTTCATAATTACAGCTATATTTACGGACTTTTGGGAGCGGATTCCTCTCAGACCAAAAAATTCTGCGATTCATTCGCTGCCGCGTTTGAGGCTGCCGCAAACAACAACAATAAAGCTATATCGGAGTTGAAATAAAGTTAAAGCGAGGTACCTTTCATGAGAAAAAAAGGGCTGATTATTAAAATTATTGCTGTTCTTACGGTATTTGCACTTTTAAGCGCCTGCGCCGGAAACACCGCGACGGGCGGAAATAAAAATAAAAACAATAATGTTAAGAAGGATAACTCATCTGCGGACGCCAGCTCCTCCGACAATTCTTATCAGGACGCAGAAAGCTCGGAAGATACCGATGACTCAGGTTTAATTCAGAAACGTCCCTGGCAGAGCTACATTCCGAAAAATTCATCTTCCTGGTGGAGCAGCTCGTCATCTTCTTCATCTTCATCATCTTCATCATCTTCGCCATCCTCATCGTCTCAGACCGGGTCTGAGGACTCCGGAAAGGAGACCGAGAAATGCCCCTATACCAAGGCGCAGCTGATGGATATGCTGAAGTACCTTACCTTTAACGAGGCTGACCGTTACGCCGTCGGCGTCGGCTGCGGAATCAAGAACGTTTCCCGTCAGATTTCAACCTTTGAAAAAATGGCGGGCGGCGCTCCCGTTACCTTTGATTTTGAAATGTCCTGCCTGCCGTACAGCGTTGACGAACGCCAACTTAACCGAATTGTTACCGAAATGGTGCAGTTCACCCAAAAGGGCGGAATAATCTGCGCAACCAACCACTGGCTCACCCCGACTACCAAGCTTGCCGATTCAACTCAGCAGGGCGCGAACAATTCCCGTCAAAGACTGACCCGCGCGCAGTATTTACAGGTTATGACGCCGGGAAATCAGATATATGAAAACTTCCGCGAGGAGCTGGCTTACGGTGCGGAGTTCTTTAAAAAGCTTGAGGACGTCGGCGTTCCCGTTGTGTACCGTCCTATGCACGAATCAAACGGCGCATGGTTCTGGTGGGGCGTAGGCGGAAACGACGGTATAACAGGCGCGGATGTTGCGGCTCTTTACCGCTATGTTCACGATTATTACGTTAAGGAAAAGGGACTCAGCAATATTATATGGTGCTTCTGCACGGCTCTTGCCGGAAACCACAGCGAAAAATACAGCTGGTGGTCAGAGGGTAACTATATCGATATTGCCTCAACCGACTGGTATTTGTATTACGGCGACTATGAGGGCTATTATAACGGCGCTCAGAGCTTGGCGGACGGTATGCCTTTCGCGATGTCCGAATTCGGCTGGGACGGTAACGGCTGGAACAGCACAAATAATGCAACCTGGAACAAAAATATACCGGATGTACTGAACAGAATAGGCTGGAACAGCGAGATAGCCGACAAATATGCAAAATTAGGCTGGGATATAAAGAAATTGAACGCTTGCCAGACTCCGCTTCAGGTAACTCTCAGCTATCTTGAGGACAGAATGGAAAGATGCGGGGCAAAATGCGCCTATGTCGGTCTGTATTTCGATTTTGACGATAATCAGATTACCACTCTCAGCGACAAATGCATAACCCTTTCTATGATGCCCGAAATTTGGAAAAAGGTCATTAAATAATAGGTTTTAACCGCCGCCGATTTGGCCGCTCGGCAGCGGATAAATAAAAATATTTAAAAAGGAGAAGAGTAAATGAAAAAAGCATTTCGATCTGTTTTAGCGTTTATGCTGGTATTCGTAATCATGGCGTCAGTATTCTGTACCGCCGGTGTTTTCGCCGCATCCGATACGGTATACACCGCTCATTTGCACGGAACCGGCAACGCAACCTTAGCAACCGAAGAAATCTCCGTAGGAACGGAAACAACCTATACGGTTTCTTTCCTTTGGAAATCCGTTCAGGGCAACGCCCGCGTCCGGCTTTCCGGCTCCGCCGTCGGCAGCAAAAATGTCGACTTAATTGTTGACGGCTCATACCCTATGCCAGGAATCAACTATAACTGGCAGACAGGCAGAGTAACCTATACCTTTACTGCGAACGGCGATGCGTTGTTTTTCTCCGCCCTGCAATACTCTGCCGAGGAAACCGAATTTTACATCGGCGATGTTAAAATCTTCGAGTCCGATGCAAACGGCGCAGCCGTTGAGGACGGCGAGGTAATTGATCTTTCGTTTGTGAACGGTGCATATGCTTGGACTGCTCCGGATGCCGCCTATATTGACTATGCGGAGCAGGAAACCGGATTTTTCGCACTTGAAAGCGACCCCAACGACGGCGTAGAAAAGCTTATTGTTTTCAAAATGCCGTATGTTTTCCCGGATGCCTGGGATGCGCGCTCGTTCAATAAAGAGGTCTCTGTCGACACCTCAAAAACCTATACCTTTAAAATGTATTATAAATCCCTGAGTACGGATAACAACAAGGCCGATATCGTAGTAAACAACACAAAAATTGTTGAAGATGGCGGCTATAATGTTAAGAACGGAGCTGTTTATGACGGCTATACCGGACTTATTTCATACACCTTTAAACCCTCAAATTCTTCTATTTATATCAATATGGAAAGCCGTAAAAGTCCACCGGATGCAAATAACCTTAAAGACTGGGCTATCGCTCTGCCGCAGCTTTTTGAGTCCGATGAAAACGGCAATGCCGTAGAGGGCGGAGATGTGGTTGACTGCGATACTACATTTGCATCCTGGAATTATGACGGTTGGAATGGGCATACTACCCTTTATTCAGCTGCCGGTATTGAACTCGGCTCAAAGGATTTCTTTATTACCAGATTCCCGAATCAGCAGCCGGATGACGGAATATATGTTATGAATTATGTAGAAGGAACAGATAACCGCAATGTGTCCTATACTACTACTGTTACCCCAAACACAGAGTATACATTTTCTATGTATTATAAGGATCTCGGCAACAGCTTGGCTTGTTTTATGGTAGACGGTACGACAATTATTGACGGAGGCTATAATGTACAGAACGGTGCCGTATACGATCCCTACGAGGGAAAAGTTACTTATAAATTCACCCCTGCCGGAGGCTCCGTAACTATTGCGATTGACAGTCACGGAAAAGATTGGCATTTTTGCAATAACTTCCGTATGGCCGATCCGCGTCTTGTCGATTCCAACAGTGTTGACGCAGGCTGCAATGTAGATTTCAGCGAATGGACATCTAATTTCTGGGGTAATCCTCAAGCTAACCAGTTCACCGTTTCCGTCGGTCAGTATTCAGATTTCCCGACAAAGGTTGCTGTTCATGAACAGCCCGGCGACGGCAAGGTTTATGTCGGTACGTTTAATGAGTGGTTTGCAGACGGCTCTGTATATCATTCTATCGGTGTTGAGTCCGGAAAGACCTATACATTCAGTATGCTTTATAAATTTATTACGGCTGAGGGCGAGAATGTGCAGTTTACTCTCAGCGGAAGCGCCGTAGGCGAAAAGGTTATATTAGCCAATAACGCCGACCCGGTAAGCGCGGAATACGATCCTCTTACCGGACGTTACAGCTATACCTTTACCGCTCAGGGCGATACGCTGACGATAAATCTGCAAAACAGCAGTAAAAATGTCAGGACAATTTATCTGATTGCCGATCCGCAGATGGCAGATTCCGACGGCAATTCCGTAAATTGCGACGTTGATTTCTGTCAATGGAATACCAGCGGTCTTTACGGCAGAACCGGTTATTTCAATATAACCACAGATTATGCGTCCGGATTCGGCGTCAACCTTATAACCGGCGATGCTAATGCTGACGGCGCGTTCAATATCGCTGACCTTGTTGCGGCTAAGAAATATCTTTCCGGCGCTCGCAGCTGGCTGAGCTTTAAGGCTCTTAATACAACAAAGACTGATATTTCGGCTGTCACTCTTGCAACAGTCAGACGCTGGCTTTTAAACGGAGCTGAGGTGCTTTCAAAGCAGGAGGTTATGAATAAGCTGACTGCCGCTGCATCTTCAAAATATCTTTTAGGCGCTCATACTGCCGGCAGTGCCGATGTCCCGGCCTGCGCGGACAGCTTTTCGGCGGTTATGGGTGCGGCGCCCGGCTACATCGACGTTGATATGCACTCCCTGCCGTTCATTTCCGGTGATGCAACCAACCGTATTGTTTCAGATGTAACGGCTTATGCTATGCAGGGAACAGGCTTTGTAACCCTTTCGGCTCATTGGCTTACCCCGACAACCAAAATCGCGGACGCTACTCTTCAGGGCGCCAATAACAGCCGTACTATGCTGACAACCGAGCAGTATAACAACGTTATGACCGCCGGCACAACCGAAAACACCAATTTCTTAGAGGAGCTGGCGATTGACGCTGCATTTATCCGCAAATTAAAGGATAACGGCATTTCGGTTATCTTCCGTTCAATGCACGAAAGCAATCAGGGATATTTCTGGTGGTGCGTGAACCCGGAGCAGGGGATTACCGCGGCTATGTATTCCAACCTCTACCGCTATGTCCACGATTATTTCACTGTAACCTGCGGATTGGATAACATTATATGGCAGTTCAACGTAGACCGCGCCGGTTATAACGCGGAAACGGTAGCGGCTATGTATCCCGGCGATAATTATGTTGATACCGTTTCTCTGGACTGGTATCTTTCAGCCGGTTCTACTGCCACCGAGCTTTACGACGCATACACCTCTTTAATGAGCATTTCCGGAAATAAACCCTTTGCAATCGCCGAATTCGGCGGCTATGGCGACTATGATATTTACAATATCTCATTCTCTGAAACCTTAAAGAAAATAGACGACGCCTGCACTATGGGCGCGAAAATTGCCTATGTCGGTCCCTATGTAAACTGGAAAGACATTAAAAACTGATGTCCCGTTCAAAGCCGTCTAAAACGGCGGCAAAATTAAGTTCTGCGGCGGTTCTGCCGCCGCAGGCAGCTGAATTTGAAAATTACTTTTTTATTGTTTTTTGAAAAACAAAATATCTCACCGAGGTGGGAAGTATGAAAAAACAACTTAAAAATTCAATATATAGATTAAGGCGTGCAGGTGCGCTTTTAATGGGGGTAATTCTGCTTTTTACCTGCGTTGTTATCCCGATGCAGGCGGTTATAGCAGAAGAGGAAAAATTTCCGGCTATCCACCTGCTTGAATGGAATACCGATGCGGGACTTACCCACACCGTTGAGGTTATTACCGGCAGAACATATACATTTACCTGCCTGTTCCGCGCCAAAAAAGCCACTCCGGGCGTCAGGCTTACGGGTACTGCCGCAGGCGATGTCTGGCTGATAGTAAACGATACGACCGCTGCCGGAGTTAAGTATAACGTCGTTACGGGCGAGCTTCGCTATACCTTTAAGGCTCAGGGCACCGAGCTTACAATGGGCGTTTACGCAAACAGCCTTTCCGGAGGACAGTTTGAGGCTTATTTTGCAAAGCCCAACTTATATGAATCGGACGGCGAGGGCAATCAGTACGGCGACCAGTTCTTCGACTGCGACCCGGATTTTGATACGAGCTGGGAAAAATGGTTCTACGGCGGCAATTACCGCAATATAGTTGAGGTTGACAAAAGCGTTTTTGAAAAAAACGATTTCCCGACCGGTCTTGCCTCCCTTTCGGTAGGCTATGAGCTTTCTCCGGAATTTGACTACCGCGTTCTGTATTACGATATCACCGTCCCGTATGAGGTAACAAAGCTTAATATCGACTATACGCTTATGGACGGCGTTAAGTTCCGCAGAATAAACGGAAACAAAAACTTCAAGGACGGCGAAACAAACGAGGTTACAATAATCGTTCAGGGTAAGAAGCCCGGCGGCGCAAAGGAAAACGTAAGGTATATTATCCGCGTGTTCCGTCAGGCAGAGGCTGCCGCTCAGCTTACAAAGCTTGATATCGGTTATGATTTAACGCCTGCTTTCAGCCCCGATGTATTTGAATACAGCGCAAAAATCCCGAATGAGGCAGACAGCGTAAACGTTGAGTGGGAGGGAACATCCAACACCCATTTGGTCTCGATTACCGGCAATACCGATATTCCTGTCGGCAAGCCGACGGCGGTTGTTGTCACAGTTGCTAACGTCAGCGAGCGTGAGACTGCCTATACCGTAAACGTAATACGGGCAGGCAAGGACGGCGATTCCTCGGAGCTTAAAAAAATACTTGCCGACGCGGTTAAAAAGGTTACGCCGTCTGAGGTTGACCTTGCCGATGACTTCAGAAAGAAGTTAGAGGAAGCCGCAGACAATAAAATCTCGGTTGTTATTCTGGATTTCTGCAAGCTGAACGCCATTTCCGAGGTAAAGGATAATTTCGGAACGATTATCCCCGGAACAAAGGGATATATCAGCGCGCTTGTCAATATAACCGACGGCAGTATAGTCGCCGAGGATAAGATATACATAGAGCTGAAACCAGATACGGTTGAATATACCTTTACCGAGGACGAGGTTTCCAAGGATAAGGACTTTGTTCTTGAGAAAAACGGAACATATCTTGTTGAATACACCGGTGACGCCAAAAAGGTCGTTATTCCGGAAACCGTAACCGAAATCGGCTTCAACTGGTATCAGCCGGAGGATAAAACCGCCTGCGAGGTTCTGGTTATTCCCGATAACGTTCAATATCTGCCCGAAAACCTCTGTTACGGTATGTACCATCTGGAAACGGTATATATGGGCGACGGCATAAGCACTCTTCCGCCGTACAGCTTTAATCATTGCTACTTCTTACAGAATGTACGGCTGTCCGAAAACCTTACGAAAATTCAGTCCAATGCTTTCGGCGGCTGCTGCTCTCTTTATAACATCCGTCTGCCCGAAAGCTTAAAGGAAATCGGAAATTCCGCGTTTACCTTTACTCTGCTGCGCGATTTGACGATCCCTAAGGGCGTAAGCTCGGTAAAAGCGTCCGCTTTTTCCTCTCCGTTCAATGCCTGGAGACAGCTTGTAAGAGGCTCGGATAATGAATACTTTATGTTTGTTTTCAATTCCGAGAACGACCCCGACGCCGTTCGCCTGGGTCAGATTTCGGACGCCCACGTTGATTACTGGGATTATTACGGAAACCGTTATATGACATATGACGAGACTCTGCTCGGCCAATTTATGCAAGGTCTTATTCCCGACCCGTGGGTGAACGGATATATTATCACAACTCCCCGAACTGTTACGGTTCTGAATAAGGATGCCGCGCTCGACGGAAATGTCGGTTGGACCGTAAACGGCTTTTACAGCGGCGGCAACACCCTTAGACTGCCGAACGGCTTCAATGCTGAGTCTATAGGAAAAATCAGCCAGACAATCGCCGAGCTTAACGCGCGGTATGACAAACTTGTTAAAGGCTCGGAAAACGGCTGGAAAACTGCGTCGCCTGTTGCCTATAAATATGAAACGCTGAATATGAAAATCAACGAAATCGCCGCCCGCGGTCAGCGCGCGCTTGATGTCGGTCTGTTCAACGAAAAAACAACTGCGGACGACGTTATGAACGCAGTCAAAAATGCAGTCGTTACCGATGACAGCAGCATTGCGTTCTCCTGGAAAGAGCCTTTCAGCATAAGCGACGGTATACTTTCCGGCGTTATCGAGGTTAAAAATGACAGCTATTCCTATGATCTTACCCTGAACTCCTCGTCTAAAAATATTGTTGATGCAGGCGAGGATAAGCCGGATGAGCCAAAAAACATTGACGTTACTATCGATACCTCGAGAGCCCCGCTTTCTCTGCTGAACAACAGCTGCGCCGTTATGGACTGGGAAACCGGCTATATAACCGTAAAGCCCTATACGACGATTAAAGCCTTTTTGAATACGGTTAAGCTGAAAAACGGCTATAATCTCAGATTCTATGACGACGAGGGCTATGAGATTTATGACGTGTTTTACAATACGGCGTATCTTGAGGAAAACTTCATTCTTCAGGTAAATAAGGGACTCAGCCGCGTCAACGAGCTGGCTTTCCGCTGCACATATCCGTCAAACGCGGAGGATGAAAAAGACGACGGCAATACTGTCGGTAACAATACCAATAACAAATCCGTAAAGAGAGTTAAAAAGGTTATCCGTGTGCCTGTCGAGGCTGAATCCGATAATACATGGTTAATTTACGTTATTATTGCCGCAGTAGTAATCGCGGCAGGCGCGGGAGCCGGAGTATTCTTCTTTATAAAGAAACGTCCGAAAGGTAAAAATTCATAGTGATTTTCTGCGGTGTCCTGCGGAATACACTCAATGAGGAGATTTATTATGACAAAAAAAGAACTTTATGACATTGTTTACAATCTGACCTATAAAACCGATAAATATGCGGTCGGAGCTCACCTTTGCGGTAACCTCGATGTAAACAGACAGCTGGAATTGTTTAAGAAGTATACGGGTGACAAGCCGGCATTTATCGACTTTGATATGCACTCAATGCCGTATAAAACTCCTTCGGATGTAGCAAAAGCCGCTGCGCAGCTTAAAGCCTTTACCGAGGAGGGCGGATTTGTAACCCTTACTAACCATTGGGTTGTTCCGACAGTAAATATAAAGGACGCTACCTGCCAGGGAGCGAACAACTGCCGCTATACCTTAACTCATGAGCAGTACCGCGAGGTTATGACTCCGGGAACAGGGCTTTATACAAACTTTACCGATGAGCTGAACGGTACCGCGGTATTTATGAAAAAGCTTGAGACGCTGGGTATTCCGGTAATTTACCGTCCTTTGCATGAAGGAAACGGAGCTTGGTTCTGGTGGGGAGTGCATAAGGATTTAGGCGTTATCGGCAAGGATGTTGCAGACCTTTTCCGCTTTGTTCACGATTACTATGAGAATAAATGCGGTATTCACAATATTCTCTGGGAAT
>OHUD01000235.1_pt1 | contig 29660 bp, 29 predicted proteins | sample 1579021 | NCBI WGS metagenome assembly OHUD01 (sample SAMEA3879597, study PRJEB24766) | human gut metagenome | biome: human-associated habitat; feature: feces | place: USA | collected 1985/1987
AAATATAATTATTCAAATTTTTAGCGGTGTCCAGAAAACTGGGTACATATCAAATGCGGCAGCTGCTTTTACATTTGTTATAGCTTTTCGCCTGTTATTCCTCTACGTAAGCGGCAGTAATGATACCGGTATAGCATGTGTGCCAGTCCTTGTTGGCATACCATTTTTCTCCCAGCTCCTTGTCGAACTTGTCCTCCGCCATGGTGTAGTGTTCTACAATTTTGCATTCCAGATGCAGGCCGCAGCCCTTGATAACAGGAACGCTGACGGTTTCGCCTGCTTCCGTAGTTAAGCCTGCAGCTGCAAACTTGTCCAGATCACGGCCGGACTTGCTGCCGCACAGACCGAGTGCTTGGGCAAAGCCTTCTTTTACCGGGAAGCTGACGGTAAATTCCGGGTTAGCGTCAATCAGCTCCTTGGTATAACGGCTTTGGCGCACCATAACGGTGAAGGTCGGCTGTCCCCACTTAAAGCCCAGGCTGCCCCAGCCGATTGTCATCGTGTTCTGCTTGCCTTCGGCAGCAGTAGTAAGAAACGCACCCTTGGACAGAGTCTTTAAAATTGCTTCGCCCTGCTCAAAGGCGTTTATTTTTTTCATAGTCATAACAAAAACCTCCTCATTTGCTTTACATAAATATTATACAGCGTTTGCGCAAGCTACTTCCACCTCAAATAAAACAACAAAAACGGATCTAAAATATACAGATACTGCGCTTTATATTCCAGCGCATCCAGGTCAGGCATTGTCGCTTCAACAATTTTAATAATTTTGTTGATGGTTGCAGAAATAATCGTACTAGAAAGCAGCTCTTTGCTAAGCAATAAGCCTTTGATTCTCTCCTTCAAGGTAACCATACTCAGCTCGGTAACAGGCGGATCCGCCTTAAACGCCAACAACAGCAAATGATAAATATCCACACTGCCCTGTGCAAGCGCATAAAGCTTACGTCTGCCAATTCCCTGCACAGGTCCCTGCACAATCGCCTTGACCAGGCGCTCATAATGTGCGTAATTTCGTGCTGTCTGCTTAAAGGCAAAATGCACCAGCTCCAGGCTGATAGACTGCTTTTTCTGCATTGCTGCAAAGGCCAGCTGAAAGCAATTCTCCTGCATCAGCTGTGGCGAAGTAATGCTTTCCTGCGCCAAAAGATTTTCTTCGGCCTCGCCTATCGGCATGCCCAACAGCTTAAAGCCCTTGACAGCAATAGCCTTTAGCTCGGCTGCAGTCCACGGCAAAATTTCAATCGAGGTAGTTCTGCCAATTAAATCAGGATTGCAGATAATTGCTTCATCACTTCGATGCGGTAAGGAAATGATTACCGCCTTCAAACCGTTAAACAGCTCTGTTTTCAAGGTACGTGCAATATACATCTGCATCTCTCGAGCTACATAATGAAAATCGTCGATTACCAATACCTTATCATTATCAATCAGATATTGGATTATCTGGCGCTCTGTTCTGTTGTTGGTCATTGCCAGCTGCTGATTAAAGGCAGCACCATTAGTTTTATTGATGCTTACTCCCATATTAGCTACACCAAAATTAACAGCAAATTGCGCCTGCCCTGTTTTAGCAGCAGTATCCTGCCCGCTGGTTGTCATTACAACTGCGTCTGACAGCGGCAACTGTTCTGCAATATGGTTCCAAAAATCTGCTTTAGTGCTTATTTGGTTACCGCTGAGTGCAATGTAGCTTTCAGCAGCTATGGCCTTATGACAAAGCACTGTTTTGCCGGATTTAGATGCACCGGAAACAAAAATCAGGTTTCCCTTCATCGCCAGTGCACGTCTTAATCTGTCATCAACAGTTTCTTCATCATCAAGCTTACGGGAAATATATGTATTTTGAGGAAAAGAACGCGGACTAAAAACATCTTCAATTTGATAATTCACGTTGCTCACCATCCTTGTAACAAACTGTTATCTAAATTATACCATATCACCAATGAAGTTGTTGAAATTTCTGCATCAGTAAGCAAGGCAGCATCTAAAAAGGCTCCCCGTCTGAACGTGCCGTTCAGACGGGGAGCCTTAAAAATTTAAGCCAGGCAGATTTTTATATGCCAAAAAATTTGTCTGTATATCCTATAGGTAGCTTTATATCACGATAAAGAAATGCTATACTTTAGTCAGGAATATCCAAGGAGGTCTTAACTATGCTCAAAAAATTTTTAGTCGTAGCTCTTTTTGCCTGTTTTGCTCTAAACGGCATCGCCCAAGCAGAAGAATCTGCTACCGAGAAAGAAAAGATACAAATTTTAGACCTATACCACATTAACCCTGATAAGACGAATATCAGTATGCAGCATTATAAAAACGAAGAATATGGCTTCAGTTTTGCAGTGCCTGAAAAAGATTATAAAGAATATCAAAGTAAAAACAAGAATATCCTATACTCTTTTCGCGGCGATGGAAGAGTTTTTCTCGTTGATTGTCGCCCATTTATCCTTAAAGCTAAAGATTTAAAAACGCTGAACACCAAGTTTTTTTACAAAAAGCTAGCTGACCTGGAAGAGAAAGGCTATAAGATTCTGCTCAAAGAACAGCTCTCTATTGCCAAATACCCGGCAATGCGTTTTTCATACTACTTACCTGAGAAAGAACTAGCTATTTTTGATGATTACATAATCATTACACCAAATGGTATTTATAAATTTAGCTACGTGGGAAATAGATTTATCTATCCTATTGACGAAAAATTATTTCTCCCTAAAATAATCCAATCCGTTAAAATTACTCCTCTAAGCGATGATATTTACAGACGTCCTTTTACCACAAAAACTCTAAAAGATTATCCTGCATCCTTTACTACGCCAGCTAACTGTATACTAATGCCTATAAAAAATGATCCCCATCACACATTCGCCTATTCTAATGGTTATTTTTTCGTCAGCCCCATGATTGTAAACATTACTGATAAAGTAGAGTTAAGCTTTTATCCTAATTCTTTTGCTAACCTTAGCGATAAAGATAAAGAAACACTTGCTGCTAAAGAAGCAGCACGCATACAAAAGAAAGTAGAAGCAAGGCAAAAAGAAAATCCTAAATACAAGCTTGACAATATCAAAGCTCAATTTATCACTATTGGCGGTGAAAATTGCTTGAATATAAGCTTTGATTTGTCCAGTTCTACGGAAATGGATTATATCTTCGTTAGGGATGGCAAATTTATTTCCTTTGACTATCAATATCCGTTTGATGATGCCAAACGGCAGAAGGCTGCAGTAGTAAAATCTGCTAAGTCCATTAGGTTTAATCCGTAAGCTAAAGGCTCTCTTCCTGAACGGTTCCGTTCAGACGGGGAGCCTTAAAATATTAAGCCGGGCAGATTTTTATATGCAAAAAAACTTGTCTGTATATCTTATAGGTAACTTTATCTCACTATAAAGAAATGTTATACTTATATCATCTAAAGCAAAGAAGGTGCCCTCATGCTCTACGGCGGTATAAAAATAGAAGAAACTCAAAGTATCATCGTTATACTTGGCGAAGACAACAAACTTTTCATTCCCCATGACATTATTGTTGCCAACAATACCACAGACATCCAAAATTTTGTAAATTCAATGCAAAGAGGTGGCATTACACCTGAAAAAATTTGCTTTGCTATAAACCCTGTACATGTTAACAGCATCGAAACCTTTAACAGCTTCAGACAAATTTTCATGCATGCAGCCTACGATTTACGCATAATAAACACTGCTGCTCAAGGCGATAGTTTTATAGTTGTTACCAAAAGCCGTAACGCTAATGAAGAAGCAACAGCCAATGCATTTATCCTTAAGCATAATTATAATGACAGTAAATATTTTTTACAGGGCGATTTTCGTCAAAGTTACTTCTACAATTGTAATTTAAGCGATTATTTCAACCTAATATTTGCTGCGATATTCATGTTTATTGCCATTTATTTTTTATACTATGGCATACTTTTTGCTGTTCCTCACTTTTTAATAGGTGCCGGTTTGACAATCTGTGATATCCGTCATATGTATTTTGCTAAAATGTCCATAAAAAAGCATGCGCCTATTTTTAGTATTGATAAAAACGGCTTGCAGCAAAATTATAAAATCAGATGGCACTTTCTTGAGCCGCTAAAGATACCACGAACAATATCCTGGAAGCAAATTGAAAAAATTGAAACTTATAAACCAATTATTTGCATCAACCATGATAATCACGAAAGAATCAGTATATGCGTAGCCGGTCAGAGTGAAATCACCTTAAACTTCTTTGTCATTGGTATAGACCACGAACATAATTATCGTACACTTTTATTTTATTGGAAATTGTTTCGCAACAACGGCCAATAAATTAAAATTCAGCAATCAAAAGGCACCTCGCTCAAACGTAAAATTTACGTCAAAGCGAGGTGCTGATTTTTATGCTTTTAATACACGCAGATATTGCCAGGCTATGTATGCCTTATTGCATTTTTTCTTTGAGCATTTTGGTAACCATGCCCGGGTTAGCTTTGCCGCGAGATTTTTTCATAATCTGGCCAACGAGGAAGCCGATAGCTTTATCCTTACCGGCCTTGTAGTCAGCAACGGATTGCGGGTTCTCAGCAATGGTTTCTTCAACCAGCTTAAGGATAGCGCCTTCATCACTAACCTGCTCCAGACCGAGCTTCTTAACGAGAGCCTTCGGAGCTTCGTCCTCTTTGAGCATTTCGGCAAATACCTTTTTAGCCAGCTTGCTGGACAGCACGCCGTCTTTAATCAGGTTAACCAGCTCTGCTAAGTGTGCAGGGGTTACCTTGAAATCAGCAATAGTAATGCCTTCGTTGTTCATGTAAGCAGATACATCGCCCAGCAGCCAGTTGGAAACTGCTTTGCTGTCCTTAGCGGTCTTAACTGCTTCATCAAAGTATTCAGCCATAGCCTTGGTGGAAACGATCTGGGAAGCATCATATTCCGGCAGACCATGCTCGCTCATCAGGCGTGCCTGACGTTGAGCCGGCAGCTCCGGCAGAGTTTCGCGAATGCGCTCAATCCAGGCATCGTCCAGCTGTACCGGAACGAGGTCAGGCTCAGGGAAGTAACGATAGTCATGTGCTTCTTCCTTAGAACGCATGGACAGGGTTACGCCGTTAGCTTCATCCCAGGTACGGGTTTCCTGAACAACGTGGCCACCGTCCTCGAGAACCTCTTTTTGGCGCTCAACTTCATAGTTGATAGCGCGCTCCAGAGCACGGAAGGAGTTCAGGTTTTTGATTTCGGCACGGGTACCGAATTCCTTAGCGCCTTCGGGCATGATGGAAATGTTAGCGTCGCAGCGCAGGCTGCCTTCCTGCATTTTGCAGTCGCAGACATCGGTATATTCCAGAATTGCTTTTAGGTTTTCCATGTAAGCACGAGCTTCGGCAGCACTACGCATATCCGGCTCGGATACAATCTCAATCAGCGGTACGCCTGCACGGTTGTAGTCAACTGCGGAGGAATCGGAGGTGCTGATGGTTGCGCCGCTGTGGTTCAGCTTGCCTGCATCCTCTTCCATGTGGATACGGGTAACGCCGATGCGTTTATGCTCGCCGTCAACAACGATGTCAATGTGACCGCCCAGGCAGATAGGCTTATCAAATTGGGAAATCTGATAGTTCTTGGACAGGTCAGGATAGAAGTAGTTTTTACGGTCGAATTTGTTGTATTTCTGGATATCGCAGTTCAGCGCCAGACCAGCCTTGATAGCGAAATCAACAACCTGCTTGTTCAGTACAGGCAGTGCACCGGGCATACCCAGGCAAACCGGGCATACATGGGTGTTGGGCAGGCTGCCGAAGGCAGTGGAGCAGCTGCAGAATGCTTTAGTTTTGGTTTTCAGCTCGGCATGAACTTCCAGGCCGATAACGGTAATATATTTAGTCATTATTTGTTACCTCCCAGCGGTGCGAATACTTTATGATATTCGGTTGCCTGTTCAAAGGTATAAGCAGCACGCAGAATGGTTGCTTCGTCCAGAACCTTGCCAATCAGCTGCATACCGATAGGCATGCCGTCATCAGCAAAGCCGCAAGGAATGGAAATACCCGGCAGACCGGCCATATTTACCGGAATAGTGGTTACGTCCAACATGTACATGGTCAGCGGATCCATCTTGTCGTTGATGCCGTAAGCAGGAACCGGAGAGGTCGGGGTCAGCAGCACGTCGCATTTTTCAAACGCAGCTTCAAAGTCGCGGCGGATGAGGGTACGAACCTGCATAGCCTTGTTGTAGTATGCATCATAGTAACCGCTGCTCAGTACGTAGGTGCCCAGCATAATGCGGCGGCGTACTTCCTGACCGAAGCCTTCGGTACGGCTCATGGTGGTCATTTCCGGAGCAGAGGTTGCATCTACATTGCGATAACCGTAGCGAACGCCGTCAAAGCGTGCCAGGTTAGCGGAAGCCTCAGCTGGAGCGATGATGTAATAGGTGATTACAGCATATTCGGTATGCGGCAGGGAAACCTCAACGATTTCAGCGCCCAGCTCTTTATATTTTTCAACGGCCTTCATGATTTCAGCCTTAACCTTAGCATCAACGCCTTCACCGAAATATTCCTTCGGCAGACCGATGCGCAGGCCTTTAACGTCATTTACCAGTGCTTTAGTGAAGTCAGGAACCTCTACGTTCAGAGAGGTGGAGTCCATCTCGTCCTTACCGCAGATGCTGTTGAGTACCAAAGCAGCGTCGGTTACGTCTTTGGTGATAGGTCCGATCTGATCCAGAGAGGATGCGAATGCTACGCAGCCATAACGGGATACACGGCCGTAGGTCGGTTTAATACCAACGCAGCCGTTGAAGGATGCCGGTTGGCGGATAGATCCGCCGGTATCGGAGCCCAGAGTCCAGATAGCTTCGCCTGCAGCGATAGCAGCAGCACTACCGCCGGAGGAACCGCCGGGAACGCGGTCCAGGTTCCAGGGGTTGTGGGTTACACCGAAATGAGAGGTCTTGGTGGTAGAGCCCATAGCAAATTCATCCAGGTTGGTTTTGCCCAGGAAAATGGTTTTATCAGCGCGCAGGTTTTTGATAACATGTGCGTCATATACGGGAATGAAGTTCTCCAGCATTTTGGAGGAACAGGTAGTGCGCAGGCCTTTGGTAGAAATATTATCTTTGATTGCACCGGGGATACCTGCCAGCGGAGCGATTTTCTCGCCTGCGGCAATCTTGGCATCAACCTTGGCAGCCTGTGCCAGAGCGTTTTCTTTATCCAGGGTTACGTAAGCGTTAACCTGGTCTTCAACTGCGTCGACACGCGCAATAACAGCGTTAGTTAATTCGACGGAGCTTACTTCTTTGTTGACGAGCTTTTCATGCAGCTCGTGCGCAGTAAGTTTATACAAATCCACAGCGTTTGCCTCCTTCTTATTCGATTACGCGCGGTACCTTAAAGCCGTCATTGTGAACAGCAGGAGCGTTCTTCAATGCTTCCTCGTGGGATACACCTTCTTTGACAACGTCCTCACGCAGTACATTGCTTACCGGCAATACGTACGGGGTAGGTTCGATACCTGCGGTATCAATTTTTTCAAGAATGTCGGCATAGTTAAGAATCTGGTTGAACTGTTCAGTGAACACTTCCATTTCGGAAGCAGGAACAGTCAAACGGGAAAGCTGTGCGATATGCTTTACGTCTTCAGCAGAAACTTTCATTTTTTCACCATCCTATAAAAACTCGTTTTATTTTTACAAATAACCTGTTTTATTATAACACATTTACTGAGCAAAGTACACTGAGTAAGGTAGTTAGGCAGTGCTTGCGGGGATATTTTTAGGAAAAAGCAGCTTTTAAAATATTAGACAGCAAAACAATAAGGCCTCTCCTTAGGGAGACAAGGTGAATTGCCCGTAGGGCAAGAGAAGGCGCCCTGGGGCGGGTGGCATCGCGCAGCGATGACGGAGAGGGGTTCAACAAAATAAAATGCATAAGCACCACCCCTCTCAGTCGCCCTACAGGTGACAGCTCTCCCCAAGGAGAGCCTTTCTCTTCGAATAGCATCCATACACATAAACACAAAAAGAACCGCCTCACGGCGGTTCTCTAAACTCCAAGCATCTGGCGCTATTTCCCTTCTCGCTTGCTCACCTTAACATACAGCCTTTTTAAAATATCCATTGCCTCATCCTGCTGCATACTGCTTAGCTGCGGCCTTACCTTACGTCTGTTCTTATTTTTATAGCTGCCAAGAGTAATATAAAACCCTTTTGTCGTCGCATCGTGCGCAAACAGCATATCCGTCTGCTTCTGCTTTTGCTCCTGCTCCGCAAGCGGCAGCTCTTGGATAAAAGCATCCAGCTCCGCCAAATCCTCACTTGTCACCTTTGCTGACGACAGCAGGCAATTTGCGTCCTTTTTATCGACAAAAAAGCAGCTGAAGGTTCCCTGCCCTTCCTTAAAAGAATCATAGTTAACATCAAATCTGTAGCACAGGCTGCGGACCTGATGGTTCCGGTTCAGATAAAAGGTGGTCCATTCTACATGTGTCATATTATCTTCTCCTTCTACTGGCGCACAACCTATATTTACTTTCAACAGCACAAGCACCGCCAACAGTATTTTGACGATTTTCCATAATTTACTGTGCATACCGTTCACCGCCTTTGTTAAGCCTTAATTGCGAAGCGGAGCTCTGTCCTTAGCCTTCAGGTAAAGCTGCAGAAACTGCTTTTGCATTTCCTCTCTTTGCTCCCCGCTCAAAGGCGCCGTCAGCTTTTTGACACTTCTATCCTTATAGTTGGCGATGCTCACATCAAAAATTTCATTAGTCTCATCGCAGACAACCAAATCCTCATCTACCGGCGCGGGTTCCTTGGGCGGTGCCAGCGGCAGTCCTTGGATAAGCGCATCAAGAGGCGCCAGCTCCTCGCGCGTCACAGGCACGCTCTCCAGCTCACAGCGCCAGGTGTCGTCGTTAAGATTTGCCGGAGCCTTAAAGCTGCAGTCATAGAGCATCTGCCCGCTTTTAGCGTCCAAACGCAGCGCATAATTATAGCTATAATCATAATTCGAGCCGTTTCTGTATAATTGCATACCCGTCCATTCTATACTTCCCATGCTATCGCCTCCCCGTACCTGGGCATAAATCAGCTTTGCTGTCAGCAACAGGAGCGCTGCCAATAACAGCAGGTGAATAATTCTCAGCTTATTACTTTTTTGTTTGCGCATGCTGCTCACCGCCTTTTGCTATTCTTCTGCTTATAGCATAGCGTATCAGCGCAGCTTTGTCCCTACCCGAAAGAGTGATTTGGGGTAGGAAGAGAAGGTGACTGCAAAATTTTTCGCAAAGTAGCAATTTTTTTCACTTCACCCTACCCGAATTTGCCCTTTGGGGTGGGGCTTTTTTCTGTTGCCTGATATATAATGCAGATGTAGAAAAGAATCGGCTAATTAATTGTTGTAATATTCTTAAAGTTTTCTTTATATTGGCCGATTTAAAGAAAGGTGGTCTTGTTTATGCAACGCAAAAAATTAATCTCCAAAACCCTGACAACAGCTGTAATGCTTGCGCTGTACATCGGGGTGGCACAACCATCCATAACTTCTGCACAGGACTATACTGACCAAATCACCGGTGCTAATGACGCTTATGCAGTTCATGGCATCCGCACTACTGTCGGTATGGAATCAACTTATACCTTCGCTGAGGGTGATGTAGTAAAATGGACTAACGCCTACCCTGCTGTTGAGGTTTGGGACGAAGGAACACATTTAAAATTTACTACGCCGCTAAATCTGCAGCTTGATATTAGAGATGGTGCTAGCAGCGGTATTTATGCAGCAACCTCTAACTACTATACTCCCGGCAGGCTCACTGCCCAAGATGTGAATATCACAGGTCAGTCTACAGGCTCTAATTATGATATAAACAGAATCTATATTTCCGGCATTGAAACTTATGCTGCCGATATCAAGATAGAAAACCTCAATATCGACATTACTGCCGACGGCAAGCCGGAAAGTATTGCTGATGGTATTTTCATGGGCCGCGATCCTGAGGATAAAGACAGTGAGCATACTCTGACCGTAAGCAGCGCTGCAAATATCAAGGCTGTTTCTAAAAACGGCTCTTATGCCTGGGCAGCAGGTATTGAAGCCCAAGACCAAGCCAAAATGAACTTTGGCAAGCTGACAATCGCTACCGAAGCTATGGCTGAGAATTTAGCCCGTACTAACGGCATCTTTGCAGCAGGCAACTCCGAAATCAACGCCGGAGAAACGCATATTAACGTAAAAGGCATTTCTCCGAATCCTGATGAATCAAGCTACAGCTATGGTCTTAATGCTATCCACAGCTCCACCATTACTCTCGGTGACAACAGCACTATTCACGCTGAAAGCAGCGGCGATGGTGCGGTTATGACCGTTGGTGTTCGTGCAGGGTACCATTCCGAGGTCAACCTGGGCATTACGAATATCAGAGCTGAAAACAATAGTGCCGAAGGTACTGTTGATGTACTATTTGTCGAAGATGGCTCCGTTCTTAACATGGCCGGCGGCAGCATAACCGGCGCCAACAATGCCAACAATAGAACCTTCAACGCTATCAATGCTTACGGCGAGGATCCGGATCCGACTTGGCATACCGACACTATTGTCAACATCAACCAAGGTACAACTAACGATGTTGTAATCGTTGGTGACGTACGTGCAGCCAACACCGCCATCGTTAACCTTAACCTGAACACTGACGCTTCCAGCATCACCGGCAATCTCGACCAAAGCGGTCCTTATGTAGACAAGGATGATTCTGCCGGTACCATTAACCTCACCCTTGCCAACAAGGCTACATGGCATGCTATGGGTGAATACGGCATTGGTTATAGCTATCTGGAAAAGCTCACCCTGAATGACGGCAGCATCACCATGACCAATGAAGAGGTGCAGAACATTGACATTAATCACCTGCAGGGCACCGGCGGCGAGCTGACGCTGGAGGCTGATGCAAACCTCAATACAGGCTTCTTCCGCGTAAACAACGCTGACACCGACGCTGCCGCAGTACATACCTCCTATTCAGGCATCAATGCTGATAACGTGAAGGACGCAGCCGGCTTAGAAGGCCTTGTTGGAAACAGCCTGAAGATTCACGATGACAGTGCGGCAAAATTTGACGTTCAGGTAAACGAAGGTCTGCTCATCGGCCAAATGCAGGCAGATACCATCAACCATATTGACGGCAACGCAATCGCCAATGTCAAGATCGCACAAAGCACTACTGTGGATGCTATCAGCCATCTGCAAAACGCTGCAGCACTGTCCTGGAGACAAGAGGACGCTACTCTCAGCAAGCGTTTAGGCGATTTGCGTCAGGGCGATGGTGACCAGGGCTTCTGGGTACGCTTGAATCGCGGCGAATTTAAATATGACAATGCCAAAAACCAGAATAATTTCTTCCAGATGGGTTATGATAAGGCTGGCGGCGATTGGCATTACGGCGCTGCTATCAGCCGTAACAACGGCAAAACCACCTACGGCGACGCAACAGCGAAAAACCGTAGTCTGGCACTCACCTTGTACGGCACCTGGCTGGGCGACAAAGGCCATTATGCAGACATCGTGCTGAAGGAAGGCCGCCTGAGCAATGATTACGATATCTCTGCACCGATTGGCTTCACTCACGGTCAGTACAAAACCTGGGGCAGCAGCATCAGTGCGGAATACGGCAGAGAAATCGCTATGGGTGACAAGGCCTACTTCACTCCGCAGGTACAGCTTTCCTGGCTGCGTATTGCCGGTAAGGATTACACTACCGCCAACGGCATTGCTATCAGTCAGGACAGCCAAAGCAGCACCATCGGCCGCTTAGGCTTCGAGCTTGGCAGCAGACTTGGCGACAACGGTAATGTATACGCCAAAGCTTCTGTACTGCATGACTTCGGCGGTAGCGCTGACACCCGCCTGAGCTACAATGGTGTATCCACCACCTACAGCAACGATTTGGGCGACACCTGGTACGAGGCAGGCATCGGCTTCAACCTCAAAACCAAGGATAACAGCTATCTGTATGCAGATGTTTCCAAAGCCTTCGGCGGCGACTACAAGACACCTTGGCAATGGAACGTAGGTATGCGCTGGACCTTCTGATAGGTTAAATTTCTTCAACTTACAATCTTATCCTATGCTGTAAATAAATCATGACCACCCGTCAAACGGGTGGTTTGACGACGGGCTATAAGCCATTAATACTAGCCAGCGCCTCAAGACGCTGGCTTTCACTTTGTTCAAGCCACATTGCACTTTTCTCTTTCGCTGCCCCTGTCAGGGGCGTTTTGAATACTAGTTACCCTTAAAAGGGTCTTCGTACTCTTTTACACTTAACTTGTCTAAAGCTATATCGTGCTTTTCTTGTTCCGCAATATATTTCTTTACGGTGGCTTCATTTAGACCTACTGTAGATGCGTAGTAACCTTCTGCCCAAAAATGTCTATTGCCAAACTTATACTTTAAATTTGCGTGTTTATCAAACATTTGAAGCGCTGACTTTCCTTTAAGATAGCCTATAAATGTCGATACTGCAATTTTAGGCGGAATACTAAGTAGCATATGCACATGATCAGGCATCATATGACCTTCGATAATTTCTACACCCTTGTACGAACATAACCGTTTAAAAATTTCTATTAAATCCTCACGGTATTGATTATAAATGATTTTTCGTCTATACTTAGGTGTAAAGACTATATGATATTTGCATACCCACTTTGAATGCGATAATTCGTTAGTTTTATTTGCCATTAATACGTCATTCCTTTCTTTGCAATAGTGACTTGAACACTTACTATTGTATATCGGAATGACGTATTTTTGTATAACAATCAATGCGCACCCGCATAGCGGGTGGTTCTGTGTGAAGCACTATCTCATTTCTTTGAAAAGAAACTCGATAGCGCTCCACGGGCTAAAGCAACATAAACAGACAAAAAATTGTGCGGTCGTAAAACGCCGCACAATTTTTGTGTTTATCTCTAAAATTCAGCTGAATTTTGCTATTGCTACGATATTTTATCATCTTTTAAAATAAAACCAACCCCATCCTACCCAAAATTCCCCTTTCGGGTGGGGCGCTGACACTCTTTTTGCGCTATAATGAAGGCAAGATAAGGAAGGGAGATGTTCCTATGTTTAAAGAAAACGACGAATGTTGTGCTATACAATGCGAAAAATGCGGCGGCACCATGTATTCCGATGCTGCCAGCACCAGCTTCATCTGCTCCTTCTGCGGCAACAAGGAGCCTTGGCCGAACAGTGAAAATATTCTTGATAGCGAAATCAAATACCGCCATAAGCCTGTAGAAGTTGTCAACGGACTGGTGAAGCTGGGACACGTATACTTCATGGAGCCCTTGCCGGAGATGCTCAAAAACAACACCCAAAGCATCGAAGATAAGCTGGGCGTTTTCAGCGCCCTCAGCACCAAGGTTTACGAAAAAAGCCACACCATCAAGCTGCCCTGCCCGCTCTGCGGTGCCGATGTTACTGGTGAATCCACGCAGACTATTTTTACCTGCGAATACTGCGGTCACCGTCTGACGCAGGAGGAGCTGAAGGCCGGCGGCTACAACAAGGACCAGCTCATTGGCGCGGGCTCCCGCAGCTACCCCTCCATCGCCCTGCCCTTCAAGCTCACTAAGGAGCAGGCCTTTGGCAGAGCACAGCTGCTGATGAAGCGCGAGCCTATGTCCTTCAAGGGTGCGGAAAAGGCCATTAAGGAAAAATTTACCGCCTTCTATACTCCCTACACGCTGGCAGACCTGCGCGTCAAGGCGCAAATCTCCACCAACAAGGGTGACTGCGAAATTTATCAGGAGGTTTTAAACTGGGTATATCCGCAAACTTACGTCTTTGACGAAAACGCCGTCGATATGGTTGCTCCCTGGAACTTTGATGAATTCGCCCCCTTCGACCCTGTATTTTTGGAGGGTGATGTACATATCACCACCCGCAGTAACCTCTTCCCGGTGCAAAAATATCTTGACCGCATGATTAATGAGCAGCTTTGCAACAAGCTCTGCGAAAATTACGGCTTAAAAAATGTTAAGATTGAAAAATGGGCACGCAATATCCGCAAGCATTCGGCTGACATCATGCTGCCGATCTATTATGTTGACTATACCGACAACAGAGCCGGCGAGCGCTTCGTTATCGTAGTCAACGGCCAGACCGGCGCTGCCAGCGCCCGCTTCGTCAATAGCAAGGACAAGGTACGCAGCCTGCAGCTGCCTGCCAACAGCAAGCTGCCGCGTTTTGCCGAAACTACTATGCGCACGCCGCCAATGATTGTGCGCTATGTTAAGCCCAAATTCCTGCATGAGGTAATCCCAGCGGAAAAGGGCTTCAAAAAGAGTATCTTCCAAATGCTCAAATTCTGGTAGAAATCTGGCTATAGCCGGAGCATAATAAGCCACCTCCTTGTACAAAAAAGCAGAGAGCTGTGTTTCACGTGAAACACGGCTCTCTGCTTTTATCGTTGCTGCAGGAAGCTTCCTACCTTATCATTTTCAGAACAATGGCTTGCTGTTGCCGCCCTTCGGCTTCTTCTGGTTCTTGATGCGGACGCTGACGATAACCTCATCGCCTTCCACCGTCTGCTCCATATTAACCGGAATGCCGACATCCTTAATAGCGTTGACAACCTGCTTAATACTGTTCAGGTAAATGCGGACATCGTTGACAATCACCATGCGGCGGCGTTTTTCCTGCTGGTTGTCCTCCAGCAGCTTGTTGATATATTCCTCGGTCTGGCGCACGCTGTAATTCTTGGCAACAACAACCTCCAGCACCTCCAGACGCTTGGCATCATCATCCAGCTTCAGCAGTGCGCGCGCATGACGCTCGCTCAGACCGGCATCCACCAGCACCTTGCGTACAGCAGGCGACAGACGCAGCAAACGCAGCTTGTTGGCGATAGTAGACTGTTTTTTGCCTACACGCGCAGCCATAGCCTCCTGCGTCAGATGGAACTGCTCCATCAGCTGTTCGTAGCCTTCAGCCTCCTCCAGAAAATGCAGATCCTCACGCTGCAGGTTTTCAATCAACGCAATTTCCGCAATCTGCTGCGTAGTATAATCGCTGATAATAACCGGTACCTCCGTCAGCTTAGCCATACGGGAAGCACGCAGACGGCGCTCGCCGGCAATCAGCAGATAACGGCCGTCCTCCGTCGGCGATACCAAAAGAGGCTGCAGCACGCCGTATTGGGCGATGGAAGCAGACAGCTCTTCTAAGGCTGCCTCGTCAAAGCTTTTGCGCGGCTGATAAGGGTTGGGGAAAATCTGCCCGATGGGAACCTTGACTACCTTCACCTCATTAACGGCCTTACGCTCGCCGATAATACCGCAATCTGTATCCAATACCGAAAATCCATCATCTACTAACATATGTTTTCCCCCTATTTAGCGCCTAAGGGCTGTTTTTCCGGCGTACCAGCCTTACGCGGGTATTGCGCCGGTGTGCTTTTGATTTTAGCTATCTTTATTATAGCACGTCCATCATCCAGACCGGGTAATTTTACAGGCTCCGCACTGAGAATTTTGCCGCCTAGGATTTTTACCGCAGCCTCGCCCTCGGTAATTTCCTCAGCAAACTTGCTCCCCTTCAAAGCGATAAACTGACCGCCCTTCTTGGCCAGCGGCAGGCAATATTCGCTCAGCACGCTCAAACGTGCCACAGCGCGTGCCGTTACATAGTCATATTTTTCGCGATGCTTTTTATCACGTCCCGCATCCTCGGCACGCAAATGCTCGCAGCGGATGCCCTTAAGTCCCAGCTCCTCAATCACCTGCTGCAAAAAGCGCAGGCGCTTGCCCAGGGAATCAATCAGAGTTACCTTTAGCTCGGGGCAATAGATTTTCAGCGGCACACCGGGAAAGCCGGCGCCCGTGCCCACGTCCGCCAGAGTTTTGCCGGCCATCTCCGCCTCGTAGGCCAGCAGGCTGTCTACCATATGCTTTACGGCAACATCCTCAGGCTCGGTAATAGCGGTAAGGTTCATCACCTTATTGGTTTCCACCAGCAGCTCGTAATAACGGCTGAACTGCTCCAGCTGCAGCGGCGTAAAGCTCAAACCGGCCTCCGCACCCTTTTCGGCTAAAATTTCTGCAAAGGTCATTCTTCCTGCTCCTTTCGGCGCTTCAGCTCCAACGCAATCATCAGCACGCTGATATCAGCAGGAGAAACACCGCTGATACGCGATGCCTGACCGATATTCGCCGGACGTACCTTGTCCAGCTTTTCAGCGGCCTCGCTGGAAAGCTCCTTAATCGCACGATAATCTATATCGTCAGGCAGGCGCTTGTTTTCCAGCTTCATAAAGCGCTCAACCTCCTGACGCTGCTTGGTAATATAGCCCTCATACTTGGCGAAAATCTCGGCCTGCTCCGCTACCTGCTGTGCCAGCTCCGGCAAACCGAAGGCCTGCTGCAGCTTGCTGTAGGTAACCTCCTTGCGGCGCAGCAAATCCAAAAGACTGCTGCCGCTGCGCAGAGGCGCCGTACCCATAGCCTCCAGCTTAGCATTGTTTTCCTCACTGGGCGAAATATTCTGCTTGCCCAGCTCGCTCACCGTGCGCTCCAAAGCAGTGCGCTTTTCGGTGAAAATGCCGTAGCGTTTATCATCAACCAAACCAATAGCTCTGCCCTTTTCCGTCAAACGCAAATCAGCATTATCCTGACGCAGCAGCAAACGGTATTCCGCACGCGAGGTCATCATTCTGTAAGGCTCGGACGTACCCTTGGTAACAAGGTCATCAATCAGCACGCCGATATACGCCTCATCACGGCGCAATACCAACGGCTCGCATCCGTTAATCTTCATCATCGCGTTAATACCTGCCATCAAACCTTGGGCAGCAGCCTCCTCGTAGCCGCTGGTGCCGTTGGACTGACCGGCACTGAACAAGCCGCTGATAGCCTTATGCTCCAGCGACGGACGCAGCTGCAGCGGGTCAAGGCAATCGTAATCTATAGCATAGCCCGCACGCATCATCTTGCAGTGCTCCAGTCCGGGAATCGTCTGCATAAACTGCAGCTGAATGTGCGCCGGCAAAGAAGAACTCATACCCTGTACATACATTTCATTGGTACTGCGTCCCTCCGGCTCGATAAACAGCTGATGACGCTCCTTATTGGCAAAGCGCACAATCTTAGATTCGATAGACGGGCAATAACGCGGGCCGACACCCTCAATCATACCGTTATACATACCGGATAAATGCAGATTATCACGGATAATTTTATGTGTAGCCTCATTCGTATAAGTCAGATAGCAGGGAACCTGCTCACGTGTTTTGATATCGCTGATAAAGGAGAAGTTGCGCACCTCCTCATCGCCGTACTGCGGCTCCATCTTGCTGTAATCAAGACTGCGGGCATCAATACGCGCCGGTGTACCGGTCTTAAAGCGCATCAGCTCCACGCCGTTCTCCAGCAGCGAAGCAGACAGCTTCTGCGCACTGCGCAGACCGTTCGGACCGCATTCATAATTAACCTGGCCGTAAACAATACGGCCGCGCAGATAAGTACCGGTAGCCAGAATAACGCACTTCGCCTCGAAAATCTCGCCGGTTTCGGCCTCTACGCCAACAACCGCACCGTTTTCCACCAGCAGCTTATCAATCATCAGCTGCTTCAGCTCCAGATTCTTCTGGTCCTCAACAATCTTTTTCATCAAAGTGTGATAAAAAGGCTTATCCTCCTGACCGCGCAAAGCATGTACGGCATAGCCCTTACCGGTATTCAAAAGACGCATCTGGATACACGCCAAATCCGCACTGATACCCATCTGGCCGCCCAAAGCATCCAGTTCACGCACCAGATGGCCCTTTGCCGGACCGCCGATTGACGGATTGCACGGCATCAGCGCCACATTATCCAGCGACAGCGTCGCCAGCAGCGTCTTGCCGCCCAGGCGGGCAGCAGCCAGCGCCGCCTCCACGCCTGCGTGGCCGGCGCCAACGACAATTACATCAAATGTATCTGTAATATAACTCATCTTAATAGACCTCTTAAAAATATATGTATTAGTGAACTCACAACAAAATTTTTCATTGCAGAGCGATACGTTAATTGCAACGCCATACGCACCCTTCCTCCTCGCTGCGCTCGGCACCTTCGCTATACTAAGACCCATTTTTCATGTAATGAAAAATGCTGGTCGTGTTATACTCGAAGAGTGCAAGGGGCAGGCAAGAAGACAGAAATAAATGGAATTCCTTGGTTCCCCCTCGGGGGAACTGTCGCGCCAGCGACTAAAGGGGGCTTATCATCAGAACACACCCCTACTTACCGATACAGAACCTCTCAAAAATCTCATTGATAATCTCATCCTGCACTGTATCACCCGTAATCTCTCCTAACAGATCAATCGCCGAGCGCACATCAATCACAATGCAGTCATAAGGCAAATAATCCTGTGCCGCAGCCTTTGCATCCTGCAGGCCTGCCAGCGCCTCACGCAGCAAACGCTCCTGACGCGCATTCTGAATATATGCACCGTCCTCCAGCGTACCCTTACTGCCGTAAACATAGCTCTTCAGCCAGGCAGTAAACGCCTCAATACCAACCAGAGTCTTAGCAGAAAGCGTCATCACCTTATCAGCGCCAAAGCGCTCACGCAGCTGCGCCAAATCAACCTGCTGCGGCAAATCGCTCTTATTCACAATCACCACACAGGGCTTGCCGGCCGCAGCCTCTAAAATCGCCTCATCCTCATCCGTCAGGCCCTCGCTGCCGTCAATCACGCAGATAACCAGCTCCGAATCCGCCAACAGCTGACGACTCTTCTCCACGCCGATTTTCTCCACAAAATCATCGGTAGCACGAATACCCGCCGTATCAGCAAGCACCAACGGCACACCGTCAAGCAGCAGCTGCTCCTCAATAACGTCACGCGTAGTACCGGCATACTGCGAAACAATCGCACGCTCCTCACGCAGCAAAGCGTTCAGCAAGCTCGACTTGCCCACGTTCGGACGGCCAACAATAGCTGTACGCAGACCCTCGCGCAAAATCTTGCCCGTATGCGCATGCGCCAGCAAATGCTCAATCCCGCTGCAGACAGTGCTCAGGCTCTCCTGCACCCTGCCATAGGTAACATCCTCAATATCCTCCTCCGGATAATCAATCACAGCCTCCAGATTAACAACAATATCCACAAGCTGCTTACGCAAAGTGCGCAGCTCACCTGCAAGCTGTCCCTGCTGCTGACGTGCAGCCAGCTTCAGGCTCGCCTCACTGCGCGAACGGATAATATCCATAACCGCCTCAGCCTGCGTCAGATCAATCCTGCCGTTCAAAAACGCACGCTTCGTAAACTCGCCGGCCTCCGCCGGACGCGCACCGGCAGCAAAAGTAAGCTGCAGAATCTTCTGCAGCGGCTGCACACCGCCGTGACACTGAATTTCAACCACATCCTCCGCCGTATAGGAATGGGGAGCACGCATATATACCGCCAGCACCTCATCTACAAGGCTGCCGTCCGTATCATAAACATGGCCATAAGCAAGCGTATTCACAGGATATGCACCAAGCGCCTTGCCGGAAGCCGCCTTAAACAAGTTCTCACCCACCGCCAGCGCCTCAGGTCCGCTAATACGCACAATACCTACAGCGCCTTCGCCAAGAGCCGTAGTAACAGCACTAATCGTATCCTCAGCCATATGACCCTCCTTCTTTTATCTGTACTGCATAAAAAAGCTCAGTACGGAAAAAAGGCTGCCGCAAATAAGCCTCTGATTAACTTAACGCGACAGCCTTGCTTTTTATTTTATTTTTTCAGCTCAATAACCACATGACGATAAGGCTCATCGCCCTCGCTCAGGGTAGTAACACGACGGTCACCCTGTAATGCCATATGGATAATCTTGCGCTCGTGCGGATTCATAGGCTCCAGGGCTACGCGCTCACCGGTACGTTTAACCTTATCTGCCAGACGTGCTGCCAGACGGTTAAGAGTTTCGATACGGCGGTCGCGGTAATCCTCAACGTCAATGATTACACGCACACGCTCGTTGCTATTCTTGTTAGCAACAAGATTTGTCAGGTATTGCAAGCTGTCTAAGGTCTGTCCATGCTTGCCGATTAAAATACCCATATCATCACCATGCAGGCGGAAGGTAACACTGCCGTCATTTTTGTTGATGAATTTTTCCATAGCAACCTCAATATGCATAGCATTGAAGATTTTCTGCAAAAATTCCTTAGCAGCAGCAACTGCCTCATCACTTACATTGTACTTACGCGGTTCGCGGTTCTGACGTTCGCGACGCTCGCTCTTTAAAGCATTCAGTGCTGCGATAGCATCATCAACTGCATCATCCTTAGCATCTGCAGCCTTCTTCTTGAAATCCTCGGCAGCTACAGCTGCATCGGCCTTCACAGCATCAGCCTTTTTAGCCAGAGCACCGGCAGCTACGGTTGCAGCCACCTTTACTGCAGCTACAGCGTCGGCAGCAGCCTCGCTGACGGTTTTTTCAGCAGCGGGTGCAGCCTCAGCAGGTTTTTCTGCCTCTGATTCTGCAGGTTTAACGCTTACGCGTACACGGGCATCCTTACGGCCAAAGCCCAAAAAGCCCTTTTTTGCTTCCTCTAATACTTCAACAACAGCCTGGTCGGCAGTAACATTCAGTTCTGCCAAAGCTGCTGCAACAGCTTCGTCCACGCTCTTACCGGTCTTCTCAACAAAAGCCATCTTTACCAACTCCTATACGCTTACACGCTTATTTAGCAGCAGCTCTGTTCATAATAGACTGCTGTGCAATCTGCATAATATTCATAACAACCCAGTACAGTACCAGACCTGCCGGGAAGGTCAAGCTGATATAACCGATGAACAGAGGCATGAAGTACATCATCATCTTGTTCTGTGCACCGCCGCCGTTTGTCGGCATAGTCTGCTTGGTCTGAATAAAAGTAGTTAATGCGGAAAGCACCGGCAGAACATAGGTCGGGTCTGCCTTGGAAATATCAGCCAGCCACAAAAAGCTGGTAACGATTTCCGGATGTGCTGCATAGTTGTAATCACGGATACCGTAGAAAATACCAATCATAATCGGCATCTGGATGAGCAGCGGCAGACAGCCTGCCAGCGGATTAACGCCTTCGCTCTTATATAAATTAGCCAGCTCCATATTCAGGCGCTGTTTATCATCCTTATATTTTTCCTGTAAAGCCTTCATCTTCGGCTGAATTTCCATCATAGCCTTAGTTGACTGAATCTGCTTCTGAGTCAGCGGATACATAATCAGCTTAATGATAATGGTCATTAACACAATAGCCAGGCCAAGGTTCGGTATACCGACGCTCTCAGTAAAATTGTAGAGCACAGTTAACACCTGTTGTACGATATTAGCGAGAAAATCCAAGATATCACTCCTTAAAAAACAAAGTGTTATAGCTTAATAGTATGCTTATGGCACAGGGTCATAACCGCCCGGATGAAAAGGATGACATTTTGCGATACGCTTAATCGCCAGCCACGTTCCCTTTACAGGACCCTTCTTCTGAATCGCTTCAATAGCATACGCTGAACATGTAGGATAAAACCTGCAGGTCGGCGGTTTCAGCGGTGATATAAAAATCTGGTAGAATCTTATACACAAAATCAGTAACCTGCTCATAGCCTTCTATCCTTATTACTGCAGCAGAGCTGCTCTTTTTGCCAGTCTTAAAAATACACGCTCAAAAGTCTTGTAATCAGCCTTTGTCAGCTTCTTGCGAGCTACCCAGACTATATGGTAACCCTTTTTGAGTTCTGCCTTATGCATGCGGAATACTTCACGCATCAGACGCTTGACATGGTTGCGCACCACAGCACAGCCCAGCTTCTTGCCTACCGCCAGACCGATTTTTATATCTTCGCCCTGATCCGGGAGAATATAAAAAACCGACATAGCATCGACAACAGTACGTCCTTTTACATAGACAATCTGAAAGCTTTTCTTCGATTTAAGTCGATTTAATTTTTTTAAAGTAAACTTTTTCTTTTGCATCAAATGCACACCTGCCCGCATGGAAAAAATAGGCCACTTGCGCGGCCTATTTTATAATGTTATGCAGACAATTTCTTTCTGCCTCTAGCACGTCTTCTTTTGAGAACTTGACGACCGCCCAAAGTTTTCATTCTTTCTCTGAAACCATGAGTTCTTTTTCTTCTGAGATTGTTAGGTTGAAAAGTACGCTTCATTCAGTATTCCCTCCTTATCCACCGCAAAATTTTATCAATTTCTAATTTATGTGAATATTGATAGCTGTTATTTGCTCTACCAACGCAGTAACAATGCGCCTTCATCAGCACGTACTGCACCACGCAAGGTATTACTAACTTATTATATGGGAAAATAAAAACTTCGTCAAGTAAAAACAGCCATTTTTCTGCCATCTCAGAAATTTTTCTTGAAAATTTGCGAAGTTATCCACAGTCTGATAAAATATATGTGTATATCTAGCTTCACTTAAACCGGCGCTTACACCGCCCTTCCGCGGGCAATGCAGGCTGTCGTTTTTATTTTTCTAAAATCAGCGAGAAAGGATGTATCTATATGAATTCCTATGATTTAGCGGAAATCTGGGTCAGATGTAAGGACAAATTAAAGGAATCCTTTAATGAAAAAGTCTTTAATGTCTGGATTAAGCCGATTATGCCGTTAGAGGTGACAGATACCTACTATAAAGTAGCTGTCAAAAACGACTTCTTTAAAACAATGCTGGAGGAAAACTACGCTCAGGTTATCGAGGGTGTCCTGGCCGGCATTATGAGCAAAAATATCAAGCTCATCATCGAAACCATGGACAACGGCAGCAGCGGATCGGAAGCAGCTGAAGAAATGCCGGCTGTACCTGCCAAGCGCGAACAGCAGCAGCTGTTTAATGAAAACACCTCTGTGCAGCAGCCCGATGAAAGCAACCTGAACCCCAAATACGTTTTTGAAACCTTCGTTATCGGCAACTCCAACCGCTTCGCCCATGCGGCAGCGCAGGCAGTAGCCAATGACCCGGCACACGCCTACAACCCGCTTTTCCTGTACGGCGGCGTTGGTCTGGGCAAAACACACTTAATGCACGCTATCGGCAACCGCATTAAGCAGAACAACCCCAGCATGAAGGTACTCTACACCTCCAGTGAAAAATTCACCAATGAAATCATCAATTCCATCCAGAACAAAACTACTGAGGCCTTCCGCCAGAAATACCGCAATATCGACTGCCTGATTATCGACGATATCCAGTTTCTGAAGGGCAAGGAGCAGACGCAGGTAGAATTCTTCCATACATTTAATGCACTGAAGGATGCCGATAAACAGATCATCATCTCCAGTGACCGTCCTCCGCGCGAAATCGAAACCTTAGAGGACCGCCTGCGTTCCCGTTTTGACCAGGGCCTCACAGCAGATATCCAGACTCCGGATTTGGAAACACGTATGGCTATCCTGCGTACCAAGGCCGCATCGGACAATATCGTCCTGCCGACCGAGGTCATCACCCTGCTGGCCACCAACATCGCCACCAACATCCGTGAAATTGAGGGCGCCTACAATAAAATAGTAGCATACACCTCCCTCATGCACATGCCCATTACCGTAGAAACCGCACAAAAGGTTCTTTCCGACATGGGCAACGATATCAAAACAAGAACTATCACCTACGAAGGCATCATCAAGGTTGTCGCCGACCACTACAATGTTAAGCAGGACGAGCTGTTCAACAAGAAGCGTACCCAGAACATTGCCTTCCCGCGTCAGGTAGCTATGTATCTTTGCCGTGAGCTGGCAGATTTATCCTATCCGCGTATCGGCGAGCTCTTCGGAGGACGTGACCACACGACCGTTATCCATGCTTATGAAAAAATAAGTAACTTCAAAAACAGTAACCTCGCCTTCCAAAACGAGCTGCAGGAAATCATCGAAATCCTGCGGCAATAACAGTTAAAAAGTTATCCACAAAAACTGTTGATAACTCACCCTCAAGCTGTGTATAACTTTTGAGCATAAGTTGATAAAATTTCAGCCTGTAGATTGTGTGTATATTATTTCCCGGTTATCAACAGCCTTATATACATGGGAAATAATGCATCACAGCTAAGCTTAAAGCACTTTTCCCCACAACTAACAGGCCCTACTACTACGTCGACTACTTTTTATATATTATAACAGTATTAAAAAACCAAGGAGGACTGTGAACAAATGATAATTTCCTGTAATACCAACAGCTTAAATAAAGCAATTCAGACAGTTCAAAGAGCAATTATTTCCAAGCCAAGCACACCTATCTTTTCCGGTATCCATGTTATTGCAGCAGATAACAAGCTGGAAATACAGGCTATGGATTTAAACATGGCTATTTCCTGCACCATTAATGCAGAAATCAGCGAACCGGGGGAAATAGTTGTTTCTGCAAAGCATTTTGCCGACCTTATCCGTAAACTACCTGCTGAAAGCCTGACCATCAGCAAAAATGAAGAAAAGCATTCTATCAAGGTAAGCTCCGGAAAATCCGAATATCAGCTCTTCTTAATGAATGAAGACGATTATCCTAAATTTCCCACCTTTGATGCAGACAGAACCATTGCTCTTGATGACAGCATGATTAAAGAGCTGATTAAAAAGACTATCTTCTCCTGCTCTACCGATGAAGCAAGACCTCTGTTCACCGGTATTCTGGTAGAAGCTAAAGACGGCAAAATTACCTTTGTCGGCACCAATACCCATCGTCTGGCTATCAAATCTCTGCCCTATGAGGGAAATGAAGAGCTCAGCATGATTATTCCGTCCAAGGTTCTGGGAGAAATTTCCCGTAACCTGACAGGTGAAGTACCGCAGCAGGTACTTATTTCCCTGCTCAATAACCAGATTATGGTTGTTATCGATAATATAGTTATTGTTTCCCGTCTGATTGAAGGCCAGTTCCCTGATTATCGCCGTGTTATTCCGCCGAAATTCGCTCTGACCAGCAAGGTAAACATCAAAGAGCTTGCCGGCGCTGTTGAGCGTGTAGCTCTCTTCTCTACCGACGGTGATTACAGCATCATCAAAATGAGCGTAGCTGCCGATGAAATTACTATTACCAGCAGCAGCCCGGATGTCGGTACCGGCCTGGAGGTTGTTTCCTGCCAGACTGTCGGTGACCAGCTGAATGTTGCCTTTAACGCCAAATATATTCTGGATATCCTGAAGAATCTGGAAGCAGATGAAGCTGTTTTGTCCATGAATACATCTCTCAGCCCGGTATGCGTTACCTGTGCCGATGAACCGGATTACACCTACATCGTAACACCGGTACGTGTTGTTTTCTAAGGAGCGGCATTATGCAAAAAGAAACTGTAGAAATCACAACAGAATTTATTACTATGGATAAGCTGCTGAAGTTTTCCGGTGTTGCAGATACCGGAGGCCAGGCATTTCTGATGGTTGAAGATGGCGTTGTCCGCCTGAACGGCCAGCTGGTAACGGAAAAACGTAAAAAAGTACATCCCGGCGATGTAGTAAATATTGATGACCAGATAGAGCTGACCGTTGCCAAAGAAGCTTAATGAAGATCAACAGTCTTTATGCGGTTAATTTCCGCAACTATGAAAGCTGCAAACTGCAGCTTTCATCTATGATTAATGTTTTTTACGGGCAGAACGCCCAAGGAAAAACTAATCTGCTGGAGGCTATTTTTTACAGTGCCTTCGGTATGTCGCACCGTACCTCCGCCGAAGAGGAAATGCTGAAAATGGGTGCCGACGCTATGGCCGTAGGTGTGGAATACGCCAGCTTCAGCGGCAGCCATGAGGTAAAAATAAAAAAGTACCGTCAGCATGAGCGTTGGCAGAAGGAAATATTGCTCGACGGTGCGCGCGTGCGTCCCAAGGAGCATTACGGGGCCCTGAATGCGGTGATGTTTTCGCCGGAGGACCTGCAGCTGGTCAAGGGCGAGCCTGCATTGCGGCGCCGCTTCTTTGATATGCAGATTGCCCAGACTGATCCTGTCTACTACGATTTGCTGCTGAAGTATAACCGTGTTCTGCAGCAGCGCAACCGCCTTTTGAAGGAGCTGCGCGATAACGGCGGCAGTCCTGAGGTATTGCAGCCCTGGAACGAGGAGTTCATCCGTCTGGCGGCAGCTATTGTACGCAGACGTTTGGCAGCGTTGGGCAAGCTGCAGGCTATTGCCGGAGAGATTTATTCATCCATTACTAAGGGCAGCGAAATGCTGCAGGTGCGTTACGAGCAGAAGGCCAACAACAGTACTTTGCTCTATCCGCAGTCTGCCGCGGAGGCAGCAGAGGATTTTTACCGTGAGCAGCTGTCGGAGCGTCAGCGCCTTGATATCCTGCGCGGCAATACGGGTATCGGTCCCCACCGCGACGATTTGCAGCTATTGCTCAACGGTCTTTCTTTGCGGGCTTTCGGCTCACAGGGGCAGCAGCGCAGCGGTGCTCTGGCACTGAAGCTGTCGCAGCTGCAGTATGTCAAAAATGAGTTGGGCGAATTCCCCGTCCTGCTTTTGGATGATGTCATGAGTGAGCTTGATAACAGCCGCCGCGCTCAGCTGCTGCTGTTTATTGACGGCAGAGTGCAGACCTTTATTACAGTAAATGACCGCGAGCTGATACCGGAACTCGCCGGCAATGCTTACTTTAAAATTTCCGGTGGCAGTATAAGCGAGGCCTGATTATGTATGCTGAGAATTTAGAGGCTGCGGAGGAGGTTATCCGTCGTCTGTTTGATCCGCGCCGTACCTATAAAAAGGCTTATATATCGCCGGAAATCAAGCTGGCCTATCTGCAGCATTATCTGGAAAGCAGATGGACGGAGATTGTGGGCGAAAATCTGGCGCGCAGCTGTGCTATCGAAAAAATAAGCGGCAGCGAGCTTTATGTGCGTACGGCCAACAGTATGCTGGCCAACGAGCTGTATATGATGCAGCAGCTGTTTCTGCAAAAAATCAACTCCTTTTTGCTGGGACGCGTGCTGATTAAAAAGGTTTATTTTCATACCGGCAGCTTTTTCAGAAAGCAGCAGCAAAAGGAAAAGCAGGCCGAGCCGCCTGCCCCGCCTGCGGAATATACCAAATGCCCCGTATGCGGTGCCCAAATGCGCAAGGGCCTGGATATGTGCAGCGTCTGCGAGCGCGAGCAGCGCGAGGAGCTGCGCAGCAAGCTGGCGGAGCTGCTGCGGATTCAGCCCTGGCTGAAGTATGAAGATTGTCTGGCCTACTATAAATGTGATAAAATATTATTTACGGCTGTAAAGGAAAACTTACAAAGCTACTATTTTGAACGGGTGCGCTGCGGTTTTGCCGATAAGAAGGAAAGCCTGCTGGCGGTAATGTTTCTGCTGGAAAAGCAGCCTGAGGACATTACCCTTGCACTGTATGAAAATGCTTTGACTTATTTAAGGAGGGATCAGGGTGTATCTGCATTTGGGAGTAGATTACATGGTAAAAAACAGTGAAATAATCGCTATTTTTAATTTGAATCACCCTCAGTCAGTGGTTTACGACGATTTCGTCAAGAAGTACGGCTCACGTTATAAGGTTGTCGATGCTTCCGGCGGCGAAGGCTATTACAGCTGCGTTTTGACCAATGATACGATGTATTTGTCCTCGATTTCTTCGGTGACTTTGAAAAAACGCGCTGAAACAGGTTTTCTGGACGGCGCTGCCTATACTAATTTAGAAATTTAAAAACGGAGGTAAATATGACCCAGGATATTGATATTGAAGAAGCTACAGCGGTCAAGGGTAACTATAACGCGGAACAGATTCACGTTTTAGAGGGCCTGGAGGCTGTACGCAAAAGACCTGCTATGTATATCGGCAGTACGTCCTCCCGCGGTCTGCACCATCTGGTGTATGAGGTTGTGGACAACAGTATTGACGAGGCTTTGGCCGGCTACTGCAGTGATATCAAGGTAATTATCCATAAGGATAACAGCATTACGGTTATCGATAACGGCCGTGGCATTCCCGTGGATATGATGAAAAAGGAAAAGAAGCCTGCTGTTGAGGTTATCATGACAGTATTGCATGCAGGCGGTAAGTTCGGTGACGGCGGCTATAAGGTTTCCGGCGGTCTGCATGGTGTCGGTGTTACCTGCGTTAACGCTTTGAGTGAGCACATGGAGGTTGAGGTGCGCCGCGGCGGCAAATGCTACGGCATTGAGTTTGCTAAGGGCAAAACCTCGAAAAAGCTTTACGAAAAGGGCGATTGCGAAACTACCGGTACTACAGTACATTTCAAACCGGATGCCACTATTTTTACGGAAACGGAATACAGCTATGATACTCTGCGTCTGCGTATTCGCGAGCTGGCCTTTTTGAATAAGGGCATTACCATTTCCCTGACCGATGAACGTGCAGATGATAAGAGTGAAACCTTCCATTTCGCCGGTGGTATTATCGAATACGTTGAATTTATGGATAAGGATAAGGATAAAATCAATCCGAAGCCGATTTATCTGGAGGGTGAAAAGAACGCTGTTATCGTTGAGGTTGCAATGCAATATTGCGATACCTACAGCGAGAACATTTTTACCTATGTCAACAACATCAACACCGAGGAAGGCGGTACTCATCTCAGCGGCTTCCGTAAGGCGCTGACACGCACAATTAACGCTTATGCGCGTAAAACCAATATGCTCAAGGAAAATGAGGATGCGCTGAGCGGTGATGATGTGCGTGAGGGCTTAACCGCAGTTCTGAGCCTGAAGGTGCAGAACCCGCAGTTTGAAAGCCAGACGAAGATTAAGCTGGGCAACAGCGAGGTTATGCCTATCGTTGATAACCTGGTCGGCGATACTCTGGCCGAGTTTATGGAGGAAAATCCGCAGGTTGCCAAAAAGCTGGTGGAAAAGGCTATTATTGCTGCACGCGCCCGTCTGGCAGCACGCAAGAGCTTACACGCCGTAAGAACGCTATGGATTTGGGCGGACTTCCTGGCAAGCTGGCTGACTGCAAGAGCCGTAACGTTGAGGATACCGAGATTTATCTGGTCGAAGGTGACTCTGCAGGCGGCAGTGCCAAGCAGGGACGTAACAGTGATTTCCAGGCTATTTTGCCGCTGCGCGGTAAAATCCTTAATGTTGAAAAGGCACGTCTTGATAAGGTGCTGAGCAGCGAAGAAATCCGCAATATCTTTTACAGTCTGGAGAAACTCTCCGAACACCCACTGGCCAACGCCGTCACCCACCATCTGAAAGGAAAATTCCTGCCCCTTACCCAATTCGAAAGTCTCACCGGACAAGGCGTAAAAGCCAGTTTCAACAACCAGTATTATCTGGCTGGAAACGAGCAGTTGCTTAAAACACAGGGTATCCGGATTTCCAGCGAGCAGGAAGAAACCGCAGTAACCTTTACCCATGACGCACAGACCGTCATCTGGTTTGCCGACGAGAAGCAAGTCCTGGGTATCGCAGCCATCAGCGACCGCATTAAAGAAACATCCAGAGAAGCCATCTCCCTCCTTCAACAACAGGGAATCGATGTCGTGATGCTGACCGGCGACAACCCTTCTACCGCACAAGCTATTGCCCGACAGGCCGGTATCAATCACTACCAAGCAGAAGTATTGCCTCAACAAAAAGCTGCATACATCAAATCCTTGCAACAGAAAGGCAAATGTGTAGCCATGGTAGGCGATGGAATAAACGACAGTGCTGCTCTTGCCCAGGCCGACCTGAGTATTGCAATGGGTA
>OHUD01000242.1_pt1 | contig 29507 bp, 24 predicted proteins | sample 1579021 | NCBI WGS metagenome assembly OHUD01 (sample SAMEA3879597, study PRJEB24766) | human gut metagenome | biome: human-associated habitat; feature: feces | place: USA | collected 1985/1987
CGGGATTTTGGCATATTCATGCCAAAACACCTCGCGGGATAGTGGTGTGTGAACAATAACAAAATATTCTCTATTGCCAGTGTGGAGTACGCATATTACTTTACAAATCTGTCAATTGCTACCTCAAGTTCTTTAATTGCCTCTTTATCACCATGTTCCACTGCATCTACGATACAGTGTTCGATATGATCCTGCAGAATGATCTTACCTGTATTATTGATAGCAGATTTCACTGCTGAAAGCTGTATCAGAACTTCCGCACAGTCTCTTCCGTCCTCTATCATACGTTTGATAGATTCCATATGTCCGATTGCTCTGGACATACGATTCAGCACTGCCTTTGTATGTGCATGACTGTGATGATGCCCATGCTCCCCATGAGAATGTTCAACTACCGTCCCATCCTCCAGTACATGCGTATGTGTCTTTTGTTCCTCGGCCATAACATTCCCCTTTCTCTTTCAGAATATCCGATTCTTTACCGCTTATCTGTCTTTATATCCTCACACACTGTCTGTGGCTTTCCTGCTTACAGCACTTCCGTACAGCGTAAATGATATTATACCACATTTGTCAAATTTCTGTAAAGGAGCAACGCTGTTTTATTTGTGAAGTCGTAATATCAAAAATAATGGTTCCATCCTCCAGAACAGTTTTCTCATAGGAAACTTCTTTTCCTTTGAATTTATTTCTGATATATTCTTCCGGATCCTCAAGTTCCAGCTCTTCCACAAAAACATCACGCATCTGATTCCGCGGACATTTATTAAAAATTTCCCATATCAGTTCATATTCTTTCATATTCCATCTCCAGTCCGTAAGACGGATATTCACAATCCGTTTCACTATTTAGCCCTCTTCGGCTGATTTACGGCAATCTGCACAGATTGTCCTGCGGTTTTTCCCAACCAGTCTGAGACTATTATAATTATTTTTAGATTTTTTGTCAAAAATAATTGCATGAAGACGAATTATAGCGTATCATAGTCTATAATTATCAAAACAGCAATGTTACTGTTCATTTTGCAGCCTGATGTTTTTTTGAATTCTGCATATTCACAGTAACTGTAACTATTCAGTACTTTCGGGAAGCAGTGTACCGGATAGTTACCGACAGCTACAAACTAATTACATATATAAAGGAGAGAAATCTATGAAGCTTTTAAAAGACCGAATTCTTAAGGATGGAGTTGTAAAACCGGGAAATATTTTAAAAGTAGACAGTTTCTTAAATCATCAGATGGATATTACCCTCATCAATGAAATCGGCAAAGAATTCAAACGCCGCTTCTCCGACTGTCCAATCACTAAAATCCTTACAATTGAAGCATCCGGTATCGGTATCGCCTGTGTGGCAGCCCAGCATTTTCATGTGCCTGTGGTATTTGCAAAAAAGTCCCAGTCCGTAAATATTGACGGTGAAGTATATTCCACCAAGATCGAATCCTTTACGCACAAGAGAGTATATGACGTGATCGTTTCCAAAAAATTCCTGCATCCGGAAGATCATATTCTGATCATTGATGATTTTCTGGCCAACGGATGCGCACTGGAGGGTCTGATCGACATTGTCAATAAAGCGGGAGCTTCTGTAGAGGGTGTCGGCATTGCCGTTGAGAAGGGATTCCAGAAGGGCGGCGACCTGATCCGTTCCAAGGGTATCCGTGTAGAGTCGCTCGCTATTGTGGAAAGCATGGATGACAAGACCGGAGAGATCACATTTCGATCTTAAGAGTTAGATAAGTTAGATAACTATTCAGAACCACATTCGCAAACGAGTTAATAAAAATTTAATACTTCTCTTGACAAGAAGTCAGACAAATGCTTATACTGACTAATGTTGAGAGAGTACAATAAAGGGGTTGTATGAAGGTGTCATACACCCTTTTTGCGTTGACTCACCGGTTTATCTGCAGATCTGTGCCCGCGCTGCTACATGGATCTGTAACGAAGCAGCAGCGCAGAAAGAGGAGAATTATGAAAAAGAAAGTCGTAAGTTTACTCGCAGCTATGGCTCTCGCAGTTACTGCTCTGGCAGGCTGCGGATCCAATGATGCAGCTACCACCGGCACAGATGCAGCAACCGTTGCAGCTACCACCGAGGCAGCAGGTACTACCGAAGCAGCAGGTACTACCGAAGCAGCAACCGACAGTGAAGCTGTTACCGGTGTAAAGGCAGGTTTCATTTTCCTGCATGATGAGAACTCTACTTATGATCTGAACTTCCTGAATGCAGCAAAAGCAGCTTGTGAGAAGCTTGGTATTGAGTACATGACCAAGACCAACATTCCTGAAGGACAGGAAGCTTATGAAGCAGCTTGTGAGCTTGCTGATGCAGGTTGTAATTTCATTTTCGCAGACAGCTTCGGACATGAGGACTACATCATTGAGGCTGCTAAGGAATATCCCGATGTTCAGTTCAGCCATGCAACCGGAACCAAGGCTCATACAGAAGGCCTTGATAACTTCCACAATGCATTTGCTTCCATCTATGATGGCCGTTATCTTGCAGGTATCGTTGCAGGTATGAAGCTGAATGAGATGATCGCTAACGGTGATATCACCGAGGATCAGGCTAAGATGGGTTATGTAGGTGCTTATACCTATGCTGAAGTTATGTCCGGTTATACCTCTTTCTTCCTGGGCGCCCGTTCCGTATGCCCCAGCGTTACCATGGATGTAACCTTTACCGGTTCCTGGTATGATGAGACCGCTGAGAAGGAAGCAGCTAACAAGCTGATCGAGGGCGGATGCGTACTGATCAGCCAGCATGCAGACTCCATGGGTGCTCCTACCGCATGTGAGACCGCAGGCGTTCCCAACGTATCTTACAACGGAAGCACTGAGGCAGCCTGCCCCAATACTTTCCTGGTATCTTCCAGAGTTAACTGGGAGCCTTATTTTGAGTATGCTATTAAATGTGTAGCAGATGGAACTCCTATTGATACCGATTGGTGTGGTACTCTGGAGACCGGCTCTGTAGAGCTGAGTGATCTTGGTGCTGCTGTAGCAGAGGGTACTGCAGAAGCAGTAGAAGCTGCAAAGGCTGATCTGATCGCAGGCAAGACTCACGTATATGATATCACTACCTTCACTGTAGACGGCAAGACCTTGGACAGCTATGAGGCTGATATCGATACCGATCCTGATTATACTCCCGATCATGAGGTAGTAAGTGACGGATACTTCCATGAGTCCGATGTTGCATTCCGTTCCGCTCCTTACTTCAATGTAAGAATCGACGGCATCAACCTGCTGGACGAGCAGTATTAATTCTTAAAAAGCCTGGACGGCGCCGCGTTTATCGCCGCGCCGCCCTTTTTCTACCTTATGGATCTTTTGCGGATGGATGAGGTAGAAAAGGGGCGGAGTGTGAAAAATACAAAAATGGATTTTTTGCATGCAGATTTGTGCCTGCGTATGGCACTAAAGCGCCTAAAATTTTGCAGGTCATGGGTAAAGTGGAAAGGTGACAGAGGATGGAAAAAGAGACAAAAGTAGCTGCGGTTTCAATGAAAAACATTACCAAGACTTTTGGATCCGTGATCGCCAATGACAAGGTGAATCTGGATATCTACAAAGGTGAGATCTTATCACTGCTTGGAGAAAACGGCAGCGGTAAGACGACACTGATGAATATGCTCTCCGGTATTTATTTTCCGGATGAGGGGCAGATCTTTATTAACGGTAAGGAAGAGGTCATCAGATCTCCCAAGGATGCATTGCGGTTGGGAATCGGTATGGTGCACCAGCACTTCAAGCTGATCGATGTACTGTCTGCCACCGAGAATATTATTCTGGGTCTGGAAGGTGGACTGAACATTAAGGAAGCTTCCCGTAAAATCGAGGAGATCTGCAATAAATACGGTTTTGAAGTGGACCCGAAGCAGAAGATCTATGATATGTCCGTATCCCAGAAGCAGACGGTAGAGATCGTAAAGGTACTGTACCGTGGTGCGGATATTCTGATCCTGGATGAGCCTACCGCCGTACTGACACCGCAGGAGACCGAGAAGCTGTTCAACGTCCTCCGGAAAATGAGAGATGACGGCAAGGCTATCGTCATCATTACCCATAAAATGCATGAAGTCGAATCTCTGTCCGATAGAGTGGCTGTACTCAGAAACGGCCAGTACATCGGCAGTATGCTGACGAAGGATACCACCGTCACCGAAATGACCAATATGATGGTAGGCCATGCTGTGACACTGAATATCGAGAGACCGGAGCCTGTGAATCCCAAGCCCCGTATCGAGGTAGAGGGACTGACGGTTCGTAATGAAGAAGGAATCGTCAAGTTAAAGGATGTGTCCTTTACCGCCAACAGCGGTGAGATTCTGGGAATCGCCGGTATCTCCGGCTGCGGACAGAAGGAACTTCTGGAAGCTATCGCTGGATTACAAGTGGTGGAGACCGGTACGATTCATTATGTAGAGGACGATGGTAGCAAGGAAATGCTGATCGGCAAGGATCCGTTGAAGATCGCAGAGATGGGTGTTTCACTTTCCTTCGTGCCGGAAGATCGTCTCGGCATGGGTCTGGTGGGCAATATGGACCTGACAGACAATATGATGTTACGTTCCTTCCGTAAGGGACATACACCGTTTACCAACCGCAAACCCTCCAAACAGCTGGCGGAGGATGTTGTAGAGAATCTGGAAGTCGTGACTCCCGGTATTACCACACCGGTGCGCCGACTGTCTGGAGGTAATGTACAGAAGGTTCTCGTTGGAAGAGAGATTGCGTCTGCACCTACCGTACTGTTGACGGCTTATGCGGTACGTGGACTGGATATCAATTCTTCGTATACTATATATGACCTGATCAATGAACAGAAGAAAAAGGGCGTTGCCGTAATCTTCGTCGGTGAGGATCTGGATGTGCTGATGGAGCTGTCCGACCGTATCATGGTGCTGTGCGGCGGAGAAGTCAGCGGTATCCTCGATGCGAGAAAGACAGATAAAAATGAGGTCGGTATGCTGATGACCAGAGTAGGAGGCAAAGAACATGAAGGAGAAGAATAGAGAGCCTTTGTTTCATATCGTAAAAAGAGATGCACTCCCCTGGTATAAATCTCTGGGTATCCGTTTCGTAGCGATTCTGTTGGCGTTGATCCTGTGCGGTATCATTACGACGATCACCACGGGAATCAATCCTTTACAGGTATATCAGTCTATTATTCTGGGAGCTTTCGGATCCGTCCGTAAGACCTGGGTTACTTTTCAGAATATTGCGATCCTGTTGTTGATTGCACTGGCACTGACTCCGGCATTCAAGATGAAATTCTGGAATATCGGCGGTGAGGGACAGGTCTTGATCGGGGGTCTGGCATCCGCAGCCTGCATGATCTGCCTGGGGGACAAGCTTCCGGGTGCAGTTGTGATCCTGTGCATGATCGTGGCCAGCCTGGCAGCAGGAGCCATCTGGGGCTTCATTCCTGCATTTTTCAAGGCAAAATGGAATACCAATGAGACACTGTCTACACTGATGATGAACTACATAGCTACCCAGCTTGTGGCATTCTATACCATTGTATGGGAGGTTCCCAAGGGATCCGGTAAGATCGGTATCATCAACCAGAATACCAACGTGGGCTGGCTGCCCCAGATCTTTGGTTCAAAGTATCTGTTAAGTATTGTAGTGGCAGTAGTGATTACGATTTTCATGTATGTATATCTCAACTATAGCAAGCAGGGATATGAGATCTCCGTTGTGGGTGAGAGTGAAAATACCGCAAAATATGTGGGTATCAAGGTAGAAAAGGTAATCATCCGTACTATGCTTCTGTCCGGTGCGCTGTGCGGACTGGTAGGTTTGCTTCTGGTAGGCGGTATCAACCATACTGTTACCACCACCATTGCAGGTGGACAGGGATTTACTGCTGTACTGGTATCCTGGATGTCCAAGTTCAATCCTCTGACCATGGTGTTCTCCAGCTTCCTGATCATTTTCATGGATCGTGGTGCCAGTGAGATCTCTACCAATTTTGGACTGAATCATTCCTACTCCGATATTCTGACAGGTATTATCCTGTTCTTTATTATCGGCTGTGAGTTCTTCATTACCTATCGCCTGCAGTTCCGTAAAAAGGCAGAAAAGGAGGAACAGTAATCATGTGGACATTTTTACTTGCATTTATTCCGAGAGCTATTGTACAGGGAATTCCTCTGTTATACGGAAGTACCGGTGAGATCATCACGGAGAAATCCGGTAACCTGAATCTGGGAATCCCCGGCGTTATGTATGTGGGAGGTATCTGCGGTGTCATCGGCTCCTTCTTCTATGAGAGATCGGCAGGCGGTGCGGCAAATATGAACGGATTCCTCGCTATTGCGATTCCTATGCTTTGTTGTCTGTTGGGTTCCCTGCTGATGGGACTGTTGTACTGTTTCCTGACCGTTACACTGCGGGCGAACCAGAACGTGACCGGTCTGGCCATGACCACCTTCGGTGTCGGCTTCGGTAACTTCTTCGGCGGCTCCCTGATCAAGTTGGTAAACAGTGATGTGCCTTCCATTGCATTGTCCGCTACCAGCAGCTATTTCAGCAAATCCCTTCCTTTTGCGGTGAAGCTTGGATGGTTCGGCAAGTTGTTTTTATCCTATGGATTCCTGGCGTATCTGGCAGTGATCATAGCGTTTGCGGCATCTTATATTCTGAGTCATACCAGAACCGGTCTGCATTTGAGAGCGGTCGGGGAAGGTCCCAATACCGCAGATGCGGCTGGCATCAACGTATCCCGGTACAAATACATCGCTACCTGTGTGGGATGTATGATCGCAGGTCTGGGAGGTCTGTATTATGTAATGGACTATGCCTGCGGTGTCTGGTCCAACGATGCCTTTGGTGACAGAGGCTGGCTTGCCATCGCACTGGTCATCTTCACTATCTGGAGACCGAATATCAGCGTATTCGCATCCTTCCTTTTCGGCGGACTGTATATCCTGTATCTGTATCTGCCCACCGGTATCGAGCATATGGAGTACCAGGAGCTGTATAAGATGATCCCTTATGTTGTGACCTTACTGGTACTGGTCATCACCAGCATGCGGAGCAAGAGAGAGAATCAGCCCCCTGCAAGTCTGGGACTGGCATACTTCAGAGAAGAAAGATAATAATTTTATAGAAAGACGATTAAAAACAGCGTTTTCCGGAAATTTCCGGAGAATGCTGTTTTTTAGTGCATATTTTGGAAAAAACTCACAGAAACTTTAGGAAAACTTTTGATTTTATTCGGATGGAATTTACCTGTGTCTGTTATGCTGAGATCAATTCAGAGAAAATAAACGGAAGGGAGAAAAAAGATGAAAGTATTGATCACAACAGACTGGTACAAGCCGGCCATCAACGGAGTTGTTACTTCGGTATGCAATCTGCGGGAGGAATTACAGCAAAGAGGACATGAAGTGAAGATCCTGACCCTGTCCCGTACAGCTCATTCCTACGAAGAAGAGGGTGTGATCTATATGGGTTCCGTGAATGCCGGATATATTTATCCGGGAGCAAGACTTCGGGTGTCCCCGGGACGCGAACTGTATCGCGGGATTATAGAGTGGAATCCGGATATTGTGCATTCCCAGTGTGAATTTTCTACCTTTTTCATGGCAAAAAAGATCGCAGAGGAATGTAAGACCCCTCTGGTGCATACTTACCATACTGTATACGAAGATTATACCCACTATTTTTCCCATTACAAGAAATGGGGCAGGGATATGGTACAGTTCCTGACGCGACAGATCTCCGAGAAGGTGGACAGTATGATCGCTCCCAGCACAAAAATAGAGACATTACTAAAAGGCTATGGCATTCATTGTCCGGTATCAGTGATCCCATCGGGGATTGATCTGAGTAAATATGACGCGCAGACCCGGACGGATTCTCGGGAGAGAATCCGAAGAAAATATAAAATGGACCGGAAGACCACAGTGCTTTTATATGTAGGTCGTCTGGCAAAAGAGAAGAATGTGGAAGAATTGCTGGAGTACCAGCAGAAAATTCAGGAGAGCGGCACAATACTGATGATTGTAGGCGGCGGTCCTTATTTGGAGACTTTACGGAAAAAGGCAGCAGAACTGGGTGTGACGGAAAGCGTTATTTTTACCGGAATGGTATCACCCGCTGAAGTAGCATCTTATTATCCGGCAGGAGATCTGTTCGTCAGCGCTTCCACCAGTGAGACCCAGGGGCTTACCTATGCGGAAGCACTGGCAGCAGGATTACCGTTATTATGCAGAAGGGATCAATGCCTGCGGGCGGTTGTGGAAGAGGACAAAAACGGCTGGCAGTACCGGACCGAGGAGGAATTCTTGAAAGACCTGAAGAACTGGAAGGAGAAAGAAGACGATGAACGCAGAGGAATGTGCAGTTATGCAAAACAGTCCGCAGAAATATTTTCCCAAAAAAGATTTGCGGGAAGCATGGAACAACTATACCAGCGACAGATCGAAGAAAAACAGGTCGAAAGAGAAAAACGCTTGGCAAAGAGCCGTCAATATTGCATCCTGGGTTAGTCTGATCCTCTGTGGAATACTGGCAGTCTGGAGCTATCAGAGCGGCATTTTCCAATCGGTGGAGACTATGCAGCAGTTTGTGAACCGTTTCGGAATGATCGGTGCACTGATCTTCGTGCTGATCCAGATCGTTCAGGTGGTGTTTCCCATCATACCGGGTGGCATCAGCTGTCTGGCAGGAGTGCTGCTCTTTGGAGCGGTGCCGGGATTTTTCTATAATTATATAGGAATCTGTGTGGGTTCCTGTATTGCTTTTGGAATAGCAAGAAGTCTGGGAAGATCGGTGCTGTACAAGATGTTTCCCGGGAAAATGATTGAAAAATACCTGACATGGACGGAGCTAAAGGGGAGATTTTTGAAATTATTTACACTGGCAATCTTTCTGCCGGTGGCACCGGATGATTTTCTCTGTTATCTCGCCGGAACGACGAATATGACATGGAAACAGTTTGTGACAGTCATCTTTTTGGGAAAGCCTTTCTCCATTGCGCTGTATAGTCTGGGACTGACGACACTGTTCCAGGTGATTTTCCACCTATTATAGGAGAGTATACTTATGAAAATTTATATATATAAAGGCGGACTTTCACTGGTGGCAAAAAGCGGCGTTGGCAGCGCCATACGCCATCAGGAGAAGATGCTGCGAGCAGCAAAAGTGACCGTGACGGACGTCTGGAAAGAGGCGGATATCGTACAGATCAATACCGTATTGCCTGATTCGCCGCTGGTGGCACGGCGGGCAAGACGGCAGGGGAAAAAGGTCGTCTATTATGGGCATTCCACTATGGAAGATTTTAAGAATTCTTTTATCGGTTCCAATCTGGCGGCTCCTTTATTCAAAAAATGGATCCGCCATTGTTATAGACAGGGAGATGTGGTTATCACACCAACGGAATACTCCCGGGAATTGTTAATGAAATATGATCTGCATCGGGAGATTTACGCACTGACCAATGGTGTGGACACTGAATTTTTCCACAAAACAGAGCAGGCAGGTGGACGATTCCGGATATTTTTTCATCTTCCTGTGGATAAAAAGGTCGTGATATCCGCCGGGCATCTGATTCACAGAAAAGGAATCGAGGATTTTCTGGAAATGGCAAAAAGGATGCCAGACATTATTTTTCTATGGTTTGGGGGCGGGAACAATGCATTGATTCCGGCAGAGATCAAAAGGGCTGTGGCAGAGAAGCCGGAAAATGTGATCTTTGCCGGTTTCCAACCGTCCGGGATCCTGCGGGATGCGTACTGTGGTGCGGATGCATTTGCTTTTTTCAGTTATGAAGAGACGGAAGGAATCGTGGTATTGGAGGCATTATCCTGTGAGATTCCTGTGATCGTGAGAGACATTCCGGTGTATGAAGGGTGGCTTACCGACGGCGAGCAGGTGCGCAAAGCCAGCAATCTGGATTCCTACGAGCAGGCAGTCCGAGACATCTTGTATGAAGAACCGCTGGAAAAAGTAAGACGCAGAATCCGGGCAGGCAGGGCACTGGCGGAGGAACACAGCATGCGGGTGACAGGTGAGAAACTGTATCAGATAGAGCAGAAGCTTTTGTAGACATCCCTCTTGCAAATTCAGAGTCTTTATCATAAAATGAGAGTACCTTACAAAGGAGGTGCTTACGATGAACCTTGTAATTACTATCAGCCGAAGATTCGGGACAGGAGCCAGTCTGATCGCACAGGAGTTGTCTGAGAAGCTGGGGGTGCCGGTATATGATAAGGCGTACATAGAGCATGAGCTGGATGGTGACAGCTATGCTACGGAAGCGGAGGTCATTAAGGAATTGGCGGAACATCCCTGTATTATTCTGGGACGTTGTGCATCCGAGATCCTGAAGGATCAGCCGAATGTATTTAACGTGTATGTGTGCGCGGATAAGGAAGATCGTATTGAACGTATCATGAAGAAGGAAAGTCTTCCCCACGATGAGGCAAAAGAAATGCTTGAGAAAAATGATGCGGAGCGCGCTGACTATTATTATGAAAATACCGGTAAAGTGTGGGGTGATGTGAACAATTATCATATGATCCTCGATACCACCAAACTGGGAATCGAAAATTGTGCGGATATCCTGATCCGGTATTTTGAAAGAGTGGAAATTATTTGACAGCCCGGAATGCGAATGGGCGTTACGATTTCGAGAGTATGCAGTACGAAGAAATCGGTTAGGATATAAATAGGGAATAGATTGTAAACAGATGTCTCACACGGACATCTGTTTTTCTATGAAAAACATCTTAAACACAGTAATAAAATTAATCAATCATACAACGTTATAAAATTAAAAGTATGATTTTAAATATAACAAAAAATGATATATACAATTGAAAATTTTAATCAAATAATAAAACGGAACAATCACCGAATAAAATGACCTTTTTCTTGAATTTATAGATATATGACAAAAATGTCACATTAAAATACATCAATTAACAAGATAAGAATATATCTTGCTTACAGAAATTATGAGTGTTAAGATAATGCAATCAGATAAGTGAAAATAGTAAAAACAACAGGTTTTGAAAATAAAAAGTAATCATATGGCAGGAGGATTTCCATGAACAGCGCAGACATTGCAGCAAAATATCAGAAAACTTATTTTATGCCCCCCGAGGTGACCTACGACTGGGTGAAGAAGGACAGCATTACCAAGCCCCCCATCTGGTGCAGCGTTGACTTGAGAGATGGTAACCAGGCTTTGATCGATCCCATGAGCCTGGAAGATAAGCTGAAATTCTTCAAGCTGTTGGTAAAGATCGGTTTCAAGGAGATCGAGGTTGGTTTTCCTGCTTCTTCCGATACCGAGTACAATTTTATCCGTGCCTTGATCGAACGTGACATGATTCCCAATGATGTGACCATTCAGGTGTTGACGCAGGCGAGAGAACATATCATCCGCAAGACCTTTGAAGCGGTAAAAGGTGCGCCCCACGCAGTGATCCATCTATACAACTCTACTTCCGTAGAGCAGAGAGAACAGGTATTTAAGAAAGATAAAGAAGCCATCAAGAAGCTGGCAGTAGACGGCGCCCAGATGTTAAAGAATCTGGCAGACGAGACCGAAGGCAACTTCACCTTTGAGTACAGCCCTGAGAGCTTTTCTCAGACTGAGGTGGATTATGCACTGGAAGTCTGCAATGCAGTACTGGATGTATGGAAGCCTACCGCTGACCGCAAGGCCATCATCAATCTGCCCACCACCGTACAGGTGGCAATGCCCCATGTATTTGCCTGTCAGGTAGAATATATGCACAAGCATTTGAAATATCGTGACAATGTAGTACTCAGCGTACATCCTCACAATGACAGGGGCTGTGGCATCAGTGATGCGGAGTTCGGCGTACTGGCCGGAGCAGACCGTGTGGAAGGTACTTTGTTCGGCAACGGCGAACGTACCGGTAACGTGGATCTGGTAACTGTTGCACTGAACATGATGTGCCACGGCGTGGACAGTGGACTGGATTTCTCCCATATTATGGAGATCCGCGAAGCTTATGAGAACTTCACCGGCATGAAGGTACATGAAAGAGTGCCCTATGCAGGAGATCTGGTATTTACCGCATTTTCCGGTTCCCATCAGGATGCCATCAGCAAAGGTATGGCATGGCAGAAGGAAGGCAAGACCGGCAAGCGTTGGGATATCCCTTATCTGCCCATCGATCCTGCGGATGTGGGAAGAGAGTACGAATCCGATGTTATCCGTATCAACAGTGTATCCGGTAAAGGTGGCGTAGCGTTCGTATTGAAGCAGCAGTTTGGCTTCTCGCTGCCCGCAGCCATGAAGGAAGAGGTTGGTTACCTTGTGAAAGGTATTTCCGACAGACGTCATCAGGAATTACTTCCCAAGGAGATCTATGCGATCTTCGAGGAAAATTATATTTATCCCCGCAGCATCTTCAACATTCCGGAGTGCCACTTCAAACAGGAGAACGGCATTCAGGCAGAGGTGACTATCGATCAGGGCGGAGCTTCCAGAAGTATTACCACTATGGGTAACGGACGCCTGGATGCAGTCAGCAACGCGATCAAGACATACTTTGGCATTACTTATGAGCTGTCTGTATACGAAGAGCATGCGATTTCCAGAGGTTCCAACTCTAAGGCAGCTACCTATGTAGGCATCGTCCATGACGGTAAATTCTACTGGGGCGTCGGCGTAGATGAAGATATTATCAAGAGTTCTATCGCCGCACTGGTGTCCGCGGTGAATAAGCTGGCAGCAGAACAGCATATTACCTCCGGCAGAGAAGAGCGGATCGTGGAGATCATCAGTTTCATCCAGAAGAACTATGTGGATGTGACATTGGATATGCTGGTAGATACTTTCCATCTCTCCAAGCCTTACCTGTCCAAGTACATTAAGGAAAAGGCCGGCATGACCTTCCAGGAGGTTGTAAGGGAAGAACGCATGAAGAAGGCAAGAATGCTCTTGAAGGAGACCAATCAGACGGTGGAGACCATTGCAGCCAACGTTGGTTACGAGAATGTGGAGCACTTTAACCGCCTGTTCAAAAAGGCATATGACATGACTCCGGTACAGTATCGAAAACAGAGCGCGGAATAACAGGAGTCTATTCAGCAAATTAAATTTAGGAATTTTGGAAGAGCCATTTCTATATCATTTTGGATATAGGAATGGCTTTTTAAGTGTGTGCGCCTAGCGGCGCACGTTTCTAACGGGTTAAAGTCCCGAATCCGCCCGGTAGTGGGAAGGATATAGCCGAAGGCAAGGGTGTCCATCGTGAGATGGAATCTGAAGGAAGCTGGATGTGAGGAACATACTAACTCACGGGCAAATCTCTGGTCTGACGAACAGAAATCTCATATGAGGTCATGCATGTGGGTAAGACAGCAACCCATGTTAAAGCCCAATAACTACACGGAATCATGCATGATAAATGAGGCAGATGGATGGAGAGGAAGAAACGTGTGGTACCTAGGGAGGTCTGTGCGGTATGCCTTGAAAGAGGTAACCATTGCATAAAGCAATGCTGAACGCACAGAAGTCAGCAGAGGTCATAGTAGCCAAACGGAACAAGATCCGTTCGAGGTGAAGGACCGAATCAATAGGAGTCTTAAGTATGACCCGGAAAGGAGGAATGGGCAGATGGATGCAGAAAACAAGGAAAGCTGCTTGCAGAGAGACAGCGCGGAACGTAAAGGGTATGTAAGAGCGCATCGCTCATTCAACCGGATATGGAAAGAAAGAGACAGTGCAGAGCCAGACATTTTAGGTAAGATACTGAGTAAGGACAATCTGAACAGAGCTTACAAAAGAGTGAAGGCAAACAAGGGAGCGCCGGGAGTAGATGGAATGACTATCGAAGAGGCGTTTCCGTGGTTGAAGGAACATAGCCATGAACTGACAGAGAGGATACGGAAAGGGCACTATACCCCGTCCCCGGTCAGAAGAGTGGAAATCCCGAAGCCGGACGGCGGAGTACGAAAGCTTGGTATTCCCACCGTCACAGACCGCATTATCCAGCAGGCGATATCACAACAGCTGATACCGATTTATGAGCCGAAGTTCGCAGAAGGAAGTTTCGGATACCGACCGGAACGGAGTGCAAAAGATGCAGTTCAGAGGATAAAGGAGTATGCAGAACAGGGATATACAAGGGCGGTCGTCCTTGACCTGTCCAAGTATTTCGATACGCTGAACCATGAATTCCTTGTAAATATCCTGCGCAGAGATGTAAAGGATGAAAGAGTGATTCAGATGATAAAGAGGTATCTGAAAAGCGGAGTGATGGAAAACGGTGTAGTGGTCAAGACGGAAGAAGGTTCGCCGCAGGGAGGAAATCTCTCCCCGCTGTTAGCCAATGTCTATCTTAATGAGTTTGACCAGGAATTCAACAAAAGAGGGGTACCGTGCATCCGCTATGCAGATGATATCGTACTGTTAGCGAAGAGTGAACGGGCATCTGAGAGGTTGTTGGAGAGCAGTACGAAATATCTGGAAGGGACGCTGAAACTGAAGGTGAACCGGGAGAAAAGCCGTACGGTCAGTGTGTTTGCAATACGAAATTTTAAATACCTTGGTTTTTGTTATGGGAAGAACGGAAAAGGAATCTATATCCGTGTGCATGAAAAGTCATGGAAGAAAGCCAAGGAAAACCTGCGCAGGCTCACTTCCCGGAGCAGATGCAGAAGTATAGTGAAAGCCATGAAGCGAGTAGAAATCTATATGAGGGGATGGCTGAACTACTATAGTATAGCAGACATGAAAAGAAACATCGAAGACCTGAATGGATGGCTGTACCGAAGGATACGGATGTGTATCTGGAAGCAGTGGAAACTACCCAGAACGAGAATGAGAAAACTAATCGGACTGGGAGTAGCCAGTCACTATGCGGCAACAATCGCCAATGACCGCAAAGGATACTGGTTTAATGCCGGGAACAAAGCGGTAAACTGGGCGTTGAATAAAGAAAGACTGATAAGCTGGGGCTACTATGATTTAGCGACAGCGTACCAGTCCATGCACGTCAACTATTGAAACCGCCGTGTACCGAACGGTACGCCAGACTGTCTAACGATTAAGAAAAATATTATAATAAAACTACCAAATACAGTATCGTAGGGGGATTCGTTATGGCATATATTGTTGGCGCAGATAGATATCAAACAAGAATGGTAACCACTTCATTAGATGACTTAATAAGTAAGGATAATTCTGTCCGAGTAATAGATTCTTATGTAGAATCCTTAAATTTAGAAAATCTAGGTTTTATAGAGTATAGTGGTAGGAATCGAGGACAATCACCTTATCGCCGATCTGATTTATTAAAACTTCATATCTATGGCTATTTAAATAAGATTCGTTCTAGCAGAGCATTGGAAACGGAAGCAAAACGCAACCTGGAATTAATGTGGCTTATAAACTGCATAACACCTGATCATGGTACTATTGCAGGTTTTGTTCAGAAGAATAAGGCTGCGTTTCACAATACATTACGAAATCTTACCCTTATTCTCAAAGGTTGGGGGCTCATTGATGGAGAACTGATTGTTATTGATGGAACTAAGATCCGTGCTCAAAACAGCAAGCATAATTGTATTACGCAAAGCGGTTTAGATAAAAAAATCGAATATGCGGAAGCTCAGATAAATGCATATCTTATGGCAATCGTTAAAGATGAAGCGCTGGCAGATGACCTTACAGATAAACTAAAAACATATCAAGAGCTAAAAGAACAGTATCTTACACAAAAACATGAATTAAAAGATGAAGGACTGGAACAAAAGAGTTTGACAGATCCTGATTCAAGAAGGATGAAAAATAACGGTTCATTGGATATCTGCTACAATGTACAGTCTGTTGTAGATGCAAAGAATCATTTTGTTGTAGATATTTCGACGACTAATGATATAAATGACCAAAACCAGCTTTACACTATGGCACAAAAAGCATCCGAACTTTTAGAAAAAGAGTCCTCTACAGTTCTGGCAGATACAGGTTATTATAACGGAACGGAGATAAAAAACTGTGTTGATGCTGGAATGAATGTCTTTATAAAAAAAGCTAAAGCGAATAATGCTACAAAGGATAATGAATTTCGCAAAGAAAAGTTTATATATAATGGTGAAACTGATGAATATACATGCCCGGCAGGAGATAGATTGCGATTTTTTGAAAATACTTCGAAGAATGGTATGAAGTATCGCAAATATAAGTGTACAGACTGCAATTCATGCAAATATAAAAAAGACTGCACTACTTCTTCATCTGGAAGAACGATACAGCGTTGGGTATATGAAGATGTTCTTGAAACTGTGTATAATGAAACACTAAATAATAACGAGGTTTATAAACAGAGAAGATGTATCGTGGAGCATCCATTTGGGACTATAAAAAGAAGTCTCGGATATAGTTTCTTTCTTCGACGCAGACAAGAGAATGTTGACGCAGAAGCTGCATCTATGTTTATCGCTTATAACTTTAAGCGATTATTAAGCATGTTTTCAACAGAAGAATTAGTAACGAAGTTTGAAGAAAGTGTGATGTAGCAAGGAGAGGAACATATGTAATTCATGTGAAAAACAAAGATAAAAATGATATTAAAAAAATCGAAGATAAAAATACCGTACATCAGACTGGATTTTCGAATCGTTAGACAGTCTGACGCACGGTGGTGTGAGAGGACGGCGGTTAGTCACCGCCTCCTACTCGATTTACGATGAGCCAGCCTGCTCGATTTTGCGGTGGGCGCACTTGTTTGACAAAATTTTATAAAAATATGAGACGAATCGTATGGAAAATATTGACGTTACTATTGACTTTTCGGTATAATAAATGATACGGGTAGTATGGAAATGCGATTGGGATTCCATATAAAAATATGAAGGGGGAATATTATGAAAAATACAAAAGCATGGAGCGTAAAGATGAGGCTGGCCCTGCTGGCACTGGCGGCACTGGTGTGGATCGCTGTGCCGGTGAGTGCGAGAGCGGAGGGGGAAACAGTAGATACCTGGGATGGCACAGCGGTAGCTTTTACCCAAGGTAGAGGCACAAAAGAAGAACCCTGGCTGATTGAAAATGCAGAGCAGCTTGCGTATCTGGCGCAGCAGGTGAATAATGGCACGGATTATGAAAGGGCGCATTTTCTGCTGGTTTCTGACCTTGACCTTAGCGGTAAGGAGTGGACGCCGATAGGTACAGATGGCAACCCTTTCTGGGGAGGCTTTGACGGCGGCGGACATACAATAACCGGAATGACAATTACAGGAAAGGAAGCCTCCTATGTGGGTCTGTTTGGAGAGTGCCACAACTTTACCACTGCTTCCAGCTATATAAAAAGTGTCACAGTAAAGGGGGCTAATATTTCTGGTAAAAGCTTTGTGGGCGCAATTGCTGGAGAAGGAGCAAATATTTCTGACTGCTATAGTATCGAAAACACGATTTGTGCGAGGCGGCAGGTAGGCGGTGTATGCGGAAGTCTGACAGGAAATATTTTCGGCTGCTACAATAGCAGTTCAGTAAGTGGAATTTCTACAGCAGGCGGAATCATGGGCACTGCCAGTTATGAAGGAAACGTTGGAAACGGCGTAGTTCAATACTGTTATAATATAGGTGCTGTAACAGTTTCTCAACAGGATAGCTATGTAGGTGGTATTACCGGTGCATCAGCGAATAAGTATGAAATCAGTAATTGCCTGAATTGTGGTAAGATTACAGGGAATGGCAAAAATGTTGGTGGCATAGCTGGAAGCACGTATTCGAATTATATGAACTTTGTCGGCAACTGCTATTACAACAGTGATTTGAATAATGCCGGGGTGGGAGAAGGAGCAAGCGATAAGGTGATTCCCCTGACTACCAGCCAGCTTTGCGGTGCACTTCCGGATGGCTTCGATTCTGCAAACTGGAAAGAGGGCAGTGTCGATACCAGCAATGCAGTGGCTACAAGTACAGGAAGTAGATTCGGTACAGCCACAGGGACTTATATTAATTTGCAAAGCGTGGCGGCAATCGGAGAGACGAAGACTGCTTCCGTACCGGTATACAACTATGTTACAACGAATGGCGACGACTGGGATATCTATACCCTGATCACCACGGCGGAGGAATTCGTAGCCATCGGACGGGTGAGGGATGAAGCAAAATGGAGTGCAAATTATGTCCTGGGGAACGATATTGATTTGAGCGGAGTGGAACTCAAATCCATTGGAGATCCAGAAACTCCGTACACAGGAAAATTCAGTGGAGACGGACATACGATAAGCCATGTGGATATGACAAAAGAAAATGGTGTTTATAGTTCTGGCCTGTTTGCACAAATAGGCGACCAACCCAGCAAAAAAAGCGGTAAGGTAATGCTGTTGGCTGCCAACGGAGACATCGTTTCGAGTGACATGGTAGGAGGAATTTGTGGAAATTTGCCTGCGGGCGAAATTTATGGCTGCTCCTTTACCGGAACGGTAAAGGGGTCTATGGTAGGCGGAATCAGCGGCAATGCCGGACAAGGTACTATGATTTCCCAGTGCTTTTTTGAAGGAGACGTGCAGGGAAGATTTGCGGCGGCAGGAATCTGCGGCAATAGTTCATTTACAGTTATCGATCATTGCATTAGTATAGCTGCTATTGCAGGTGATGGAGATCGTGCAGGAATAGTGTATAGTGGAGATAGCGGTGCAACAAATTGCTATTTCAATAACGATATTTGTAACGTAGAAGATGAATATAAATTGGGACGTTCTACTCAACAACTGACCTCTTCCAGTTTTTTCGAAAAACTCAAAACAAATGGCTTTAGTCCCGAACTCTGGACAAAGAAAGCCAACGATAAAGAGAACGGCATCGCCTACTATCCTTCTCTTGGGGAGAATAACGTAGTTCCTGTGAAGTACACCACAGGTCTGTCTTTTGAGATAACAGATGACAGTACGCTTACCTACGGAGAGAAGATTACTTTCAACGCAAAGGCACTGGTAAACTTTGCGGCAGACGGACAGCCCATCTCTGCGGAAGATACGGAGGGCAGCTTTGAGATCCGGATCGGGGATACCCCGGTGGTAAGCGCAGCGGATTTCAAGAACGGCACCGCAACTTACAAGGCGCAGACCGTGGGCAAGACCACTTTCACCCTCGTTTACACCGGGACAAACTCTTCTTTCTTCCCGGAGCAGACGACGAAGAATCTGACCGTGAATATCAATCCGGCTCCACTTACTGTAGTAGGTGAGGGCATTGCCGGTGGAACCTATGGCAATAAGCTGAGTGAACTCACAGTGACAGGACTGACGGCAAAACTGGGAACCGAGATCATCGACGGAAACTGGCAGATCATCGGAGACGAGGTTCCTTGTGTCGGAGACGATGGAACCTACACGGCAACATTTATTCCGAAGTATCCAGAATACTATCAATCTTTGACGGCAACGGTGAAATTGATGATTCAACCGACATCGGCCTGGAACCTTGAAAATCTGGAACTGCAATACAGCTGGGCAGCCAAGGAAGAGAGGGCTGTGCAAATACCGGGGTTGCCCGAAGATCTGGGAAAAACAGTAATGACTGTTATAACGAGAGAGGATTCAGGGAACATTTTGGCAGTAGATTCCAAGGTTGAATATTCGGAAGGAAAGCTGATATTTACCCTGGGAGAAAATACTGTGGAAGATATCGACAAGACTGCCACATTATCGGTTAAATTACAGTCACAGAATTATGAGGATTTCTATGTTGATGTGCACATCCGTCGCACCGAAAAAGCAGACCGCGAGGATACCCCGGATCCGGATGCCTTTGACATGACCTTTACCGTCAGCGGCAACGATCTGGCGGCGCAGATCACCACAGACCGCACTGACGTGGAGTTCAGCTTCGATGGAACGGACTGGGGGCAGACCAAATCCGCCGGAGTCGGTCACAACGAGAAGGTGACTGCACGGATCCGCTATGCGGAAACTGATGATTATAACGCAAGCCCCGCCGTATCGAAGACATGGAACTCCGGTCACGGCCCGCTGAACCGCCACGACCGGGTGGAACCCACCTGTCAGGCAGAGGGCAGCATCGAATACTGGACCTGCGACGTCTGCGGACTGTATTTTGCATCCGCGGACGGAAGCAAGAGCATAACAGCGACAGAGATCGTTCTTCCGAAGACGGATCATAGCTGGGCAGAAGGATATCTGTCCGATATGACCGGACACTGGCATAAGTGTGGTGTCTGTGGAATCACCAGCAATACGGAAAAGCATGCATCCGGTGGCGCGGCCACCACAGAACGGGCGGAGATCTGTACGATCTGCGGTTATGAAATCGCACCGAAGAAGCCTGCTGCCAGTAACGACGATGACGATGATGACGACGATGACAGCAGTCAGGCGTCCAATACGGACCAGAAGGCCACGGGCGCGGCAACACCTCCCGCAGCCACGGCAACGCCTGCCACACCCGGTGTGGTAAAGCCTTCTGTAATTCCCGTGCCCCCGACAACACCCGCTGCGGACGAAAACAGTAAGGAAGATGCGGCAAAGCCCTCCGGGGAGGCACAGGACACGCAGGAATCGAGTGGAGAAGCACCGCAGGAGGAGCGGATAGATTCCATGACCGCCCAGACTTCCGACTCTCAGGAATCCGGCACAGAGCAGATAACGGAGACCTCCGGTAAGGGAACGAACGCAGGCCGCGTGGCGGCAGCGGCAGCAGCCGGAGCCGTAGTGGTCGGCGGTGGCGGCGCAGCTGTCTACGTGACCATGATCAAAGGAAAGTTTAAATTCAAATAACGTATGATAAGATGATAAGCGAACCTCAGAGGCCCGGTGCTTCTGAGGTTTGTTTTGCCATAGGGGAGAAATCTGCCGGAAATTACAACAAACTATTTTCAGATGAAAATAAATGTATTAAAATAGAAATAAGTATTGGCAGAACGAAGACAGTTTTGCATAGTTACAGCAAACGCAAGAGAAAATAATGAAATATAGAAAACGGAGGATCCTACGATGAAGAGAATCGGAATGTTGACGAGCGGTGGTGACTGCCAGGCATTAAACGCAGCCATGAGAGGTGTGGTGAAGACCCTGGCGAACAGTAAGGAAGAGGTCGAGATCTATGGCTTCCTCGATGGCTACAGAGGACTGATTTACGGTAATTTCCGCATGCTGACAGACAAGGATTTCTCCGGCATCCTTACCAAGGGCGGCACGATCCTGGGAACCTCCCGTACCCCCTTCAAGACGATCCAGGATCCTGATCCCAACGGACTGAATAAAGTCGAAGCCATGAAGCAGAATTATTATAAGCTGCAGTTGGACTGCCTTGTAATTCTCGGTGGCAACGGCACTCACAAGACGGCTAACCTGTTGCGGAAAGAGGGACTGAACATCGTGACCCTGCCCAAGACCATCGACAATGATCTGTGGGGCACCGATATGACCTTCGGTTTCCAGAGTGCGGTGGATATTGCAACGGATGCCATCGACTGCATCCATACCACAGCAGCTTCCCACGGCAGAGTATTTATCGTGGAAGTTATGGGACATAAAGTAGGGTGGCTGACCCTGAATGCCGGAATGGCAGGCGGTGCGGACATCATCCTGCTCCCGGAGATCCCTTATGATATCGATAAGGTGATCGAGAAGATCGAAGACAGGGACAAAAAGGGCTGCCGTTTTACCATTATCGCTGTGGCTGAGGGTGCGATTTCCAAGGAAGATGCTGCCCTGACCAAAAAAGATTACAAGAAAAAGATGGAAAAATATCCGTTCCCTTCCGTATCTTACGAAGTGGCTGCACAGATCCAGGAGAAGACCGGCAGAGAAGTACGTGTCACCGTACCCGGCCATATGCAGAGAGGCGGAAGCCCCTGTCCTTATGACAGAGTATTCGCCAGCCGTCTGGGCTCCGAGGCAGGCAAGCTGATCCTGGATAATCAGTATGGATTCATGGTAGGTTACAAGAACCGTGAGATCGTAAGGGTTCCGTTAGAGGATGTAGCGGGCAAGTTAAAGACCGTGGATCCCGATGCTACCATCGTACAGGAAGCGAAGCTGCTGGGCATCTGCTTCGGCGATTAAGACAGAAAATGAATGAGTAACTATTTTCGCCAAGCATCTGCTAATATTTGATGGCTCTGAATAGTTACAAGGAAGAGAGAAAAAACATGTCATATACAGCACTATACCGGAAATTCCGCCCGGACGCTTTTTCCGATGTCAAGGGTCAGGATCATATCGTGACGACATTGAAGAATCAGCTGCGGGCGAACCGGATCGGCCATGCGTACCTGTTTACCGGAACAAGAGGTACCGGTAAGACCACGGTGGCCAAGATTTTTGCGAAAACAGTGAACTGCGAACACCCCACAGAGGACGGCCCCTGTGGGGAATGCCGTATTTGTAAGGCGATTGCGGCGGGAGCCAGCATGAATGTCATCGAGATCGATGCGGCTTCCAACAACGGTGTGGACAATATCCGTGAGATCATCGACGAGGTATCCTATTCCCCCGCGGAGGGAAAATACAAGGTCTACATCATCGACGAGGTGCATATGCTCTCCCCCGGAGCTTTCAACGCATTGTTAAAAACGCTGGAAGAGCCGCCATCTTATGTTATTTTTATTCTGGCGACCACAGAGGTGCACAAGATCCCCATTACGATCCTGTCCCGCTGCCAGAGATATGATTTTAAACGAATCTCCATTGATACCATCACGGATCGCATGAAGGAACTGATGGACACGGAGCAGGTACAGGTGGAGGACAGAGCTCTGCGCTACATTGCCAAGGTGGCAGACGGCTCCATGCGTGATGCCTTGAGCCTGTTGGATCAGTGTATTGCCTTCCATCTGGGCAAAGAACTGACCTACGATATGACCCTGGATGTGCTGGGGGCAGTGGATACGGAAGTATTCAGCAGGTTGCTGCGCTTCGTCATGGACCGGAATGTGTTAGGCTGCATTGAACTGTTGGAAGAGATCGTCATGCAGGGCAGGGAACTGGTACAGTTTGTCACGGACTTTACCTGGTATCTGCGGAATCTGATGTTGGTACAGACAGCGGATAATCTGGAGGATGTCATAGACATGTCTACGGACAATCTGGCGAATCTGAAGGAAGAAGCTTCCATGCTGTCCATGGACCAGATCATCCGCTATATTCATATTTTCTCCGAACTGTCCGGACAGATCCGCTATGCGGCGCAGAAGCGTATCCTGGTAGAGATTGCACTGATCAAGCTGTGTAAGCCGGAGATGGAGACGGATCAGGAAGCTGTCCTGGATAGAATCCGCCAGGTGGAGGAAAAGGTCGAGAACGGTATTGTAGTCACGGCGCCCCAGATGCCTGCCGGAGCTCCCGGAGCACAGGGAGTGCCGCAGGCCGGTGTGGCAAAGCCGAAGCCACAGTTGCCGAAGGCGGTTCCCGGGGATATTCAGGAGATTGTACGGAAATGGCCGGCTATCGTGGGAAATGCTGAGAATCCCATGAAGATGTATCTGAAAAACGCCCGATTAAGTCTGGGCGGAGACAACAAACTCATGGTGGTATTGGAAGACGGACTGGCTTCCGATTATTTCAAAGGAGAAGCTCACGAGCAGAACAAGCAGCAGTTGGAAATGCTGTTGTCCGATTTCTCCGGTAAGGAGATCGAAGTGACGATCCAGACCGTGGAAAGCAGCAGGGAGTTCGAAGACAATTATGTGGATCTGGGCAAGGTCATCAACATGGAGATCGACGAGGAAGAGTGATCCTGCGTGAATTTGGGATTGCGGCAGCCTTACAGATAAGGTAAGATAGAATAATAACTCACCTATATATGAGCACGTAGGACGATAGCCCGAAATGCGAATATATGTTATGATTTCGAGAGTACGCAGCGCGGAGAAATCAATTATAAATAATATGGAGGAAACAGCAACATGGCAAAAAGAGGTGGATTTCCCGGAGGCGCAATGCCCGGAAATATGAATAATCTGATGAAACAGGCACAGAGAATGCAGCGTCAGATGGAAGAAGGACAGAAGGAACTGGAGACCAAGGAGTTCACTGCATCTGCAGGCGGCGGAGCTGTGGAAGTGACCATCAACGGTAAAAAAGAGATCACATCCATTAAACTGGCAGAGGAGATCGTGGATCCCGAGGATATCGAGACTCTGCAGGATGCTATCGTGGCAGCAGCAAACGAAGCACTGCGCAAGGCGGATGAAGCCAATGCAGAGCTTATGGGCAAAATGACCGGCGGCCTGGGAGGATTTCCTTTCTAATGGAACTCTACAGCGGACAGATCAATAAATTAATAGAAGAACTGGCAGCCCTTCCGGGGATTGGCAGTAAGTCCGCACAACGACTGGCTTTTCACCTGATCAATATGCCGAAGGACCGTGTGGACAGACTGGCGAATGTCATGATCGAGGCCAGAGCCAATGTCCGGTACTGTAAGGAGTGTTATACCCTGACAGATAAGGAACTCTGCCCGGTGTGTGCGAATCCCAGACGGGATCATCGTACCATTATGGTGGTGGAGAACACCAGAGATCTGGCGGCCTATGAGAAGACCGGCAAATACGAGGGCGTGTACCATGTACTGCATGGCGCCATTTCTCCGATGCTGGGCGTAGGACCGGGTGATATCAAGCTGAAGGAACTGATGGAACGCTTACAGGGGGATGTGGAGGAGGTCATTATCGCAACCAACTCCAGTCTGGAAGGTGAGACCACGGCAATGTATATCAGCAAGCTGATCAAACCTACAGGAATCAAGGTGACGAGAATTGCCAGCGGTGTCCCTGTAGGAGGAGATCTGGAATATATTGATGAGGTAACATTACTCCGTGCCTTAGAGGGTAGAGTAGAATTATAGTTAAAAGAGGGAGGACAAGACAATGGCAGTAATAAAAAGTTTATTTGGGAAAAGTGCGGAAGGGAAAGAGATATCTCTGTATACCCTGAGTAATGATCAAGGGATGAAAGCAGAGATAACGGATCTGGGCGCTGCTCTGGTGCGCGTACTGGTACCGGATGCCACGGGCAAGGTGGACGACCTGGTGCTGGGATTTGACAATGGTGAGAGCTATTACGGCAACGACAGCTTTTTCGGCACGGTGATCGGCCCCTGTGCGAACCGTACCGGCGGTGCAGAGTATACGCTGGATGGCGTTACTTATCAGCTGGACAAAAATGACGGTGCCAACAATTTACATACTCATAAGCAGCTGGGATTCCATAAGAGACTCTGGGATGCGGAGATAGGAGAGAACAGCGTGACATTTTCTCTGGAGGATGAGGATGGGCAGCTGGGATTTCCAGGCAATAAGAAGGTATCCGTAACCTACTCTCTGAGTGAAGAGAATGAGCTGACTCTGCATTACCATGCTTCCAGTGACAAGAAGACCATTATCAACCTGACCAACCATTCCTATTTCAATCTGGACGGTCACGGTGCAGGCAGCATTGAAGAGCATGAACTGTGGCTGAGAGCCTCTCACTTTACTCCGGTGGCAGCAGGATCGATCCCTACCGGTGAGATTCGTGCGGTAGCAGGCACACCCATGGATTTTACACAGCCCAAGAAGATCGGCAGAGACATCCGGGAAGATTATGAGCAGTTACTCCTGACCGGAGGCTATGACCATAATTTCGTGATCGATGGATGGAACGATGACGGTACATTACGGCATATTGCCACAGTAAAAGGCCCGAAGAGCGGCAGAGTAATGAAGGCATACACCACCCTGCCAGGAGTGCAGTTTTATGCAGGCAATTTTATTGATGTACAGCCCGGAAAAGATGGGGTGACCTACGGCAACCGCTGCGGTTTTGCATTGGAGACCCAGTATTTCCCGGATACCATTCATCATGAGAATTTCCCCTCCTATGTATTTGGCGGGGAGAACGGCAGAGAATACGATTCTGTTACCGTATATAAGTTTGAAGCATAGCTAAGAATACATAGAATATGGTGCAAACTTTGTCGAACTGTTTTTGAAGAGGTGCGACAAAGAACGCTAAAATACCTCCTGTGCGGATGCTATAGTTAGTGATAACTGATAGAAACGGCATGGGAGGTGTTTTTTGTATGGAATTACCGAAGAACATAACGCAGATCGGAGAGGCGGACAAGCACTGCAGAATCTATGTGGAAGATTATGTGGTATCTTACATAAAACAAATGAATGGAATGGCACAGAACAAGGATATTGCCATAGCATTATACGGCAGGAAGACAGCAGAGGACGGTGTGGCATATCTATTCGCCTATGGCTCCGCAAAGCTGAATTTCCTGCAGAAGCCGGTGCGGCACCTGTCCCAGGCGCAGGAACAGGAGATTGAGAAGCTGCGGAGAAAGTATTTTTCGGAAATGACCTTTTTAGGCTACCAGATACTGAATGGCGAGATGGTGGAAGGCTTCCAGATCTGCGAACAGGAGATCTGCCGTTATGTGTCGGGGTATGCGCAGTTCTATGAGAAGAATGACAGTATGCTGGCATATATGCTGGAGAACCGGGGCGAAGAGGCGGCACCGGAGAAGGTGGATCAGGAAAAATACGAAGTGGTGAAGAAACGGCAGGAGGAACGCAGGCAGAGACAGGAGAGCGGATATGCCTCCCGTGCCGCCGGACATACGGAGAATACATCCGTGGAATACCGCAGAGCTGCGGCAACCAGGCGTAAGGAGCCGGATAATATTATACCCATGCCAACGGTGGGGCTGCGTCGGATGAAAATGGCGGCTGCCGGTGTCTTTGTTCTGCTCTGCGTGATGGCATTGGCATTGATGCGGCAGGAAAGCACCGGAGAATCCCTGGGGGAGACAGCCAGGCAGGCCATGAGCAACCTGATGGAGCAGAAACTGCCGGATGCGGTGGAGGAACAGAGCCAGATCAGCACGCTGGTGGCGGAGGACAAGCTGGAGGACGCCCTGCGACAGGAAAATGCTGCGGCGGGAAATACTACTGGGACTGCAGCAGAGACAGTGATGCCGGAAGGCACGGAAAATGCATCAATGGATGGAACGGGAAACAGTGCTGTAGATCCGACGGAAGAAAATACGGGCAGTGTAGCGGATGGAACCTCTGCGGACAGCAATGTCACAAAAAATACGACAGATGTGACGGAGGCAACAGAACAGAACACGACACAGGAAACAATACAGGATGTGACACAGACGGCAGACTCTGCAGTGGCAGAGACTCCTACAGTGGAGGCGGTTGCTCAACCCACACATTATACTATCCAGAGAGGGGACACACTGATCGGTATTTCTCTGCGGAACTACGGCAGCAACAGTAAGGTATCTGAGATCTGTTCCCTGAATGGTATCACTGACCCGGATGATATCAAGATCGGTCAGGAAATCCTTCTCCCGTAAAAAACTTATTTTCAAAAAGGGGAAGTGTGTTATACTGTAACTACATGAGCAAAAAGCAGACTGCGCCGCAGTAATTTTGCGAATGCGATTCTTAATAGTTACGATAATACATAAGGAAACAGATACATGGCAGCAGATATCAAGAATTATCTGAAGGAAAAAGAAAAGCGGCAAAAGAGTCAGGATGACTATAAGAAAAAGATCCGTAAACACCGGCTGAAAATCGTGTACCGGGTGCTGTTGGTGGTGGCGGCTTTGGGAGCGGCACTTGCTCTTGTGGTGGTACAGGCAAAGAGACATATCTATACGGGATATGACACCGTATCTTCCATTAGCCGGGAGGTCTCATCGGATGCCACAGACATACGGTTGAAAAACAGTATTCTTACATATAGTAAAGACGGCGCTCACTGTACGGATGCCAAGGGAAATGTAAAGTGGAATCAGACTTATGTGATCCAGGATGTGAAGATCGCTACTTGTGGCGATGTGGCAGCTATCGGCAGTTATAACGGCCGTGAGATCTACGTGCAGAATACGGACAAGCAACTGGGAACTATTACAACGACCATGCCGATCCGAAATATCACAGTGTCGGAAACGGGAAGAGTGACAACAGTGCTGGCGGATACGGATGTGGCATGGATCATGACTTACGAAGCGGACGGTACCAACAGCTACACGGGACAGGCGCATATGACGGATGGAGGTTATCCGGTATCCGTCAGTTTGTCACCGGACGGAGAGCTTCTGGCAATCAGTTACCTGTATGTGGATGCAGGCGTAGTAAAAAGTAATGTGACATTCTACAATTTCGGACCGGTGGGCGAGAATCAGAGCGATTATATGGTCAGCGCATATTCTTATTCCGACCTGGTCGTGCCGAAAGTGCAGTTTATGAATAATGATACAGCGTTTGCAGTAGGAGACAGCCGCCTTATGATCTATTCGGGTACCCAGAAGCCTGTGACGGCGGGAGAATACCTATATGACGACGAGATCCAGTCGATTTTCTACAGTGATAAATATGTAGGACTGGTATTCCTTTCGGACCAGGCGGAGACCAAGTACCGCATGGATGTGTACAATACTTCGGCAGCAAAGGTGGGCAGCTACTATTTTGATGTGGATTATACGGATATTTTCTTCGGGGATGATGACATGGTGATCTACAACGAATCGGAGTGCCAGATCTTTACAACGGACGGTGTGGAAAAATACCATGGCAGCTTCGGTAAGAGTGCCCGGCTTCTGCTTCCTGCAGGAGGTTCCTACAAATATTATCTGGTGACAGATAGTACAATAGATACGATACAGTTAAAATAAAGGAGTATACCAATGAATCTGAATTTATTACTGGTCATCATGGCAGTAGTATTGATCTGCATGGTGATGGACGGCTACAAGAAGGGAATGGTAAAATCCCTGATCTCTCTGATCTCCCTGCTGATTACCTGTGTGGTGCTGTTCCTGATCGGGAATGGTCTGAGCAGTTACTTTGATGGAAAGATATTCAATGTGATCCTGACAATACTGTTGCTGGCGGCGATCGGTTTGGTGCATCATCTTCTTAATATCGTATTTTTCTCGGCAAAGATGATCGTGAAACTACCTATAGTACATAGCCTGGACAAATTACTAGGTATTGTGGTTGGAATGTTGGAAACTGTTCTAATTGTTTGGACAATATACGCATTTAATATCTTCAGAGACCTGGGAACCCTGGGCCAGGTGATCGTAGATTATACCAGAGACAGCAGAATACTTACATGTTTGTATGAAAATAACTATCTGGCATATCTGGTGGAACAGCTCGGACAAAAGCTTCCGTTCTTTGTAAAATAGTAAAAAACAGAATAGAAACATGGCAAAAATCCCCTGTTTATGCGGAATTGACGTAGCAGGGGATAATTTGTGCAAAAAATTCGAAAAATAGTGTTGACAAGTACAGTGGGGGATGATATACTCAGATTCGTTGTTGAGGCAGCACCGAGACAACACAACAGCTCGAAAGAAACTTGAAAAGATTTCAAAAAAGTTGTTGACAAAGTCTGACAGATATGTTAACATAAATACCTGTCACGGAAAACAAAAGTTTTCCAAGACAAAAAAGTTTTTAAAAAAGTTGTTGACAAACGAAAGCGGTTATGATAAGATATCAGAGTTGCCGCTG
>OHUD01000257.1_pt1 | contig 28445 bp, 33 predicted proteins | sample 1579021 | NCBI WGS metagenome assembly OHUD01 (sample SAMEA3879597, study PRJEB24766) | human gut metagenome | biome: human-associated habitat; feature: feces | place: USA | collected 1985/1987
CCGATGTTCGCGTTCTATCCGCTGATTATCCTCTACTGCCAGAAGTACGTGAAGAGCGCCGGTATCGGTACGCTGAGCTCCCTGATGCTGCCGTACACTATTACGCTGCTGGTTACTTTGACTATTATGCTGTATGCTTTCTGGTTTATGGATATTCCGCTAGGCTTACAGGCGGATTATGTGTACCCGCGTAGAATGTAGTGTTTGAAGACGAACGATAAGGGCGCATCTGCTTTTCTAAATTGTGTTATAATGTAATAAGTAGTTTTATGAAAGAAGGTCTTTGAAAATGTCTATGCAAGAACGTTTGACTGAACGCTTTTTACGTTACGCTGCCGTACCATCCCAAAGTAAGGAGGGCTGTGCTGTTGTTCCCAGTACTCCCGGCCAATGGGATATGGCTAAGCTGCTGAAGGAGGATTTGGCTGAGCTTGGTCTGGTGGACCTGGAAATCAGCGAATTCTGCGTGCTGACCGGCCGTCTGCCGGCTAACCTGCCTGCAGGCCACGCTCCCGTGCCGAATGTAGGCTGGGTTGCGCATATGGATACCGTTGACGTAAACCTTTCTCCCAAGGTACATCCGCAGATTGTGAAAAACTATCAGGGCGGCGATGTACTGCTGAACGCTGAAAAGCAAATCTACATTAAGGTAAGCGAGCATCCCGAGCTGAACAAATATATCGGCAGCGACCTCATTACCAGCGACGGTACTTCCGTACTGGGCGCAGATAATAAGGCTGCCGTTGCCAACCTGATGGTAGCACTGGAAACCATCATTAAGGAAAACCGTCCGCACGGCGAAATTTATGTAGCCTTTGTTCCGGATGAAGAGGTTGGCCTTTGCGGTTCCAAGAAGATGGATTTCAGCAAGTTCCCGGTTGAATTTGCATATACCATTGATTGCTGCGAGTTGGGCGAGGTTGTATACCAAACCTTTAACGCAGGCAGCGCACACATCAAAATCAAGGGCGTAACCGCACATCCGATGTCCGCCAAGAACACTCTGGTCAACCCGGCGCTGGTTGCCGTTGATATCATCAACTGCTTCGACAGAATGCAGACTCCGGAGCACACCGAGGGCACCGAAGGCTTTATCTGGGTGCAGGCTATTAAATCCAACGCTGCGGAAGCGACTTTGGATATCAAAATCCGCGACCATAACAAAAAGATGTATGAAGCACGCAAGGAGTTCATTCGTCATGCTGTGGAATATGTACAGGCCAAGAATCCGAAGGCTGGCATTGAGCTGAACATCACCGACGTTTACGGCAACATCGCCGATGCGCTGACTGATGACAACAGAAAATGCGTTGAGTACATTTTCGAAGCAATGAAGGAGCTGGATATCGAGCCGAAGGATATCGCTATGCGCGGCGGCACCGATGGTTCCTTTATTTCCACCAAGGGCATCCCTACGCCGAACTATTTCACCGGCGCGCTCAACTTCCACTCCAACTGCGAGTTTATGCCGATGGTTGCCGTGGAAAAATCCTGCCTGATGACTTTGAAGCTGGTTGAGCTGATTACCAAATAAAAAATGCTTGACAAATGCGTCGCTTTCCTGTAAAATTTTACTTGTTTCCGACGCAAATGCGCGCGAAGCCTTTTGGGGGCGTAGCTCAGCTGGGAGAGCACCTGCCTTGCAAGCAGGGGGTCAGGAGTTCGATTCTCCTCATCTCCACCAAATAGTGCAAATCCGAACTCATTCTTTTTCGTGAAGCACTGTGTCGGATTTGTTTTCATAGTAGAGGACGTAGGTTAAACTGCGTCCTCCTTTTTAGGTGTCTCGTAAGTAAGAGCCTGTTTGGAATCTCCAATGCCAGCAGTGGTCGGGTCAGTCACGATACCGAGAATCGTGAGGACTGCGAACAGGGCATTTACGACTGCCAACAGTTTGTCTCCCAGCTCACCCAAATCAAGAGTGTAACCGAAGACAGCGGCAATCACCTGTACCAGCAGAAGCACCGCCGGAATCAGAGCAATCCAAAAGTTCTTGTTTTTGATACGCACTTTCCAGTTAATCATGTTGATTTCCTCCTTAAATTTGATGATTGAAGTAGTTAAAGTAGCTGTTCTTGGCTTTTTTCGTATAACTTCCTTTATATACGCGCGTATCTATAAAAAGTTTACGCAAAAACCGATTTTCAACTACTTTTACTACTTGGGTTAAAACAGCTTATTGACCTCGGACTGCACTTCGCTCGGGTCATAACCAGCCTGTTTCAGACGATTTACACGGTCTGCACCGTTGCCCCACGAAGACCAGCGAGCGTCAGAGCAAGTACCATTGTAGATTTCCTTGGCGATTTCAGCCGCAGATTTCTTCGCAGTACCAGCCGCAGTGCCGGACTTGGTAGTGATAAAAGCGTCATAGCCAGCGGCTTTCAGCTTTGCCATCATGTTCTCGGCATTGGACTTCTGACTGTAAGCACCGACCTGTACCTTGTACAGATTGCCCATCTGCACGATATAGGTGTCGAAGCCAGCGGCTTTCAGCTTTGCCGCCCATGCGTCAGCGTTGGAACGCTTCGAGAACGCCCCTGTCTGCACCCTGTACAGCGTTTTACCGTCAGAGGGTACATCTACCTTACCGGTGTCGGTAGAGCCGCCTGTGAGACTCTTAGTGACCTCTGCGGCAAGGTTGCCGAGACGGTTGTACAGCCAGTCTCCCGGGCAAGATTTATTGGCGAACCATCTATGTACCGTCAGTACCATTTCATCGGACTTCGGCGCATAGGCGAGGGTCTTATTCTTATCGCCCAGCCACAAGAGCTTGCTCTTGCCGTTACGCTGACAAATATCAACGCACAGGTTCACGAGAGACGCATATACAGCGTCATTGAACGCATACGGAGCGGTCTTGTCAGACGCACACTCGATAGTGACTGCTCGCTGGTCGTTCTCACGACTGGAAGAACACCACGAACGGTTTTTCTCCTCAACGCTCATGGAGATACGACCGTCAGTGCCGATACCGTAGTTGCAACTCGCCTGTCGAGAGGTGCTGATAAAACAGCCACAGATACTCTCTGCGGAGAGCTGACCTACTACACAATGCGGCGTGATACGGTCAATGGAATGGGTTCTCTGCCCGGAATGGTTCGGGGAGAGCTTGGTGTAGACCACCAAAGGACTGTTGCTCATTTTTGTTTCCTCCTTCTTGTCATAATCGGTTAAATGCCATGTCTCAATAACACGCATGAGGTTGTCCACATACTTGTGAGACGTAGCATAGCCATCGGCTTTGATATTCTCAAGGTATTTCCGAGGGTCGGTAACGCCTTTGAGATTTTTATAGTTCGGAATGTTGATGAAATCGAAGTAGCCGATAACTCCGTTTTCCATATCCTTGAACTTACACCACTGCATAGCAGAACCGGTGTAACTGCCGTATGCGTTCTGCTCACTTCCTACCATGTGATAGATACCGATACAGGTCTTGCAACGACCTTCCCGGTATTTCAGACCAAAGTAGTTATGAGCGTTTACAGCCAGCTCGGAAGTGCCGTAGCCACTTTCCAACACCGCTTGAGCGATGATAGGTGACACGACCTCGATTCCGTACATCGGGGCGTACTTCTTGATATACGCCGCAACGGTTTTGACAAAATCTGAATGGTTCATCGGGTATCACTCCTTTCATACCCACCATCGTTTTCTTGGCTTACCGTGGTAGATTTCTTCTTCCTCGTATCGGTCAAGTCGGTGGTGTGCGGATTTCGTAGACTGCTCAACCATCACGACACGCTCGGACAGGTCGTTGACCTTGACCTTAACGTCTGTGATTTCCTTGCGGATTTCTTTCGTATCATCACTGATAGAATCCAGCTTTTGAGACAGAATGGCGTCAACCTGTGCTTTCTTGCTCACCTCGTCATTATTGGCTCGACTATTGCTCTTGAAAGCAAAGTACACGGCGGCAACAACGGAGACGAAGGTAAGAATCTGATTGAACTCAATGTTCACATTTCTTGTCCTCCTCTTTTAGAATGTGAGGGAGAGCCGGGAGCGACCCTCCCTCATGCCGCCTTATTCAGTGATAAGGTCTTCCAGCTCAAGGTCAATGAGCATTTCCTTTACCTGTTCCTTGAGAACAGCCGGAACGCTTGCGTAAGTACGCTTACCCTTGACAATGAGTGCCACATAGATAACAGCCATGTTTTTCACCTCCTTCCTGTTGAGCCATAGCAAAATGCGCCACAGCATGATTATTCCTCCAACAGCTTCTTGACTTCCTCTCGGAGCTGTTCGGGTACATCGTTAATGGTCTTGAGACCTTTGCGAATCAGTGCAACGTAAATCTTAGCCATAGTTAGTTACCTCCTAAAACCATTTCATATACTTCCGCAAGTGCCACCTGTACATCGGTGATACTATTAGAGGTTGCGTTGAGAGCGGCTACCAGCTTCTCCTCCTTGGTCTTCTCACGGAACGCAAGATAGAAAGTGCCGTCAGCCCATTCCATCTGCTGAATGAAGACCATATCAGTGTAGGTAGTCTCGGTCTCTCCATCGGAGACCTTCATGGTAGAGAGATTATCCTTGAAAATAGTCTCGTCCACCTTTTCTTTGCTGATATAGTTCGTGCCGTTCATATCCAGCCCGGTCAGCTTTTTGCCATTGGCAAGGGTGATAGTGTACATTTCGTTACCTCCTTTAATTGATTGAATAGGGTGTCCATGTTACTTCGTTGTTTCTTACTCATTATTTTGTAATGATTCTTAAACCAACTCTTATAGAAGTCCGTAAACTCCTTTTCTGTTAGCTTCGGAGCGAGTTTCTTCATTTTCCGTCTCATTGCGGTAAGCCGTTTGGGATTGATTTTCTGAATCACCCTCCCGGTGTCCGTTAGAGAGTATTGAACTTGAAGAAATCGCCAATGCTCGGAGAGCTTACAGATTCTCGTCTTCCGGGTATTGACCGTGATTCCGAGTTCGTTCGCTATCTCGATAATGTCCTCAAGAAGCTCCTGTAAGAACTCTTTGCTCTCGTGGATAGCATAACTATCGTCCATATAGCCAGCGTAGAATTTCACACCTCGAACGATTTTGACATAGTTATCAATTCGTATTCGGTAAGAGATTCCGGCGGTCTGTGCCACTTGGTCTCCGATATTGAGGTGCTTTCCCATGAACTTTTCGCCTGTGAACAGCTTCGGGTTCATATACTGATAGAGGAGAGAATCAAACAACTTGTCGAGACAGTGTTCGTATTCTTCATCACTCATGTACGATACATCAATCCTTGAGCGTTCTACGGTCTTTCGCAGAAGCCATAGGGCGTGTTCATCATCGACATACTGCTCAAACAACTTCAACAACACATCATGTCTGATATTGTCGTAGTATTTCGAGAAGTCTATCAGAAGAATGTACCCTTCGTTGCTACCATGCTGTGCATAATATTTCCGAAGGTGGGTGAGCAACCTCTTACGAGTGAAAGCGATACCTTTTCCGACAACGCTTGCTCCATTGTCATAAATGAGGTGTGGTTCAATCAGAGGATTCAAAACCTCGTCACAGAGAGCGTGTTTCACGATTCTGTCTTGAACCTGTTCGCCTGTAATACGCCGGAGCTTTCCTCGTTCATGCAAGGTGAAGTTTGTAGTTGGTAAGAACTCATACTCCATGTTCTCAAGGTCTCGTTGCATTTTCGATAACTCCAACAGATAGGTCATGTTAAACCTCTGTACCTGTGGTTTCCAATCACTACCTTTCATTGCTTTAGCTTTACTTTCGTAAAGAACATTTCCATCAAATATCTTGCGCTGATAACCTCGGCTATCGTAATAGGAGGTGTCGCATTTAGTATTTACCATACGGAAGGATAATCTCTCCTTTCTCTGTCTGTGAAACGCTCGATAGGCTACTCAATCACAGAATCGAAATCCGGGCGAACGCCATTAGAATTGGAAGCGTTGTTGTAGTTCGCATTACCGTTGTTGTTGACATTGGCGAAATTGGAAGCGGAATCAGAGATTACCCTCTTGGAGAGCCGACTTGAACTTGTTGTCGGACTTTCTCCAACCTTTGAGAAGGTTTATTTCTGTCTGTATCATTTCAGCGAAACGAAGGTACTTGTTCACATCGACAGGAAGGGTCTCGATAGCATACTGCAATTCCTGTGTGAGCCTATAACACTGTCCGACTGCTCGGTCTTGGTGAACTCTACGCTCAATCAGTTCTTCCCGGTAGGTCGGGTAAATGCTGTTTGCAACATATACCTCCTCGGTGATACTACGCAGACAATCAACAATCACTTTTCGCTCGTCTGCGATGAACCATTCTGCAAACGCCGTGTTCTTTTCCATGAGCTTTTCATATCGGACTTTTTCATCGGGTGATAACTCCTCATACGGTCTGCCGCCGAAGGTCGTTTCGACTTTCTTCACGGCTTTGTCGAGGTCGTACCCGAAATCACGGAGCAGTAAATCCGTGACCTCCTTACGCATTTTGTTGAGGTGGTGAAATACCTCAAACTGTGATGGTTTTCGTTTCGATTTCAATACAGACACTTGTTAATAAACCTCCTTGTGCGCCCCACAAGGGGGCGCAGATTTAAGATATACAGAAAGCCGGGCGAACGCCAAAAGAATAGGAAGCGTAGTTGTAGTTCGCATTACCGTTGTATGTGATACTGGCGAAAAGGGAAGCGGTAATAACGTCTCTTAACCACCATGTCGCACGATTGCAAATTCGGCTCGTGCTGGAACAGCGGCAACTGGGATTTCTCGACACGGTAGTTAGCCGGGACATTGCTACCGTCAGAAACAGGGGAGAAAATACCACTGCCGTAGACCATCTGCTCGCACATAAGGTCAACTTCGGAATCGCACCATGCGCCGCCGGAAGCACGACCATTCGCAACAGCGTTCGTCAGATAGATTCTGTGTTTCAGAACATGACCGCTGAACGCACTCTTGATAGTGGTCTTAGCCTGTTCGAGATTGCTCTTGTACATATCCGAGCCGACATAGCCGCCAGCCGTAGTATTTGCCGCACCGCTTTCCCAACCGCCGGAGCTGGTGTTGTGCATTTGTGCGTTGTACAGGCAAGTGTCCGGCACGATAACTACATGGTGGGTAGTACAGTTCGTATCACCACTGTTGAGGTAGTAATCGAAAGCCGCAATACGGTAGTTGACACCGCCGATAGTCCAGTAGTCACCGATGTATAAATCATCGAATGTACCAGCCTTGATAGCGGCATACTGGGCGGTAGTCACGGTGCTACCCAGCGACTTACCACGGTAAATTGCATTGTGCGCCCCGGCGTTGCTAAAGAGCAGAGGAGCGATTTTCACTTCCGTACCCTCAACCGCCTTGGCTCTGAAATTGGCAAAGGTGATTTTCTTCAAGCCTGTGCCATCGTGAATCGGAATCAGACACGAATCGGTCGGTGTGGTGAACGCCGTGAGTTCCGTCACTTTCTTGGTTTCAATACTGATTGCACTCATTTTTATTCCTCCTTATATTTCCAATCTGCCACGATTGCATTACCCAAATCGTCAGCAAGAAGCGTAGTACCAGTGTTGTCAATCGCAACAGGTACAGTGAAAAGGTTCTTCAAGGTCATGTGTTCCAGTGCCGCCAAACGCTCGTCTACTTCGGTAATCTGATTTTGCAGACTTCCAGCAATATCCTCGTTCAGCTTATCTTTGATACCAGCAAACCATGTGTTAAATGCCGCAGTCTGCTCGCCCTCGTAGGTAGTCATGTGTTCCTCATAGGTCTTTTCGATTTGTGCCAAAGACGAATCGCCCTGTGCCTTGAGGTTGACGAAATACTGGGTCAGCTCTTGATAAGAACTATCACCCGAGCTTTTGAAAAGCTCCTTCTGCGTGGTGAAGTAGGTCTGAAACTCCTCATACAAGTTCGTGCCGTTTTCCAGCATAGACATGATGTAGTTCAGAGCTTCATTCATACGGTTAGCGTCTTTTGCACCGAAGAAGGATTTCTCCTTATTGGTGTAGGTCGTAACATCGTTGAACGATACCGTACCATCGGAGTTATCGACCTGTGTGTATCTTTTCAGACCACTCCAAACAGCGTCCGTATAATCAGTAGGAAGTAATTTCCACGCCATTTATAACCCTCCCTTCATACCAAAATTCCATGTGAATGTCCTCCTTCCCTCACTCTCATTGGTGAGCCTGTCGTAAAGGTCAAGGATTGCTCCCTCCAAACGATTGAGTTCTTTGAAATCCATCGTATTACCATTGGCGGCATAGGTAGGAGCAGTGCCGTAAGACCTCTTGAGACTGTGGGTATTGATGGTAACGAGGTTCGCTTCCAGTGCATTGATTTCATCAGCGTAGAAGTAGTCCTTTACGGTCTTATCGCTCCCGACAGACTGAATAGCGAACTCGTCATACATCTTGATAGCCAACTCGCGGAGGTATTCGAGGTTGTTCTTAATTCGATTGAAGTCCACGGCGTTGAATCTGTCCCCGGTGTAAACACCATCGACAGTCTCACCGTTCCAATCGGTTTTCGGTGTAGACCACGACATTTTAACCTCCAATCCTTCGGGCGGTTACTCGACCCGAAAATGCTTGCTTGAAATTGACAGTGTGACGGTAGATATTTACCCTCATACCATCGTGAAACTCGTTTTCTTGATACACAATGTCGGTAGCGTCCAGCTCGGGATTTCCTCGAGTATCGTATTCGTACTCGATTCCGGCTGTGTAGTAATCAGCCAGCCATGCGGCAAGCTCATTCGCCATCGTGGTATTACTTATCAGAGGATTCTTCCACTTGACTGTCTTACCACGAGCATTGAGAGACACCGTAGCGTACTTCTCAACGACTTTGTACCGATAACCCTGTACCTCGAGCTTAAACGAGCCAGTGACATTGAATTTGATGGTAACGAAGTAGTTACTCCATGCCACTACGGTTGCCTTACCTTCGACTTCATCGAGCTTCACCTTATAACCATAGGAAGGGTCTTGAATGTAATAAGTCTCGACCTCACCAGCGACTACATCTATGTCCTCATAGACAAGGTTTTCTTCTCGATTATTCTCTTGGTAGGTGTAACATGGGACGATAACCTCTTTGATAAGCTCCTGTTTGATAGCTTTCGGGGAGGAGGTCATGTCCCGGCGATTCATGGTGAAATCCACAACATCGCTCAAACTGAAATAATTCAGTACGATACGGTTGTACGGCTCTGCGGTTTTTGTGAACTCAATCTTCATCACATCGAAATCATCGAAATCTCGAAGAATAATCGAAGTGATGTTGATTTCGTCTTTTTCAACCGGGTATTCATTTACAGGCTCGCCACCCTTGTACGTTCTGATTGTGAACGCCGCCGGGAGAGCTGTACCGAAGACCAGCTTCAAACCGTAATAAGCTCGAATCGCTTCCATCGTGATAGTAACGACAGGATTCTTTGTGAATGTTCCGTTTTCCCCGGAGATTTCCTTCGAGACATACCCGGTTGTTAGAGCCGCTTTGCCATTTCTCGGAAGGAAGAACATCGTACCATCGGTAGGGGTGTAATTCCCGGCGAGGGTTGCGTATTCGACCTTCGGTGTGTCCGTCAGCACGTTTGCGGCATTGGAGTAGGTCTCCTCGCCGTTGGTTGCGATGGAAGCACTCGGCATGAAATTCGACTTGATTTGAACCTTGCCGTCTCGAGATTGGGTGAGAACACATCGACAGGCATTTGCGATAATCTGCAATGCTTCTTTGTATTTCACTCTCGGAATCGGGTTGTTAGAGTAGAGCTTCTTCAAGCGTGGGTCGATATAATACTCGGAAATCCCAGCGTCCTTCAAAATCTCCTCTGCCAGTGTGTAGTAGCTTTTACCAGCGGCACTATACAGACCCTTCACATACTCGCCGTCCATATTGCGGAAAATGTCTTGGCAACGTATTGTAGCCGTGTTATCGTCACTTTCCCATTCAGAACACCACAGGTGGTTTCCTTGAATCCACTCGATAGTGTCAGAACCCGGGGTCTGATAACCGTACATAATATCCATTTCCTGTCCTGTCTCGAGGTAGTTGATAGCCGAGTTCGGGTTATCCACATTGAAGTAGTGGTCGTAGTTTTTCAGCGTTACCGAAAAATCGAACTGCGGAACATCAGCCCCGATAGGGGAAACGTAACTGTAAAGAGCAGAACTCATAACAGAATCGTTGTAATACACAAGTCCGTAACCGAACATGATAGAGTAGATACGCAAACGGCTTTGAGGGTTCTTCATCTTGTAGAACACCAGCTTGATATAGGTTGTATTTTCCAATACTTCCTCGGTACTCCACTTAGATTTCGTGTTTCCTCTAAACTCAATGGTCTGCCCGGTACTTCCGACAATATCGAAATCAACCGGGTAATTCTCACCGAAGTTAATCGTGAGACCCTTGAAATCCGTTGCGATTGTGTTCAAGCTGATAACCACTTCACATCGAGCTTCGGAAACCAGCTTGTCCGAGACAATCCCGGTATCATAGTATCTCCCTCCCTCGGTAGCCCGAGGGAGAAAGAACATAGAGCCATCTACTTTCGTGAACTCCTCCTCGAGAGTGGCATAGACCGTATCGTCAATATGCTCTCCGAAGATATTGTCCTTGTTCGAGTAGTAGGCATAACTGCCATTATCGACCGTAGCTTTCGCTTGTGCTTCTTGGTTCACAAGTCCGAAAGAAATCATAATGTATGCTCTCTCACGGAGAGAGGACTTCATGCTTTCCTTGTATGCTTTCGATACTTTCTGCATAAAACCCCTCCTTTACTCGCCAGTGTCGATAAGATTTACCTTGCAATTCCGATAATGCGTTGGAGTACCGTCTTCTGTCACCCAGTAGGGTTCTCCTGTACGGTCTCCGCAGTACATTCTTACGGTTTTGCGTTTGTTTGTTACCGGGTCATTAAATTCGACATAGACGAAGAAATTACTCAAGATAGAGAGAATCCGTTCCCATTGAGCCGCAGTGAGCCACGCCCACTCAAGCCCATCTATCTTGTACTGGTCTCGTCCAACTCTTTGACCCACAACAGCACCGTTAGCGTCTCGTCCGCTGTCAACCACGGTGGTTACGACCACGCTCACACCTCGTTTACAAGGTGGTAGCTCATAACCATTTATCGCTAAATATGCCATCGCTACACACCTCCTTTACTCGGTAAAGCTGAAACCGTTCGCTTCCTTCTGCGTGGTAACAGCGTCGTTGATTGTACGGTTGCCGACCTTTACGATGGTCTGTTCCTTCTTGTCTGCCTGTCTCTTGGTATCGGTAGCGATTTCCTTGAGAGTAGGTTCGACATACTCGTGGTAGAACTCACGCATATTGCGAGACCACGAATCATCGGAATATGCACCGTCATAGGATTTCTTGGAATCTTCGTACACCGTCTGTGCCAGCGAGTTATAAGGGTCATAACCGCTTGCCGAAGCCAGCACAAGGTTATCATTGATTCCGGCGGTACTTACGACAACGGCATTGATAATACCGTTCGCACAAGTCACAATGTCTCGAGACATGGACTGCCAGTACCCGGAGAACTGCGCCATACCGCTCACGATGGAGCTGTGCATGACAGAAGCAAGCTGGAATCGGTTCAGCACCTCGGTAGTGCCATTTACATGACCTACCAACTCTGCACCGCTCTCACCAGCAACGAACATAGAGCCATGCGCTCGGTTCGTGCCGCCAGCATATTTCGGCATTGCTTTCCACATATTCGGAGTGATGATACCGCCGGAAGCGAACATCTTCACGCCGCCGTTCGCACCAACGATACCGCCGTTCGCCAGTCCGAAGAACTTCTTAATAGAAGTCCAGCCGGATTTGAAAAGCGAGATACCGACAGATACCGAAGTACCAACGAAGCTCGAGATAGAACGCCAACCGTTTTTCCATAGAGAGATACCGACACCTACGGTGTGGCTACCAATCCAGTTCTGAATCGTTGTCCACCCGGACTTGAAAAGCGAAATACCTTGAGCGATAACAGGAAGACTACCAATCCAATTCTTTACGGTAGACCAGCCGGATTTCAGCAACGAGATTCCTTGCGAAAGCGTAGGAATGTTACCAATCCAGTTTTTAACCGTAGTCCAACCCGACTTGAGTAAGCTGATACCTTGAGAAAGAACTGGGATATTTCCAATCCAATTCTTAACCGTAGTCCAACCACTCTTGATAAGGCTGATTGCTTGGGACAGAGTAGGAATGTTACCAATCCAGCCCTTTACTGTCTGCCAACCGCTCTTAATGAGATTGATTGCTTGGGACAAAGTAGGGATATTGCCGACCCAGTTTTTAACCGTTGTCCAGCCGGATTTCAGCAACGAGATTCCTTGACTGACAACCGGGATATTACCAACCCACTCTCTTACAGAGTTCCAGCCGGATTTTGCAAGACTTACTGCTTGCGACACTCCCGGGATATTGCCAATCCAGCTCTTGACCGTCTGCCAGCCGCTCTTTGCAAGTGCGACAGCTTGGTCTACGGTAGGAATGTTGCCTATCCAGTTTTTCACGGTAGACCAGCCGGATTTCAGAAGCCCGACACCCTGTTTCACAGCCGGAATGTTACCAATCCAGTTCTTCACAGAAGACCAGCCATCTTTCACGAGCTTTACGCCAGTTTCAAGAGAGAGACCGTCTTTCGTCTTGTCAGACCACCAACCCTTTACGTTGTCCCACCATTCCGAAGCATTGTTTTTTACTTCGGCAAGGAATTGAACAGGCTTGCTGTTCTTAACCTTCTTTTTGAATTTGTTCCACTCGTCAGATATATTTCCGAGAGCTTCCTTAATTCCACTCACCATCGAACCCCAGCTAACAGGTTTTCCAGTAGCGAAGTCTTTGACCCCATCGGCAATGAGAGCAAGACCGAGAGGAATACCAACACCTGTCAGACACAACATGAGACCGATAGCGAGTTTGCCGAGAGAACCAGCCATTGATTTAATCTTGGTGAAAACTCCCTTGATTTTTTCTTTGATGGTTTCCCAGTTAATAGCTACTGCTGTACCGAGAGCCGCCGCACCCGATAATATCAATCCGACACCGAGAGGAATACCAACCCCGGTGAAGCACAGGATAATACCGATTGCAAGAGCCGCCGCACCAGCGATAGCAAGTATTTTAGTAGTTACGCCCTTTAGCTTGTTTGTCAAAGTGTCCCAGTTAAGAGCCACAGCCGTACCGAGAGCCGCCGCACCAGCAAGAATAAGACCTACGCCGAGAGGAGTTGCAACTCCTGTGAAAGCGAGAATCATACCTATGGCAATGGAAGCCGCCCCAGCAATGAGAAGAATCTTCGTAGTAACCTTTCTGATATTGTCCGGCATACTATTCCAATTCAAACCGACCGTTGCGGCAAGACCGACAGCACCAGCGGCAATCATCGCAATACCCAGCCCGGTTGCAACTCCTGTCAGAGCGAGGATTGCACCGACACCGATTAAAGCACCGCTCACGATAGCCACAATGCTTAGTACGGATTCTTGAACATCACCTGTTAAGGAGTTCCAGTTCAAAGCTACTGCCGAAGCGACAGAAACCGCACCAGCGGCAATCATCGCAACACCGAGAGGAACGTTTACACCAGTCAGAGCGAGAATTGCACCAAATGTCAGTAATGCACCTCCAACAATGGTTTCGAGCATACCGATTGTCCTACGGAGAGGGTCAGACATCGAATCCCAGTTAAGACCGATTGCTGTAACCATGCCGACAGCACCAGCCGCCATCAATGCGATACCGAGAGGAACATCAACGCCAGTAAAGGCGAATAATGCACCCATAGCCAGCAATGCACCGCTCACGATTGCCGTGAGAATGGACAGAGCGTTCGACAGGTCTCCGTTGAGGAACTTCCAGTTAATTACAGCCGCAGTACCGAGAGCCGCCGCACCAGCCACCATGAGACCAGCACCGAGCGGTACATTGACACCCGAAAATACAAGGAAAGCACCGATAGCCAACAGGAAGCCGCCCAGTACCCCGGTAACGAGGGTAAGTACCTTCGCCAACCGTTCCGACATTCCGTTCCAGTTTGCCATTACCGAAGCCGCCAAACCGACAGCACCAACAGCCATAAGACCGAGACCGAGAGGAATGTTCGCACCAGTGACAACAAGGATAGTACCGATTGCCAGTAGGAATCCGCTGATAACAGCCGTGATTTCCCACATAGCGTCCTTAATCATCTGAACGATTTCGTCAACCTTAGAAGTGATTGCGTCACCGAGGAAATCGTAGGTAGGAAGGTCAATGCCTAAATCCCCACCACCGATACCAGCACCCGGGCCGCTACCGCTTCCGCTTCCGCTGGAACCATCGTCTTTAGACAGGACGTTCAGCTCGTCAATACCGAGCAGAGCATTTTTCAGCTTCTTAGCCGCTTTCCCGGCTTTACCCAGTCCATCGGAAGCGTCCCCGGCGTTGTCAGCCAAATCGCCAACCGCAGAAGCACCAGCAGAAATGCCGGAATAATCTACCTCCGGGAGTTTGAATCCGAACAGACTTGCGATAGAGTTTGCCAGCATACGGACAATCTTCGCCAAAGCGATTGCATACGGTAATACTGCGTTCAGAGCCGGGATAAAGATATTACCCAAAGCTCTTGCACACTGCGTAACCTGTGCCTGTAAAACACGAAGCTGGTTCGCCGGAGCGTTCAGAGTACGAGCCATATCACCTTGAGCGGTAGTTACCTGTGTCATAATTGCGTAGTAACGCAACTGCGACTTTTCAGCCTGTGTCATAGCAGAGACCTTTTTCTCGATACCGAGAGCAAGAGCTTCCTCTTGCAGTCTTGCAACAGACAGGTCGTAACCCAGTCTACGAAGCGGCTCAAGCTCACCCGAGATACCCGACTGTAACTTCTGCATTGCGTCCTCAAACGAAATGTTGAAGAACGAAGAAATGTCGTAGCCGAGCTGTGTGAGGTTCTTGGACATGAGGTACGCTTTATCGCTCGCCACGCCGAAACCGCTAATGATGGTGTTGAACACACCTTGATTTCGCATGAACTCGCCCGGGTCGATACCGAGAGCTTCGCTGACTGCTTCTGCGTAGTTCTGTGCTTCCTCTGCGTATTTACCCATAGAAGCGGTAAACAGGTTCAAATCCTCAATGTACTGGTTGGATTGTGTTATCCACGAAGCGATTACTCTCGCACCAGTACGCACAACACCCATAGCCATTTTGATTTTGGCATACAGATTCATGTAACTATTTGCCGCCTTATTGTTCTCTTGCGAGATTCTGTTCGTGACGGTAATAGCTCTCTGAATGTTCGTAGGAAGACGATTGAACGCCGCAGTTACAGCATTGAGCTGATTTGTCAGCGGAGCAAGAGCCGTAGACAACTGCTGAATCTGACTGGTGAACTTAGTCATATCCATGTTGTCGAGGGTGTCTGCCAGCTTCGGTAACTTATTGAGCGCATTGATAGTGGACTTTAGCCCGGAAGCGTTCAGATTGTTCAACGGTTGAAGTGCTGTCCCCAGCTTCTCCATGGCACTGAAATCTACACCAGTGAGGGAAGCGGCGGCACTGCCAATATTTTGAAGCTGATTTCCGATGGAAGACGAAATCTTGAGACTGCCGAGACCTTTCAGTTTTTCCAAACTGGAAGCGAGCTTGTCAATCTTGTCTGCCCCGGAACTATCCATGCTTTTAAGGGCGGTATCGAGATTGCGTACTTGATTTGCAACGCTTGTTAATCCGACACCGCCCCTAACTGCATTTTTGAGTTTGGACAAAGAAGCGGAAAGAGCGTCTATACCAGCGACAGCCGAGGTGGAACTCGACTGAACTTCCAATTCGAGTTGTTCGATTGTAGTAGGCATAAAACTCACTTCCTTTCTTGTAACTGCTTATTTGCCTGTACCATATACGCTTGCATATAGCGCAGACCCTTTTCAGACTTAGCCTTTTCCTTCTTGAGTTCTGCTTCCTCCACCGTCTTTTTATTGATGGGATATGCTTCCTCGACATAAGGTTGGGCTTTCGTTCCCTTTTTGGCGAAAGCACGAAGAATCGGAGACAGGCGAGAAATAGCGTCATAGATGTACATACCCTGTAACCACATTTCTTGATTGACCCTCTCTTTGCGAAGCTCCTCCGCTTTGCGGTAGGACTTCACGAGAGTAGAATCTCTATCCCAGTATTGTTCTTCCGTCATGCCTATTGATAAGTAATAGGGGAACTTTGCGAGAAAAATCTCCGAATAAGAAGGGGGAGCAGAGCGATTCTCACGCTCGCTCCCCTTGTTAGCGGATTCATCTGTCAACAGCGAATCACTTACCAACTCGCTGTCCAGCTTACGTTTCCCTCGGATTCCTCGGGTTCTTCGACCAGTGCCATAATCGGCTCGTTGTACATTTCTGCCAGCTTACCGATAAGCTCCTCCTTGTTCGTCATGTGGGAGAAGATTTCGTTGATAACTTCCTTCTTCTCGAAACGATGATGTGCGAGGAACGCACCTTCAAACAGTGCCGGGAGAGTGGACATAGGCTTGTTCTCGACCTCTGCCGCAACGAAGCCCTTCTTTTCCATTTCCGTAACCGTTCTGCGAGTGAACTCAAGGACATATTCTTTATCCTTGAAAGTGAATTTCAACTGCTTTGCCATGATGATTTATCCTCCTTATTTTTCCTTACTCTGCGTCCATGCTGATAACAGTAGACGGAGCGATAGTGATAGTCATTTCGACAACCTCATTCGTGCCGCCGCCGTTAGCATAAACAGACAGAGAGCCTTTGAACTTGAACTTACCGCTGTCACCAGTAGGAGTGACGGTATCGCCAGCTTCCGTACCACCGAACCAAACGGCGAACTCCTTCTCTGTACCTTCCAGTGCTTTCAGCTTCTTGTACTCCTCGAGAGTATAGTTCGCAGTGAACTCAAGAGAATCGAGGGACTGAATACCCGGAATGTAAGTCTGCATTTTGTCAGACAGAGTAGTAGTTTCCAGCATTTCCGGCGCACCGCCGAGGTCGGGAAACTCCTTAATGTCAATCAGCTTCTCCCATGCGGAAGTGTTCTTCTGCATGAGAAAAATCTTGTAAGTGCTAATAGCCATGCTTGTTTACCTCCTATAAATAGTTTTGTTTTTAGAGACGATAGCCCTGTATCGAGCCACCATTCTGTAAACCGTTGCGTCTTCCTCGTTGGGAACAGGGTTCATAAGGGTTCGTGTGAAACCGAGTGCTTCCATCTTGGAATCAATGAGAGCGATGATTGCTTTACATTCAGTCTTCTTACCACTCGTTTTGTTAGAGTAGACATTGACCTCGTAAAGCACCTGTGCGTGGTTTTCGATACACCCGGAATCTCGAGTGTTTCGATAAACTTGATTGTCTGTCTCAATGAGAGAGACACAAGGGAAGGAAGGTGGAGACTTGACATATTCGCCAGTCATATAGATTTTCGGGTATTTCTTTCGCACCTCTGCGGACACGATACTGAATACCTCTGTCTCAATGTCAATCACCCGAACACCTCCTTTGCGATAGACTGAATATCATTGCAAACGGTGGTGATTGCAAGAGCCATCGGCATACGAGCCGGAGTACCACGAGACAGCTTCAATTCGCCATTTTCGTAGAATCCCCAAACTTCTTTCTTGCCGTTACCCTTACCGAATCCACCGATTGTCATTCCCAGTTCCGCACCATGAGGGTGAGGGGACGAACCGGGAGAGCCATTATGATAGACACCAGCACCAAACTCAACCCACACAGCGTCTTCACCACTTGCGACAACGACAGTAACCGACCCTCGATTGTCAACCGACACATCGACTTGTGCGTATCGTGGAGAAGTTTGCCCTCCTTTGAGAATCAGCTCGTCAACGATTGCACCGCTGAATCCGCTTTTCGCTTCATCAGCCAGCCGTTCGGCTACTTTCTCTCGGAGGAGTTCTGTTTTTCTAAGGATTTCTTGTTTATAATCAGCCAGCTCTTTCATAGCTCGGTTGATTTCACTCGTTGACAATCCGAATGAGATAACTTTCCTACCCACTGACAGTCACCTTGCTTATCGCAACCGATACGCTGTTCAAGCTCTTGGCTACCTTCTTGACGATATAATCGTGAGGAGTAATGACCTCACCATCATCGTTCGTAACCAATGCCCCGGTTTCATCAACCTGTGGCGTTTTATCGACCCATAGCACTGTGTACTCGTCAATAGGGGGAGCGTCTGTCCCCATGACAATTACCTTGTCATAGCTCTCGCTTTCTCCAAACTGTCGGGTGCTTGTTTCACCCTTGGCGGCAGAGATATTAGCGGAGAACTCTACCGGGTTGTCTCGAATGATTTCATATTCCCCTGTAACATTTCCGTATTCGTCCGTCTTAGGGACTTTCTCTTTGTACAGAGCGTAGAAGAATTTGCTCTTATTTCGTACCATCATTCTCATTTAATCACCCCCACATGAGGAGTAACCACCTTGAGCATTGAGGACGGAATATCAGCATTTTCATAGCTTCTGGAGATACCGTTCTCGGAATGAGAGGTCTGACCCTCCGCACCACGCTTGTTCAGCATATAAGCGGCAATCTCGCATTGGAGAGTGTCGTACTGTGCCGGAACTTCCGTTACGCTGGAATCATACGGATATGCTCGATTGATGATTTTACGACCAGCCAGTTTGAGATAGGTGGACAGCACTTCGTCACTGTCCGAACCACCGACCATCGCTTTGAGAGCAATCAGCTTTTCTTCCTCGGTCATGTTGTCCACCTCCTTTACTTAGGCAATCTCGTAGAAACCTTCGGTCTTCGGGTTGGTCTTAGGCTTACCAACGATGTAGCCGTTGTCGGTCTTAGCGTAGTAAACCTTGCCCTCGGAAACCGTAGTGTCCGCAGTGGCAGTAGCAGTACCCTTGAAAATCTTGACTGCCTTGGTAGCGTCAGTCAGAGCCGCAAGGTAATACTTACGAGACCAAATAGTGTTCTGACGAATATCGCCGTTACGGTCAGTCTCAACCTCGACACCCTTCTTATTGAAGATGGTAACTGCCTGTCGAGTAGCAACCACGATAGTACCCTTCGTAGCGTCCTTCTTGGTGTAGATGTTCACGCCGCCGACAGTACCGATGTAGCCAGCACGAGCGAACGCTTCCACATACTTGAGGTCTTCTGCGAGGTTCTTACGAAGCTCGGCAGTATCGCCCGGGTGTACGAAAGCGAAAGTCTGCGGAGCAACCTTCTCCGGCTGATTGTCAGTGCTTTCGATGTTCAGATTGGCAACAGCGTCCACAAATGCGGCGAAGTCAATCTTCGCAGTAGGAACAACCATAGTAGCCTTCTTGAACTCGCCGTACACATCGCCGTTTACGGTATTGAACATATCAGTACCCATGTGACGAGTGCCGACAGGAACGAGCATAGGGTCAGTCATTTCCTGTTCGTCATAATACTGGAACTTGTTCTGTGCGAGCTGAATCTCGTACTCCTCCGGGGTGAAAGAAACCTCAATGCTCTTGGTGTTACCTTCGCCCATTTTCAGCTTCTCCGTACCAGCGGTAGCCTTGTAGACGTTAATCTTGCGCTTCATACCAGCAGTACCCACGAGAGAGTTATCAACAGTACAGAACTGCTGTAAATCGAGGTGGGAATTGAACTGGTCTTCTACCTCGTTGGAGAGATAGAAATTGTCATAAATCTTATGAGCCATTACTCATTACCTCCTGTATCGTTATTGGTGTAGAGGGCTTTGTAGTCCTCGGGATTCTTCACAGAATAGTCATAACGCTCCTGTGGAGACATTTTGCGGAGCTTCTCAAGGGTCATTGTCTTGGAATCTCCGTCCGGGGTCGGTTTCGGTGTATCTTTAAGGGCTTCCGCACGAACCTTCTTCTCGACATTCTCAAGATGTTTCTTCTGATTGGCGAAGACCTTCTCGGTATCACCATCAGCCATTGCTTCTGCGGTAGCGTCAGCCAGCTTCTCCTCGTAACCCATGCCGAGCAACTTTGCCTTGAACTTGGAAACTTCGCTTTCACGGAGCAGTTTGTCGTACTTGGACTGCAACTCCTCACGTTCCTCCTGTTCCTTCTGCTTTTTCTGCTCGTCCTCGGTGAGCTTTTCATTCAGCTCCTTCTTCTTAGCCGCAAGCTCGGAAGCTGTCTTATCGAAAATATCCTTCTTTACATATCCGCTGTAATCGGGGTCTTCTGTCTCGAACGCTTCAAGAGCGGCAATTTTCTGTTCCGGGGTCATGTCGGCATAGCCGTCAATCTTGCTAATGTCAATTTTTGCCATGTTGAAATCCTCCTGTCTTTTAATGTCTTCTGTGACAATGTTTGCGGTTTAAGTCTTCTCTGACTATTGCGATTTAAGGCTTCTCTGCCTATATTCACAGCGGCTTACCGCTTAAATATCGTTATTGTCCGGGTCATTATCATCGCCCCCGGAATCATCGGGAGCGGTCTTCTTAGCCAGTTCAGCGGCTTTCTCCTGTTGCTCCTCGTAATACTTCATGCTCATGGTGTAAGCAGATTCAGCGTCAGAGAACATTCCGCTATGCTGGAACGCCAACTGTGGGTGAATCTTAGGCTCTTGAAGCATGGAGATAAGGACTTGAGATTTACTCTGAATGGCTTCGTAGTTACGGCGAGTGAACTTCATATCAATATCACTCAACTTGAGCGTGAGACCGCCGAGGTCTCGACAGATACGAAGAACCAGCTTGAGCATTTTCTTTTCTGCTCGCTTGAAAACATTCTCGCTGTCCTTTGCTCGAGCTTCTGCGTCAGACCAACCATCACGGAGCAACACGGCAGAACCAGTATCACTCGTGGAAGAACCACCGTTACGGTTTGGCATACCGCAGATGGTGAGCATTGCGTTGTAGTAATCGTCCTTGAGGGTCTGCGATTGTGTCTGATTCAGCTCTGTGGTGACTACACCAACATCAGCGGCTTGTCCGTCCACGGACTTCACCTTGATTGCGCCGAGCTGTAAGAACTCCTCGTATTCCTCCTTGGTAATGTCGCAGTTAATGAACTTAATAAAAGCCTGTACCAACTGCTCCATACCGTCCATACGGTTACTTTCCACATTGTTGATTGCGTCCAGTAGAGGAAGCACAATCTCAAAAGAACCGAGACGAGCATTGTTTCCCGGGTACTCGATAATCGGAATCATGTCGAGGGCATGAGGCTTGGATTCCACCAAAATGTCTCCGTCCACGAGGTAATAGCGATTCTCGGTGTAAATCGAGTAGTGGAAAATCTCGTTATCGTCCTTGCTGTACTTAACCGCCATCAGCGGCTTGTTACCGATTTCGTTTGAATACACAACGAAGGTGTCTCTCGGGTCGAGAGTGTAAAGCTCAAAAGGAGCTTCGTCTTCCTCACCCGGTTCATCGGGAAGGACAAGACGGAACGCTGTACCACAAATCATCTGCCACTCGACAAGCTCTTGGTCTTGAGCGGCTTTGTCCTCTGCGAACATATACTCGTTGAGGGTGTTAATCTGCTTTACGATTTCCTCGCCACCATTACGGCTAACGTACTGAATCGGCTCGCCACACAGATACCCAACCTTGAAGGACACGATTTCGTTTGCACGATTCTCGGTAATCTTATTGCAGATTTCGGGGCGAACGTCTTTGACACGGTTTCTGATTGGCTGGTCTCCACGGTAATACTTCCACAGGTAGTCAATCTCACTGCGGTTCAAATCGTGAGTAGCAAGAGCCTTACGAAGAACATCAACCACGTTTTCGTCCGTGATTTCTGTCACGCTGGTCTTGATAATGCGCCGACCGCTCATAAATCGTGTCTGACTTAGATACTTCGGCTTGCTCTCGTCAATTTGATGTGCCACGTTCCTTCCTCCTTTCTGCATACAAAAAATGGGTGCATGACTGCTTGAGGTCTAAATTACCTCGTGCAATCATGCACCCATTTATCTCTAAAATTTGAGTGAGCATAAATTACTCACTATTACGCTTTACATTGTAACACACTATATAGTGTATGTCAACACCATAGTGCATACAATATGTTGATAATTGTGTGGAAAGTGTGGATAAGTAACACTTCTTGTGTTACCACGGTCTCTGAAAGATTTCAACTTTTGCGCCGGACAGACTTTGTGCGAACTCTGCCAGCATAGCCATACCATCGGGAACATCATCGTGCTTGTTTTTACCAGCCACAGTGTAAGAGCCGAGCATATCCATCATACGACCGTAATCGCTCTGACGTTTATACAGGCTATCGTCTTTGAACAGGCAGTGTTCCTTAACCCATGCACTGTTTACGATGATTTTTGTCTCCTTATTGGCAGTAGTGAACTTGGTCGTAATGCGAGTGATACCGCCACGCTTCTTGACCTCGTTCTGTACCTTCTCGGCAACACGACCACCAGCGGAATTGCTCTCAAAACGGCACATTTTAACCTTACAGCGAAGCAGTATGTCCACCAATCGAGCGTCAACGATGTTCGGTAAGCTGTTATCACAGACACAATCGTCAATGTAGTAGTCATTACCGTACACATACGCCGCCGGGAGGAAAGCGTAGTCAGAACCCTTGTCCTTGGTATCACAAATACCGATAATAGCGTCCGGGTCTTCTGCTGGAAGCTCAAAATATCGGCGCAGTTCGTCCACATCGTAGAGCAGACCCTCACGCTCGATAGGCTGATTCATAAACAGAGCCTTGAAAGACGCTTCGTCAAGATTGTTCCTCATATCCTCGAAATAGTGGCGGCTGAATCCGACACCGTAGGTGTAATTGAAATTACTTTCACCGTCTGCGTCCAGTGCCGGAAGAACAATGAACTTCGCTCGGGAATCACCGCCATACTGATTCTCCAATCGACCGATAACATCGTGGACAGACCATCGGGTAGCGATATGGATTTCCTTCGCACCTTCCTTTTTTCGAGATTTAAGGTCATTGGTGTAGGCACTCCACAGCTTATCCAATCGCTCCTTACTCATAGCTTCCTCAATGCCGGAACACAAGTCATCGGCGTAGAGGATTTTGTCACATCGGGTAGCACCAGTCAGTGAAGCATTGATTGCTCGACAGGTGAGTGTAGAGAATCGGTGCTTCTTGTGAAGGTCAATGGTTTCCTCCTTGTAGTTCGTTGCCGCCATCTTTACTCCCGGGAACACATCAGCCCACAGGTACTCGCTGTCGGTGATAATCTGATACACACCGTCATAGAAGGAGCGTGTCAGCATACCCGAGTGAGCAGAAGCAAGGGACTGTGAATCCGGGAATCGACCCATGACCCACGACAGGAAGAAGATACCGAGAGTGGACTTACCAGTACCGGGCGGCATGGAAATCGTAAGTAAGTCCAGCCTATCGTCAATCAAATCTTGCATTGCCTGTACGACAGGGTGCATGACCTCACGGCGAGGGACATAGAACTTCTTGTCCGGCTCACGTTCCCATTCGACATAGAGCAGATAGCTTTCAAAATCGAATGGGGCGGCGGCAAGCAGAACCTTCTTGTGAAGCATGAACAGGGAGCGAAGCTCCTTGTCTGTTTCAGACTGCGGAATCCGATTCTCGATAATGTCTGACAGCTTTTTCAGATACTCCACGGATAGGGGAATGTCTGTCTTCTGTGTCTCAAGACAGATATGGTATAAATCCTCGTAGGCTCTGACCCCTTCCGGGGTCTTTTTGATTTGCCCGAGAATTTTTTCAAGTAACTCTTTCATAAATACCTCCAAACAAAAAGAGAGTGCGTCACCGTTCAGAGAATTAAATCTCTGTGCGATAACGCACCCTCGTCATTAAAATCTTTTTCTTCGTCTTCGTTTCCCTCGGTGGTGAGACTGCTCATTCATTTTCACAATCTCATAGAGTACCACAAAGGGAAATATCAATATTGCCAGCACCCACATAGGCTCATTCCTCTGTCAATGGGATTTCGACCTTCTCGCCGCCGGATAGCTCCACCGATACGGTAGAATCATCGTCAAGCTCGAACAGCCACACCACATCAGCGGTCGTGCCGCTCTGTACGCTGGAATCGCACTGCACATAACCGTTGGTTCTGTCACCTGTCGGGACAAGCGGTGACAATTCGACACCGTTCTGAAATGCTTTGACCGACACTTCATCAGCCGGGACAGCAGTTTCGGAGCTGTCGTTGGTGTACTGCGTATAGACAGCCACACAATCGTACTGCTCGAGAACAGTGAGTTTTTCTCCGCTGACATACGAGACCTTGTGTTGTGGTTCAGCTCCACACCCGGAGACCGCCAGCATAAGCACTCCGGCAAGCATAATAGATAGCATTTTCTTCATTTCTACACCTCCAATGGGAGAATCGGGGAGTGTACGCCCTGTACCCAGCCCATGTCTCCATATTTGTACTTGCCCTCATAGAAGGGGCGGTTAGATAGGATTCCTCGAATGGTGGACGGCTGAAATCTCTTGCCTTTTCGGGTTCGATACCCACCATCATATAGAATCTCGCAAATGTCCAGCAAAGAGGTGTGATTCTCGTCATGCTCTCGGAATACCGTCTCCACGATAGGGCGTTCTTCCGGGTTCTGCATGAGCATACCGTCTACGCAGTAATAACCATACGGCTTGTTGCCGCCGGAATACCCACCACATTGAGCCTTGAGAGACCGTCCACGCCCGGTACGCAGAGCGATGTTCTTTCGCTCCTGTTCCGCAACGAACATCAGCAGAGAGCGGTAGATATTGGCGAAATCGTCACCCTCCGAAAAATGCTCCTCGGTAGACAACAGCTTCACGTTCCGCTTCTCGAGCGTGTAGAAGTAATAGAAATACAATTTTGTGTCACGAGCAACACGGTCATTCTTGAACACAATCACGGCTTCATGTGCCGGGAGCTGGTCTGCATTGTAGAGAATCTTGTTCAGTTCCGGGCGGTTGTCCTTCGCACCGCTGATTGTATCGGTCAGCCAGCATACAATTTCAAAATCATTCCTGTTGGCGTAATCTGAAATCGCCTGTTTCTGTACCTCGATACCGTATTTATCGTCCGCAGACTGTTCCTCCGTAGATACACGGATATAACCAATCGCTTTCACGAGATATTCACCTCCTCAAGTAGTAAAAGTAGTAGAAAATCAAAAATTGCGGTAACTTTTGCTATATATGCGTGTATATAGAGGAAGTTACACGCAAAATGCTGTTTTCAACTACTTTAACTACTTCAATCCTTCTTTTCGTAGGTGAGAACGATGTTATAACCGAGAGCGTCCATCATTTTCACGAAGGTATCGTTCACGATTCCACCATTCTTCTTGAGAACTCGGTTGATGTACTGTCCAGTAGTGCCGATTTCTTCACCCAACTGCTGTTGTGTCTTCCCAGCTTCGAGGAGCTTCACCTTTACATCAACTTCAATGTTATTCTTAACCATGTTTTGACCTCCTGTTTGTTGTTTGTGATACGAGTATAGCACGAGAAAGGGAGATTGTCAACACTGATAGGATAAGAAATTATCTTTTGTGGGGTCTTTTTATTTTTTGAGAATATTCAGCGTACTCCCTCGCCCGGTTTCGCCCCTTGTCAATCCCCCTCCGGGGGGGTGTCCCCACAGCCACGCAGAAGCCCACAGAACGCCCGGAACGCCGCCTGAGTACATCAACCCACACCAGCAAGAAAAACGCCGTAGAACGCCCACAGAACGCCCCACAGCGTACACCAGCCCAAACCACACCGACACAGCACGAACCGAAGCACCGACACCGAACCCGGGCGGCTATTCAAGATTACACTTTACAGCAACCCGGACGAAGTAGCCGCCCATAGGGTAGCCCCAACGGAGACCCACAGACAGCCCCACAGACAGCCGGAACGCCGCCGGGGTGTAATGGGGTAGCCCCGCAGACAGAAGCCACCCACAGCGGCGCACAGGCGGCACAGAGGGCAACAGAAAGCGCCCCGAGCCGAAGCCCGGAGCGTTGCGCCTTATTTATTCATTTTTAACAGGTCAGCGAAGACCACGAACGGAAAAATTAAAATGCAAAGTAAAATCAAATCTTTTCACCCCCTTATTGAACCGTAAAACGGCGGTATGTTGTCGGGGTGCTGTACTCGGTGAATAAATCCGGGTACACTTTACGGAAGCCGGAAGAATCGAACCGGGACGAAGTAACCGCCTTGTATGTCGCTTTGCTCGCTCCCTCTGTGACCGTCTCCCGGTCTCCCATGATTGCGAGAATGTCGGTTTTTATACTGTCGTTCATCGCTTCCAACTCCTCTATCAATCTCTTGTTTTCTCTGTACTCGTTGCACAGCTTTTCAAATGCGCTCATGTTGTCAACCTCCTATATATCTATAATCGTACTGCGTGACCGTTCCCAGCGTTGCCGCTGTGGGTGCTTCCCCTGTGAATCTGTCAACCTCTCGAATCGGGATATAAAACGCCGTATAACGCCCGGTTTCCTTCCCTCGGAGATTGTAGAACTCAAAAGCGTTCAACGCTTCTTCAAATGTTGCGGCGGCTTTGCCGCTTATGCTGGTTTCCGGGTGGTAAGGGTAGCCCGGGCGAAGATTCACCGGGCAAAGCATAACCCGAAGACCATTGTTATAAGCTCGCCGGGCGGCTTTCTTGTCTATCCGCTGGAAGGTATAGCCGCCATCTGTGAACGTGTATTTTTTCATTCTTCCTCGCTCTCCTCTCCCTCGTGGGCTTCGTTGAAATCGTCCTCGATTTCCTCGAGAGCGGCGGCGATACACTCGCCCAACAGGTAACAACGGATTGTTACGTCTGCGGCTTCCGCTCCGTGGGTGATTAAGTAATCCGCACCGCTTCCGAACTCCTCGAGAGCTTCCCCGAGTAAATCGAGGTTGTGACAGATGTTTTCTTCTGCTTCGTAGGTGTTGAACGTGTACGAGCCGGAAGCGTTCCCGGTCACGCTATCCTCTGTGAAAAGAACCTCGTTCAAATGCTCCTCCAACTCCTCGAGGGTGTCGAAATCCTCGAAATTGATTTCATTGTTGATGTATTCTAATACATCGTCCTTAACTGCTTCTCTGTAATCGTATGCCATAATTGAATACCTCCTATAATTTATCCTGTGAAGATTGTTTCTTGTCTTGCTGTGATTATAAGATAACACACACGAGATTATCTGTCAATACTTTTCAGATAAAAATTTAAAAACTGCTTTTTCTACAATCTCTGTCTCTTCTCTTTGTTCAGCACTGAAATCCCCTCTACGGTTTCCAGATTTTAAATAAAATGTGATAACCCGATATTCATCAGTTACATTAAAGTCAAGCAGGTTTGCAACATCATCTTCCTCTGATTCTGACAGCGAGCCATTTAGCATTCGATATTCCAGATCTCTATGATATTTCTTTTTAATATTCTTTATCGTTTCATTTTGAGTCAAAATATATAATAAAGCTGAAACTGCACCCTCTAGTGTTATAAAATCTAATTCTATTAATGGTTCGTTTATCTCTGATATTAGCAAATAATACTTACTCTGACCGAGAATGTCGATTTCTTTTATATATTCAACATTATTTCTTTTTTGACGTATATATTCATACTGTGTAATTATATTAGGAACGTATTTTTGGTTATCTTCTAAAAATTTTAATTCAATTGGTTCTGATGTACTTGAATACATATTATGAAACTGCTCGTCATACAAAGCAATAGGATTTCCTAGCATAGTTTCCAACGCACACATCAAATTCTCTATTGTTTTCTCTCTAATACCTCCTTCAACAAAATAACGACCAATTTCATCTCGAGTCATTTTAGAATAAATAAATTTTGCATTTACAATATTACTACACATTTGAGATAGTACATACTTAATAACCAACCAGTAACTGATATCCTGTGGAAGTTCCAAAACAGGTATATCGTGTTCTTCACAAAAAAATACTAGAGTTTCAAACAACTTATTTAGATGCGCTGTATTCTGCTTTCTTTTCACAATAAATCCACTTATCTGCTTTTTATTTAATTCATTTAAGTGACTTACCATCATATGATCATCTAGTTTTTCATAAGCAGACAAAGAGGTTAGGAGTAACTCACCCCCCCCAGAAAATTTTCCATGTTGGGAGCTACAATAATTCGAACTCCCCTTATTTCTCTATTGATTCCTGAATTGTCACTAATTAATTTCATCCCTGGGAATTTGTTCGAGTCAATAAAATTTTTTATTGTGTATCCCATTCGTGTTGTACCTCCGTATTTTATAGTATATGATTATCTAAAACCTAAACATCTGCCAATGATATAGCGGTATTATAGCAAAAAGTAATCTCATTTTCCACCTTAAGTAATCTGTATTTTCGCAAATAAATACAGCAAAACTTTATTTATACACTAAAAAAAGATGCAGGAATCAACTTCCCACACCTTCATTAGTAGCCTGGTATCCGCTATTCTAGCACCCCTGTTTATCTCACACCTCGATCAGCTCCTCTCTCCGGCTTATCTTTTCCCTGCTTTTCTTCAATTATCCGCTTATTAATC
>OHUD01000277.1_pt1 | contig 26826 bp, 21 predicted proteins | sample 1579021 | NCBI WGS metagenome assembly OHUD01 (sample SAMEA3879597, study PRJEB24766) | human gut metagenome | biome: human-associated habitat; feature: feces | place: USA | collected 1985/1987
GCCGCCGCACAGCACGCCGCCGCCGGTAAGGGCCTGCCCCTCCGTCCACAGGGCAGACAGGGACGCACCCGCCGCGGGCTTTGCCAGCAGCAGATTTTCGCGAATACTGCCGGAAAAGAGCCAGGGCGTCTGTGGGACATAGCCGAACAGTCCCCGCACGGCAGCGGAGCATGGAATGTCCCCCCGCTCTGTTTCCAGATATACCCGTCCCTGCTGGGGGTGATAAAGCCCCAGAATGAGGCGAAATAGCGTGCTTTTTCCGCTCCCGGATATTCCCGTGAGGCAGGTCCAGCGATCGAGCGGCAGCCGCGCGGAAAAATTCCGCAGAACAGGCTGTTCCTCGCCCTCATAGGAAAAGGTGACATTTTCAAATACGATGGCGCGAAAGACGTCGTCCTCCTCCGCCGCTTGTCCCGGCGCCTCCCCAGGCAGGGAATACAGCTCATCCAGCCGCGCCTCCGCCGCGCGGACGGCTGCCAGCCGGGACTGAACGCCCGACAAGCCCGTGAGCGGGCTTTGGAACATCGCGAGGAGCTGTAAGAGCGCCGCGAGGTCGCCGAAGGAGAGCCTTCCTTCCCGAATGGCGATGCCGCCCCAGACAAGAAGAACGGCGTATCCAAGCTGCAATACGGCGGAAAACCCGGTTCCGACCCCCGTTGAGAAGACGCGCAGGCGCTTGCGCTCGCGCAGCCACTCCTTCTGCCGTCCTTCAAAGCGGCGGACAGCCTCCTCCCCCGCCGTCATGCTGCGCAGAAGCTCCGTATGCTCCAGGATCTCCTGCGTGCAGCCCGTCAGACCTTCCTCCGCCTGACGCACGCGCAGATGCCGCCGCGTCAGATACTTTCGCAGCAGCCGCCCGCCGGCGATCGCCAGCGCGCCCGCGCCTACGACCGCAAGGGCAAGGGGGATATTGACGAAAAACAGCGCGGATGCGGCGCAAAGCAGTCGGATGAGCTGCCCCGCCACCTGGGGGCGGCCGACGACCCGCCATTCGCAGACGGTGTAAGCGTCCTGCGTCAGGCGGCTGAAGACCTGCCCGCTGTGGTAGCGGCTGTATGCCTCCGCATCCTTGCTCAAAAGCGTATCAAGCGTGTCGCGCCGCAGCGATACCGCCGCGCGGTCGACCGTCCTGCCGGAAAGCAGGTCAAGCCCGCCGTCGAGCAGCGGGAGAGCCAGCGCCAGAAAGAGCAGCGCGCCCCCCCATGTCCTGCCGCCCTCATCCAGCACCCGGCGGCTCACCAAGGCAAGCGCCGCGATGCCGAACGCCTGCGCGGCGATGCCTGCATACAGCAGCGTGAGCGGTGCTTTGTACGCGCCCGCCGCCTTTTTCTTCGACTGACTCATCTCATCTTCTCCCGCGTATCAGTCCCCTCCGTGCCCGCTGAAGGAATCGCAGCAGCCTCAGCAAGGGGCGACGGGCGGGAAAGGTATGGACCCAGAAGTGTTCATAAAGCCGGTAGGGTCGGGACAGGGCGGTTTCCCGCCAGCGTCCCTTGCGGCGAAAGGCGGTGACGTACGCAATGATCTGCGCCTCATCGACCTGCTCCCCTTCCCACTGAGCGTCGCCGCAGCAAATGCAGGTCTCTGGCGCACACAGGCGGATGACCCGGTGCAGGATATAGCTGCCGTCCGCCTTCTGATAGAGGGCGATATCGCCTAGTTGCACGCGGCGATCGAGCCGCGCAAGGCGTACCATGTCCCGCCCGCCGGCAAGAAGCGGCCACATACTGTTTCCTGTTACCGGAAGGAGCGCCTCACCGTGCGCAAGCTGCTCGTCGAGCAGCTCGCGCAGCTGCGCCATGGGGATCTGCCGGACCTGCATCTTACAGACCGTCCACCGCGCCGACGGGTCTCAGCTTGTCAAGAAAGGCGGCTGCGTCTGCCTCCGCCTGCTCCCGTTCGACCGAATACACGGCGCATAAGGCGTCTCCAAGGCTTTGGAGCGTCTGTTCCTGTTCCAAAAGGTCCCATAAAAATGCGCCGGTCTCGTTTACGGAGATCATTCCCGGAAACGCTTCGGCAGCCGCCCCCAAAGGGACGATGACCGACATATCTGCGACCCGGCGCAGGATGAAATTCTCATTTCTTCGCATATTCCCTCTCCTGTTCTGCGCGCGCTGCGGTGAAGATCGCGTCGCTGCGGTGAAGGAGCGCTTTGAGCGCATCCTCCGTCAGGCGTTTTTTGGCAGCGTCCGCGGCAGGGCCCAGATCGGGCGCGCGCCGCTGTGTGCCGTGACAGTCGGATGCAAGGAAAAAGGATTGCCCCTCCCTCAGCAGCCGAAGGAGTTTCCACCGCTCCATGGGATGCAGCAGGCATCCGGCGCTGAGCTGGATGGGGACGTTCAGACGATACAATTCCTGTATGTGCTCTTTCTTCTGCCGCCCCAGATACCGCTCCAGATGTGCCAGCACCGGCGTAACGCCGCTCTGCGCCGTCAGCGAGTAAAGCTGGTCGATCATGCTGCCGCTCCAAGGGGTGAAGGGCAGTTCCAGCAGCAAATAACGGCTCGAACCGAGACACAGTGCCTCAAGATCGTCCCAATGGTTCATATTTGGCATCCATGCCACCTCTGCACCCAACACAAGGTCAGGAAAGGGTTCGGCGGTTTTCTCCATCGCTGCGGAAAGATGCTCCCAAGCGGCTTGACGTCGCGCGAGAAACTGCTCTATGCTCTCCCTGTCCCGATGAAAATGGGGGGTGAGCGCTACACCCGTAACGCCCTGCGCTGCCTCCATGCGGAGCATTGCAAGACTGGCTGCCGTGTCCGGCGCGCCGTCGTCCATGCGGGGCAGAATATGGGTGTGAAGATCGGTCATGGGATGCTCCGTTCCCCGCTGTCCGGCTTCTCCTGTCCGTATCCGTAACCGTAGCCGTGCCCATAGCCGTAGCCGCGTCCGTAGCCGTAGCGGTGGCGTCGATAGCCGTATTTCCGGTATCCGTAGTATCCGTTCTCCCTCGTCACCTCGTTGAGAACAAAGCCGAGGATCTTCGCATGGGAGCGCTCTAACTGCTCCACCGCGCGCAGGACGCTCCCGCGCTCGGAAAGACCCGCGCGCACCACGAACAGCACGCCGCTGCTCTCAGGCACCAGAACGCAGGCATCCGTCACCAGATTGACGGGAGACGTATCGAGAATGATGTAATCATAGTTCTTCTGCAAGCTGTCAAGCAGCGCTTTCATGCGGGAGGAACCGAGCAGTTCCGACGGGTTGGGCGGCACGTCGCCGGCAAAAATGACGTCAAGATCCTCAATGCCGGAATCATGGATGGCCTTTCCAAGCAGCTCCGGCTGGATGAGCAGGTTGCTCAGTCCTACCTTTTCCTTTGCGGACAGCAGACGCGCCAGCTTGGGACGGCGCAGGTCACAGTCGATCAGAAGGACGCGCTGCTTCATCTCCGCATAGGAGATGGCAAGGTTGAGTGCGGTGATGCTCTTTCCTTCGGATTGCATGGCGGAGGTCACGATCAGGACCTTGCACGCCGTCTCGTCCGCCAGGGAAAAGGTCACGTTGGTCCGCAGGGTCTTATAGGACTCGCGGATGAAAAAATCGCTCTTTTCCGAGAGGATGTTTTTCCGCTCCACTTCCATGATCGCGGCAGTATCCGGCGCGTCGTGCCGCCGAGATCTCCGCAGAAGAGAAAAATGCTTTTTTTTCATGTCGCCTTACCTCTCTCCGCCGTGCTCATCGGCTTTTTGTGCGCTGAGACCCGCCTTTTTCCGCTCATTCTCCGCAAAGGAGGGGATCTGCCCCAGCATGGGCAGGTCGAAAAGCTGCGTCAGGTCTTCCTCGTTCTTGATGCGAACGTCCATCAGATACAGCAGCGTGACATAGACGACCGCCAGAAGCAGACCTGCCGCACAGCCCAAAAGGGTATTTTTCTGATAGCTTGGGGTGTAGCGGCTCGTGGGCACCTTGGCATGGTCGATGATCTTGGTGGAGCTGCCTTCGACAAATTCCTCGATCTCGCCGGGGGCGACGGTCGCCACCGCGTTGGCGATCTTCGCCGCCATTTCCGGATCCGGATGGGAGATGTATACTGAGAACAGCTCGGTCTCATCCACCTGCGCCGTCGTCATCATGTCGCGGATCTCCTCCGCCGAGTAATCGAGCCTCGCGTTCTTTACCACCTTTTCCAGCACGGTATCGCTGCGGATGATGTTGACATAGGTGTTGACGAGCTGCTGGGAGGTCGCGAGGTTGGCCGCGCTGATATAATCCACCTGCTGATTCGCCTTTATATTGTTGACGTAGATGGTGACGTTGGCACGATACAGCGGCGTAATGAAATTGGCGGTGTAGATCAGGGAGATCACCGCGGCGGCAAGTGCGCACAGCAGGATCAGCCGCCACCGCCTGAGGTAAAGCAGCAGCAGCTTCCAGAGGTCGATCTCCAGAATGTCGCTGGATCGGTTGATGTTGGATTCGTTCATGGTTGTATTTCCCTTTCTGTCTGCGTTTGGACAGATCTTGAGCGGGGCTTTCCGCCCTTTTTGGCGAGAGACCGCCTGAATAGTCTAAAGGCGGCACAAAAAGCCGCAGATCAGTCGGTACTCTTTGTGCCGCTTCCGTCCACTGGCAGCGGGCAGCACGGCGTTTGCGTACTGCCTCCTGTCAATCGATGGCTTTGGCTTGATCCGGAAACAGTTTCTCCCGGACAAAATAGGCGGCGCTGTCGTCATTCCGGCAAATCAGTCGGAACACGTTCGTCTCCCGCAGGAGACGGTCTGCCGCGGCAAGCAGCCGATCCATGTCCTCCCGATGCAGACGGAAGGGGGTCTGACTCAGCAGCAGAGGTAAAGCCTCCGCCGGAGTGAGCGGCTGTAAAGCGTTTTCCTGCCCCTGAAAGAGGAAGCAGATCGCGCGCAGGGGCGCGCTGCGGTTCTGATGCAGCGCCTCCTTGCCGCACCATGGCGTGCCGAAGACCTGCCATACACCGCTTTCGCGGCGCAGGGCGGGCTTGTCGTCATTCAGAATGGACGCGCCGAACAGGCGCACCCATTTTTCCGTGTGGGTGGATTTCCCCGTGCCCGGCGGCGCGGAAAAGCACACGGCTCGTCCGCCGTATTCCACCGCCGAGGCGTGGAGCATCATCCCCTCGTGGGACAGAAGCCCCACGGCAAAGCAGTCGCCTGTGGCGATGTACTCTGCAAGGTCCTCCGTTTCCAGCTCGGGACAGAGCGACAGCGCCTGCGCGCCGCCCACGCGGATGGTGATATCCGCCGCGCCGACCCAGGCGGAGGTCCGATAGACCTCCGCCTGGGCAGCCGTGCGTCCCTTGGGGGACATTTCAACGATCAGATCAGCGATTCGGTAACGCATCACTGCATCTTTCCGTCCTCGCGCCAGTAGGTGAAATTGCCTCCTGCGGCGCTGGCGTGCGGGAAGACGCTTTTTCCCCACTTATTTAAGGCGATTTGGTCTCCAGTGGATAAAGTCTGATTGGCCAACGCCTCCAGCGGCGCAAGCAGGATCAGTTCGGCAGCCGGAGCGATATAAGGTTTTTTTACATTTTTCGTCATGCTTATTCACTCCGTTTACGGGTTGGAGATGTTCAGATCGTTATCGTTAAGGAACTTCGTGAGGATATCCTTGTCTTTCTGGACCATGCCAGAACCCTTCAAAGCATCCTCCCAAGCCTTCTGGAAGCTCAACTCCTGCGGTTTGCTATTCTGCGGTTCTCTGTTATCGAACGTTGCCTGCGCGGTGGCGGAGAACTCCTTGGAGGCAGTATTGACCGCATCATTTTCGAAGGAACGTATCAGGTATGCCTCGAACAGGTAGGCGCCGCCTTCGGAAATGACAGTTGAGTTTTCATCTTTTGCGCTATCGCGCAAGGACTTGGGCATCTCACAACTGACGGTCTTGGGCGTGCCATCAATATCCGGCAGGGTAAAGCCCAGAGAAGTCAGGTGCTTCTTTGCCACATCGTCGCCCTGGAACTTGCCGATGAAGAACAGCGCGCATTTCGGGGCGGCCAGCTCGAAGCGGTAGCCGCTGACGGAGATGTTGAAATGGTGGAAGGACAGCGTCGAGGTCGTGTCTTCCTTCCCCTGAATGGCAACATAGCGATCGTAGGTCTCAATGTTACCATCCATCACGGTCGGGCTCTGGCAGGTCTTTGCGTAGCCACTCACCCCGCCGACGATCTTGCCGCTCGGGGCGGTAACATAGTCTTTGCTCGCCGAGCTGTCCATGCCGTAAAGCTTATAGCCGCCCATATTGAAGTAACCCGTTACCGTGCAGCCGTTCAGGTCGAGATAGATATCCTTGTTAGTGGTGACGTCCCCAGTGGTGCTGTGCAGCATTTTGATGTATTGGTCGGCACCAGGAGCGTCAACCGCGTCTTGCAGCGTATCGTATTCTGTTGTACCGATCGCAGCAACCTTTAGGTCCGGCGTCCATTTGCCGCCGCAGGTCGGGCAGGTGCAGTAGGTAAAGGTTTCGCCGCCCTTGGCATCCTTGGTTAGGGTGGGGGCACCGGCGGCGTTTTGCAGTTGGGCGGGGGTGATGGTGATTGTGTGCGATTTCGTACCGCCATCGTACTGATACGTCGCTGTTTTCGTACCGGGCGCGCTCTGCTGGACATATTTGCCGGTTCCTTCACTGGAGCAAATATTCGCGCCGCTCTCCGTGGTGTAGATGCCGCCGATGGCGGTCAGCTTGCCGTTGACATCCACCTTCACATCAACGAGATCATTGTCGGTGCGGTTGTATGTTCTGCCGGGGGCGTTGACCACGGGAATATATTTCTTACCATTGCCGCAGTAGCCGCCCCACTCATCCACATCGTAGATGTACGTACTTTGACCATTCGGCACTTCAAGCTCCGCGTTCCTGGCGATCGATACCTCCACGCCCGGCAGCAGCGCCACCGTCTGGTTCACGGTCAGCTTGCTGTCACTGTTCAGGTCTATCGTCATGTTGTTGGTCAGCGGCAGGACATAGTCTGTGGAGTTGACGTCCATGTCACCCAGTTTCAAGCTCAGGCTGTTGAGAGACGCCTCGCCGTCGATCGTATAGATCATGCGGTCGGTGCTGCCGTCATACGCCTTGGTCAGGCTGCCGGAGGTCAGCTCGAACAAGCTCCCTGCCCCAATGAATGAAATGGAGCTATTAAAAGTTTTTTTCGTGGCGAATACTGCGGCATATGCCTTCTCGCTCGCGCCTGTGTGCACGGTCAGCGGTACCTCGATATTCTGCACCGCGTACTGGTTAAAGGGGAACACTTCATTTCCCATGCCGGAAGAGGCGCTACCGCCGCGGAAGTCCAGGATCTGATACCACTCGTACACCGAGCCGCTGGATTCCACGGTGACCGCGCCGTTACCGGAGATGAAGCCCCACGCATACAGGCTCGCGCCGCTTTTGACCGTGATGGCGCTGCCGGACTCCATTTTGATATAGCCGTAGGGCCCGACCATTTGCCCCTTCTCGCCGCCGCCTGCCGCATAGTACTGACCGCCGACGCTGATGGCCGCACCGCTTGCAAGCGTGATCGAGCTGTCCGCCGCCATCGTCAGCGTTCGGAAGGGCTTGGTTGCTGGGGTTTTTACGCGTGTGGCGGTTGGCGTTGCCTTGTACAGCGTTCCCGCCTCATCAAAGGGAATCAGCAGGGTAACGCCGGATGGGATCGTATAGTTCCCCGCGATTGAGCCGTCGCTGGCGAGCACAATGGTGGCAGGCAGTTTCTTCTGTGCCTCTGCGATCGCATCGTTCAGATCGACAAATCGCTGACCGGCGGTTTCAAAAAGTGTCTCCGTCTTGCTCGCAAACCGCGCCGTGATGGTGCAGTTACTCTCAATATTCAGCGCCGTCTCTGCAGCGGTGCTGATGTACTTCTCGTGGGTCATATCATACCAACCCATGAACTGATAGCCGTCCGCCGGAGTCGCCACGACCTGATAGTCGGTCATGGAGCTTTGGGTTTTGGTGTACTCAGGGGGAATGGCTTTTCCGTCCACGGTGTAGCTGCCGTTTTCTGCGGGCTGGAAGGTCACGGTGGCAGTCGCATCAGCTACCAGCTTCACATTGGTCATCGTGATCGTGGTCGCGGCGTTGGGGCTGCCGGAGCTGATGTAGACCTTGATGCTGGCGTTGGGCGCCAGTTCTTTGGAGAACAGGCTGTCCCCCGTTTTCGGATCTCCGTCCACTTTGATCGTGCCGCCGTTCTGCTCGATGGCATAGTCAAAGGACAGCGTCGCCTTCGTGCTTTTCTGGTTGGTGATGGTCAGCGTGGATTTATAGTCCGTATTATTGCAGAATCCGGCTGTGCTGGTGGCGGCGCCTTTGATCAGCGCGCCGTTGGCGATCCACGCGTCCTCCGCGTTACCGCTAAAGCTCAAGCCGATGCTTTCATCGGCTAAGCCGTTCACGGTTCCGCTGGTCGCCGCCAGCGCCGGCAGCGTCATCGCCGGCAGCAGCGTGAGTATTGTGACAAACGTCAGGAGCAGCGACACAAAGCGCCTGCCGATCCGTTTAACCATTCCATCTTCCTCCTGTTTTTTTCTTTTTCCCTTGTAATTCGCCATAGATGCTGATGCCGATCCCCAGCGACAGCAGTGCCCAGAGGTGGGAAATGTGCAGGATGCTGTCCGTTCGGTCCGAGAAGCGGAGCGTCTCGGTCACGAAGCGGAAAATGCCGTAGGAGATCATATAGATGGGGTAGATCATGCCCCGCGCGCTGCCGGAGAGCACCTTGCGCCACAGCCGTGAGAGCAGGATGACATAGAAAACCAGCTCCATCTCGCGTGTGGGGAAGCGCAGATGCGTCAGCCCCTCGATGGGGATGTGCGCCCCCAGACAGCATCCTGAAATAATGCAGTTCAGCCGAGCGCACATCAGCGTGAATACAAGGCAAATCGTGAACACATCGAATACATCCGCCGCTTTCTGTTTGGCGAGTTTCGCCACGCCCCAATAGAACAGAGGCATGAAGAAGACGCCGCCGAACAGGCTCATATTGCTGAAATCTCCACTTTCAAACAGCGCGAACACTTTCACGCTGAGAACGCCAAGAACCGTGTGCAGCACGGAAAGGAGCAGCACAGAAAGCCAGCGCAGATGCAGCCGCTCACGGCAGCGGTGAAGCCAGTAGACGTTGAACAGCGTCCCGCAGCCAAGCAGAATAAAAAGCGCGCAGTCAGTGAGCCAAGTGAAACGCTCCATTTTCAGTTTTTAGCGTTCAGGATCCCCTGCAGCAGCGCCAGCGTGGAGTCGCTCTTATATACGTCGTCGACTTTAACATCGATCTTGCCGTTGAAATCATTGACCAAGCCAAGCGCGGCGATACAGGCATTCAAATCCTTTTTCCCCTGTTCGCTGGCAAGGTACTTTTGCATGAGGCTCTCATCATTCTCATCCTTCAAACGATTAACAGCGTCAATATACGTGCCCATGGTAGTGAAACCAGTCACTTTGTTTGCTTCCTGTTTCAACTGTGCCCGCTGCTCTTCAGTCACGAAAGAAGAATTCATAAAGCCCGTGGTCATACCGTAAGCCAGCGCCGCGCCGACAAATCCATCGTCGCCGCCGGCGGCCAGCAAGCCGCTCTGGAAGTTAGTCGTTCCGAATAATTCCTTCATGCCTGCAAGGGCTTCATCGCTCTTTACATTTCCGACCTTGCTCGCAACATACATTGCCGTCAGATTACCAATGGCCGTTGCTTTTTCTTTATCAATAGGTTTTTCTTCAATGTTATATCCTTTTTTCGCCATATAGCTTTTATATTCTTCATATGAGCGATCGCCAAAAAACCGTTTAATGGTCGCAGGAAGATTCGTACCACTTTCCGCGTGAGTGGAAAACGCCTTGGAAAGCGCATTGATGGTATTCGCGATTTCAACCGTGTTTCCCGCGAAATTCGACTCGTTGACCTTCTCAACAGCCGCCTGCTGTACTGGGGTCAGCGGAACGTTTACGCCGGGCAGGAAGATCTTATTGTAATTATCGTTGCCCGCGTACTTGGCCGTGCGGTATTTCACGGTGTTCGCCCAATCAGAGCCGAAGGCGTCGGACAGCCACTTTTCAACGACAGCCTTATTCTCCGCACCGCCCTCACTCGCCACCGTAGCGGGCGCATCCTTGGTAACGGTAACGCAGCCCGTCACGCCGGGGTTCTCATACTTGCCGATCTCGCCGGCGTACAGGATGTTGCGGTACAGGGTCTCGTCCAGACCCTCGTTGGTGCGCTTAATGTAGCCGCCGTAGCCCACCGTGCCGACGCCGGCCAGAATGCCGATGATCGCGATGACCACAATAAGCTCTACCAGCGTAAAGCCCGCGCTGCCGCGCAGCTTGTTTCCCACTTGCTTTTTCATGTTGTTTCCTCCTCAATATATTTGATTTCTTTTTGAGAATTATATGAACAGATGATTACTCTGTGGTTTCCTATTTTGTCTTCCAGTTCAGCACGCCGTAGCCCACGATGCGCGGATCCGACAGCAAATAGCGCTGGACGGCGACCTTGCCGCCGCTGTTGCCCTCGATGGTGTAAAGGTAACCGTTCTCATCCACGCACAGCACCGCGCCGACGTGGTCGGGGTCGCTGCCCCCGTCCCAATCGAAAAAGACGTAGTCGCCGGGGATGGGCTTGTTCTTTTCGTCATTGGGTTCGCGCCACTGGCTCTTATCCTTGAATTTCTCCATGCCCTCATCCACGTTTGCGAATCTGGGCGGAGCGCCGTTGATGGAGGTCTTCTTCTGATCGGCTGCCCACGAGAGGAAGCAGGCGCACCAGGGGGTGTATTGGTTCCAGCCGGGGTTATCGGCGTAGTTGCCGATGTACCATTCGGAGAAGTAGCCTTTCCCTCCGATGATCTCTCCCCTGCTGTCGTACTGGTCGGCAAGCGTCTTTAAAAACGCGAACCGCGCTTTCTTTTCCGCCTCGGTCAGATCGGCAGCGTCCGGCAGGGTCGGAGTTTTTTTTAGGATATCTTCCGCCTCTGCTTTGCCAACGCTGTCGCCCTCGATCCCGGTTCGACAGAAGACGGAGGTGCTGTAGCTGTGCGCCGCAGTCGCGAAGGTGAAGGTCACGAGGCTGCCGTCCAGAATGACCTGCGCGCCGCGCAGGTTGTCCAGCAACACCTGATCGCCGCTCGTGCCGCTTGTGAGCTTTCCGCTGTTGTAGCGCAGCAGGACCGCTCCGGCAGCGCCGTCGGCGGTCTTTCCCTGTAGCTGCCAACCGTCGGAGAGCGGCTCCACGCGGTAGATCTTGCCGCTGGCGGAGAGATCCTCCAGCGCGGAGAGCACGATGCGCACGGTCTGCTGCTCGCCCGCCTCTTTCTGCGTCGTTTGATGCACCCGCAGTCCGAGCAGCATCAGCGACGCTGCGGCTGCCAGCACGATGGAGCTGACAGCGACGGTCACCAGCAGCTCGACCATGGTGAAGCCACTGTTGTTTCGTTTCATTCGCTCGTCCCCCCCTTTTCCGCTGTCAAGTGGGTGATGGTGTAGGTGCTGTAGCTGTGCGCCGCCTTGCTGACCCTGGCGGTGTACTTTATTTTTGATTTTCCGTCGGGCTGCGGGTCTTCCGGCTTCTCAACCGATTTTACATCGTATTCAAGTTTCATTTTGATCTTTGTCTCGATGCGAACGGCGGCGTTTGCGCGGATAAGGGTAAAGGTGCAGAATTCGACGTCGGTATCGGTACCATCAGGTGGCAGGGTGCAGCCGCCCGCTAAAGTCTTCAAGTGCTCAACATATGCAGCCTTTGCCTCTGCCTTTGCATCATCTTCCGAGTCGTATTCCGCGGAATCCTGCAAGGAGCTTACGTCCTCCGCCAGCGCCACAAATTTTTCGATCTCGCCCTCCGCCTGATAGAGCTGCTGCGTCTGGCGGATGGAGCGCTCCTGCGCCTGATAATTTTTCAGCGCCGCGGTGCAGACGGACACGGCGACGGCGCACAGCACCAGAACGACGATGAGCACATAGATCAACGCGTAACCGCCGTTGTCTTTCCAGAGCTTCTTCATGTGCCACCGCCTTCCGGCGACACGGCGCGGACATAGGTTTCCACTGTAACGAGCGGCTCCGTGTGATTATCCTTCACCGTGACGAGATAATAGGGGTTTGTGCTGTCCTTTACCGTTTTGACCGTCACGTTGGGGAAATCCCTTTCGCGGTATTTGTTGTTTTCCTCCGTGACGCCGTCCTTCATCAGGGTCTCCACGGCGGTACGGACGTTCAGATGGGCTTCCATTACGGCCTGGCTGTGGGCGTTGATCCGTCCTGCCAGAATCAGGCTGGAACAGATGGGCGCGGAGATCAGGCCGATGATGGCGATCGCCACGACGACCTCCAACAGCGAAAAGCCCGCTGTTCTCTCTTTCCCGATCTTTTTCATGCCTTGTCTCTCCCAATGGGTCAGTTGAAAATGTCTGTCTTACCGGTCGCGGGCGGCGTTACGCCCGGTTCCTCATAGGTGTTCTGAGCGGACGGCATCAGATACAGCGTCAGGGTCATCTGGCCGTCCAGCAGCTTCTTTTCGCTGTCGTAGTTGAAGGTGGCATACCGGATGGAGGTGATGCGCTCATCCGTTGCCAGCGCGTGCACCATGTTCTTGAACTCCTGATAGGAGGCGTGATAGTACACCGTCAGGTTCAAGCCCTCAAGGAGTGCGCCATCGCTCAAGGTCTGCATCGGCGTGATCTCACCGAAAGAAAACTCGATGTCGCCGCCGCTCCCGAAGCGCTGAAGGAAAATATCGTGCAGTTTCTGGGTGTAGCCCAGCTCCTTACTGCCGGTCCCCAGCGTTTTTTCCAGATACAGCAGGTAGAGGATCTGATCTTCTTCCTTCATATCCGCGGGGAAGTTCTCATAAAGCGCGGCGCGGCTTTCCTCGATCGCGGCCTCTGCCGGCTCAAGCTGATCCTGCACGTCCTTGTACATCTCGTTTTCGACGATGGTGGTTTGCAGCGCGGTGATCTGAGCATTTAACTGATCCCGCTCCATGACGTAAGCTTCACTGCGGGGGCGGTAGCCCAGAACATACACCAGAACGGCGACCAACAAGAGCAGGACTGACAGGACAGCCTTCCAGTTTCTACCGATCACTTTCACTGGCCCACCTCCACTTTCTCAACCTTGGCGTCGCGGTCCAGACCCTTGCGCGTCTGCTCCGCCTGGATCAAGGACTCGTCATAGGCCAGCACGACCGTCAGGTAATAGCGGTTGTCGGCAGGCTTCTGCGTCTGAGAAGCGCCGGTGTTGAAGATATCCGGGATGCCTGAGCCGCCGGTTTGATTTTTGAGTTGATTCATCAGGATCCACATCAGCAGATCGTTTTCATCCATGCCCGTGTTGCCGGAGGTGCCGGATGTACCGGAGGTCTGCTGATTCTTCCGCAGCAGCGCGTTGACCGCGGCCACAGTGGCGGCATCCCGCTGGAACGCCGCGCCGCTGTTGATCTCCTTTTGGAGCGCCACGAGATCCAGAGCGGTATTGGCCTCTTTGATCTCGCCCATTTCCTTGGCAAGATGGAGCGCAAGCTTGCCACTCAGCGTCTGATTCTGCCGAATGAGCGCGATCGTTGCGTTGACATTCGTCTTGTTGTCAGTCAGGATATTCAGCAGGTTCGGCAGATATTTGTTCAGCATCACATCATCGCTCTCATAGAACATGCGGTGCTGATCGGCGTTTTTCCAAATGTCGTCAAAGATCTGGTCGTACAGGATCTGGTCCTTTTCCTCACGGGCGATATCCTCGCGCATCAGCAGGAAAAACTGATACATGGCGGCAGGATCGTTTTGCAGCAGGGACCGGATCGCGTTCTTCTCCTGGGTGGTATTGGAGCGCTTGCGCAGGTCATCCAGCGAGAAGGCCTTTTCCTGCACCGGCCCGTAGACGGCTTGCAGAGCGTCCAGCTGGTTGGAGTTCAGGTATTGCAGGCTGAGACGCAGCTTTGCAATATCGGCAGACTCAATGCCAGAAGCAGAGGACGTGCTGCCGCTGCTGGGCGTGGCAGGCGTGACCGTTGTACTGCCGGAACTGCCCGGCGTGCTGGGCGTGGTGGGCGTGACCGTTGTGCTGCCGGAACTGCCCGGTGTGCTGGTCGTGCCGCCGCCGGGGAGCAGCCCCTGGATCCCGGAGAGGATGCCGAGGTTATCCGGGGTAATGGTCACGCCGAAACGCTCCATCACATCCGCATAATTTTCCATCTTTGCAATGGTACTGTCATCGGCACCCGCCGCTTTCAGCAGCGGGATCATATTCCGAAGCGTTTTTCCGTCGATGGCAACGCTGCCACCGGAAGCGTTGGAGAACAGCTCATCGAGGGAATAGCCGCCCTCGGTGGGAGGTTCTTCCGTACTGCTTTCCTCGGTACTATCCGTTGTGCTTTCCGCAGTACCATCCGTTGCGCTTTCCTCCGTGCTCGGCACGGGGGACTCCTTCTCCGCTTTCTCGTACAGCGCAGCGATCATTTTGTCCGGGGAGTAGGCTTCCCGCGGGCCAATGGTCAGGTTGGAAACGGTGCTGAGGGTCATGAAGGGCACGTCGCGCAGCGCCACAAGGAAATAAGCGGCGTCCTCCTTGCTCTGGAAGGCGACCTGCGCCGCAAGACACAACTCGGTCGTGCTCAGAGCGGTCACCGTTGACTTCTTGGGGAGCTTTGCCTCCAGCTCGCCCAGCACCAGTTCAAGGTTGTCGTTATATGTCCGAACGGAGTCGAATACGGTGTCCCAGTCGGCGCTGTAAGCGTCGTACATACTCGAATAGTTGTGGTAGTTCTCCGCGCAGCCCGCGTTCTGCTGGGCAAGCGCCGTCAGGCGGTCCTGCTGTGCGCGCAGACCGTCCAGCTCCGTGCTCCACGACAGCTTGGAGGTCAGCAGCAGCAGTACGGACGCCGTCAGCGCCGCGCCGCCAAGGAACACAAGACCGTACTGCCACGCGCGGTTGATGGGTGCGCGCGCGCCGGTGATGTGGTTCAGCTCCGGGTCGCCGAAGTCAAGGGCGGTGAGCGCCGCGCCCTGACAGAGCAGCCACTGCGCGCCGTAGTCGGTCTCCGCCATTTCGACGGGGACATTCAGCAGCGACGCGAGCGCCGGGGCAAGCCCCGCCTCCTTCCCCTGACCGCCGGAAAGCACAGCGCTCGTCAGGCGGGCGCGGCCGGGCATGGCGGAGAAGTAGTCGAGCACGATGCCCGCCTCATTGAGGTCGTCCTGCTGGGAATAGCCCCGCTGCAGCAGGCGCTGCAGCTTGACCTGCCCGTTGTAGACGAAGGTCAGCAGCAACAGCTCGCTCTCGGCGTTGATATAGAGGCAGACGCCGTCGTCCGTATCCGCGGAGGACTTCGCGTGCTTTGGCATGGCAAAGTCCGCGTCCACGGCGGTGGCGTGGCTGTGACCGCAGAAATCGACGGCGGCAACGCTCAGCCCCATGCTGTTGGCAAGGGCATAGTAGCGCTGCAGCATCGCGCGCGGCACCGCCCAGAGCTGCACGCGCAGAAGACGCGCGTCCTCGCGCTGCTCGACGCCCACGCTCTCCCACGAAAGCTGATACTCGCCCGGGTCGATGGGGAAATACTCGTCCATGTTCGCCAGCAGCATCTGACCGAGGCGCTGCTGCTTTTTCACCGCGGGGACGGTGACGCTCTCGCTGATGACCTGCGTGGAGCAGAGCGAAAAGACCACCTTACGGCAGCGGCGGAACAGCCCCTGCCGCAGAACCGGCTCCATCGCGTCCCGCAGGGCGTCCAGCCCCACGAGCTGACCGTCCTCGACCGCGTTCGGCGGCGTGGGCAGGATGACCCGCTCGGAAATGGCGTCGCTGCCCAGCGTCATCTGGGCGATGCGGATCTCCCGCTCGGTGATCTGCACCACCAGCGCCCTGCCGCTCAGCCTTTGCTTGCTCATAAGTGCTCCCTCCCGGACTGTGGGAATGGCACAGCCGTCCCGAAGAACGGTTCTGCCCCTCCCACAGGCTCTTGTTTTTCTCTCGCGGGCAGGTCCGCGCCTGCCCTGTTTCTCTCCCGTGTTACAGCCCAAAAAGGCCGAGGTACGCCGCGATGAGCCGGTCGCCCACCAGCGCCGCGACCCAGATCCCGGCGGCAAGATACGGCCCGAACGCCAGCTTGCGGGGCGCGCCGCGTTTCATGCGGACCGAGTGGATGATCGCACCGGAAACGCTGCCGAGGATCATCGCAAGAAGGATGCGCTGCCAGCCCAGCAGCAGTCCCGCCCCTGCCATCAGCTTGACGTCCCCCATGCCAAGGCCGCTGCCCTTCGTCACGAACCACAGCAGGAGGAAAAGAAGGCTCACCGAGAACATGCCGATGAGATACGTTTTCCAGTGCGCGGTATCGCCTGCAAGCTGCACCGCGCCCAGCAGGAAGATCGCAAGGTTCACTCCGTTGGGGATCTCGAAGGTGCGCCAGTCGATGAGCGCCACGACCGTCAGCAGGGAGAAAAGCAGCGAATACAGCACCGCCCGCAGCGGCTCGGCCTGATACAGCCACGCCGCCAGCAGCCACGCCCCGCCGTTCAGCGCCTCCACCACGGGGTACTGGGCGGAGATCTTCTCCCCGCAGGAGCGGCACCTGCCCCCCTGCGCCAGCCAGCTTGCCACGGGAATCAGCTCGTACCACCGCAGGCGATGGCCGCAGGCCATGCAGTGCGACGGCGTTTTCACGAACTCCTCTCCACGGGGCAGGCGGAAGATCAGCACGTTGCAGAAGCTGCCGACGCACAGACCCAGCGCCGTCCAGAGCAGCAGCAAAAGACAGGTCATGGGAAAAATCTCCTTTTCGCTCAGGGGTCTCCCCCGCCCGTCCGGGTGATAGGGATACCGGACGGGCAGGGCGTTGTTTCAAATCGCTTGGGAATGATGTAGGGGTGGATTAGCCCTTGGTCTCGGTCTCCGGGAGCAGCTTCCAGCCATCGGTATTCGTCCACTCAGCGGAGGTCTTGCCGCTCTTGAACGTGAAGTTAGTCAGGTCATAATAATCCTTCATAGCGGCGACAGTAACATCAGTAGCCTGGGTAGGAGTTGCACCATAATAAACTGTAATCGAGGCTGCAGCACTATCCGTCTTTCCCGTAACGACGATCTTCGTAACGTCCTTAAAGTCATCGTCCTTGACGTGCTTATCGGTATAAGCGAAGACGGCGGCGGTCTTGATGGCGTCGAGCTGGGTGTAGTCGGCAGCCTGATTGGCCTTCTTGATGTAGCCGGAGTAGGCGGGGACGGCGATGCCGGCGAGGATGCCCAGGATCGCGATGACGACGATCAGCTCAACGAGAGTAAAACCGGACTTGGAACCAAACTTTTTCATAGGAGTTTTCTTCCTTTCTTTGTTTTGCGTCGGATTTTATATCATCGCCATGCGGCACGGGCCCCTATCTCCCACACCAGGGGACATGGCTTGGATATACGGATTTACAGGTATTTGTCGAAGGCCTTGGTCATGTTGATCATCGGCAGGTAGATGGCCAGCACGATGATGACCACAAAGACCGCCATGAAGATGATGATGGCGGGCTCCATCAGGTTCAGGAGCTTTTTGGTGGCCTCATCTACTTCTTCATCATAGTAGTCGGCCACTTTGCCCATCATGCTTTGCAGGTCGCCGGTCTCCTCCCCCACGCCGACAAGATTCGACACCATGGGCGGAAAAATACCCGTCCGCACGAGGCTCTCCCGCAGGGGGGTACCCTCGGCGACCAGGGCGCGTGCATCGCGGATGGCCTCCAGATAGTAGATGTTGCCCATGTTGCTGGCGGCGAGGTCCATGCTGTCCGTCAGCGTCAGGCCGGAGCCGATCAGCACCTCCATCGTGCGGCAGAAGGTCGCGCAGGCGGTCTTGACTGTCAGGTTACCCACCACGGGGGTCTTGCGGGCGAGCCAGCCGAAAAAGTGCTTGCCCTTGTCGGTCCTGTGAAACAGGACGCCGCCCACGATCAGCGCTGCCAGCACCAGAAGCGGCACCCACCACCAGGACTTGAACCATTCGCAGACCGCCATCACGCCGAGCGTGATCTTTGGCAGCTCCGCGTCCATATCCTCAAAGGTCTTGAGGAAGTTGGGGATGATCTTCGTCATCATCACGATCAGCACGACGATCATGACCACGATCAGCACGCAGGGGTAGATCATGGCGCTGGTCACCTTGCTCTTGGTGCGCTTGCTGCGTTCGAAATAAAGCTCCATCTGGCGGAAGGATTCCTCCAGATTGCCGGAGGCCTCGCCCGCTGACACCATGTTCACCAGAATGGTGGGGAAGATCTTGGGATGGCGGCGCATGGAAGTAGCAAGCGCTTCGCCCTTTTCCACGTCCGCCTGCATTTCGCGGATGGCGGCGCGGAGCTTTTTATTGCTGGTCTGCTGCCCCAGCATGGCGAGCACGGAGGCGACGGAAACGCCCGCGCGCAGGATGGAGACGAACTGACGGCAGAACACCGCCATGTCCTTCGCCTTGGGGTTGCCGAGGAACGGGATCTCGATATCGCGGTTGAGGGTGGTCTGCTCCTTAATGTCTAAAATCGTATAACCGGCGCCGCGAAGGGAGCTTTTCGCGGTCTCGATGGACGACGCATCCAGAGAGGAGCGGACGCGCTTTCCGTTTCGGTTGATCGCCGTATAGTTGAATCCGGGCATGGAGCCGCCCTCCTTTCTCAGGTCTGCCGCCCTGTCTTGAATTTATCAGGCTCGTTGGCGGCGGCGAGGGCAGTCTCCAGCGAAATCACGTGACGGTCGACCAGATCCTCCAACGCGTCGTCCAAAAGCTGCATCCCGTACCGCTTGCCGGTCTGGATGGCGCTGACGATCTGGAAGGTCTTGCTTTGCAGGATCATGCTGCGAATGGCGGGGGTGACGATCATGATCTCGAATACCGCCGTGCGGCCGCCGCCGATCTTCGGCAGGAGGGTCTGGCCCACGGCACACTCCAGCACGTCCGCCAACTGGATGCGGATCTGGTTCTGCTGCTCGGCGGGGAAAGAGTCGATGATACGGTCGATGGTGTTGGCGGTGCCCTTGGTGTGCAGCGTGCCGAACACCAGATGGCCCGTTTCGGCGGCTGTGATGGCGGTGGAGATGGTCTCCAGATCGCGCATCTCACCGACTAAGATCACGTCGGGGTCCTGACGCAGCGCAGCACGAAGTCCCGCGGCAAAGCTGCTGGTATCAGCGCCCACCTCGCGCTGGTTGATGATACATTGATCGCTCGTGTGCAGGTATTCGATCGGCTCCTCCAGCGTGATGATGTGGCGGCGCTCGGTGTGGTTGATGTGGTCGAGCAGCGCCGCCAGAGTGGAGCTTTTGCCCGAGCCGGTGGGGCCGGTGACGAGCACCAGTCCGCGGGGTTTATCCGCCTGCGCCACCACCACGGGCGGAAGGCCCAATTCCTCGGCGGTGGCAATGCGCAGCGGCAGCAGGCGAAGCGCCAGCGACGTCATGCCCCGCTGACGGAACACGTTGCAGCGCATACGCACCAAATCGTGATAGGTCACGGCGAAGTCCGCCTCGCCCATTTCATGAAATTCCTTGAGAAGTCCGGGCGTGATCAGCTCCTGCACATAGGCGGTGGTATCCGCCTCGGTCAGCGGGACCTCCCCAAAGTTGGTCAGCTCGCCGTCCAGTCGAAAAATGGGGGGCTCTCCCACCGTGAGGTGAATGTCGGAGGCGTTGCGCTCCAGCGCGTCATGAATGAGTGTTTCCAGGTCGATCATGCGCCGTCCTCCAAAGGATGAGTTTCTTCCGCCACATTTTCAACGCTGATGCGCTGCATCTCGCTGATGGAGGTCGTTCCCTCCAGCACAAGGCGGCGGGCGCTTTCGCGGAGGGTGTGCATCCCCTCGGCGATGGCAGTCTCCCGCAGCGTGCCCGTGTCGCAGCGGTGGGAGATCATCGTGCGCATACGGGGCGTGATCTCCATGATCTCGTAAATGCCGATCCGGTCGAAATATCCGGTACCGGCGCAGCGCTGGCAGCCCACCGGCTCGTAAACCTCGGCGCTGTCCTTCTCCTTCGGCGTCAGTCCCAGATATTCCAACTCATGCTCTAAAAGAACGTGCCGCCGCTTGCAGTTGGGGCAAAGACGGCGCACAAGGCGCTGGGCGATGATGCCGGTCAGCGCGTCGGCGATGAGGTAGCTTTCCACGCCCATGTCCAGCAGGCGCGTAACGCTGCTGGCGGTGTCGTTGGTATGCAGCGTACTCACCACGAGGTGACCCGTGATGGACGCCTGCACCGCGATGGACGCCGTTTCCCGGTCGCGGATCTCGCCGATCATGATAATGTCGGGGTCCTGACGCAAAATGGAACGCAGGGCGTTGCCAAAGGTCAGGTTCGCCTTGGGATTCACCTGCACCTGATTCACGCCGTCCACGTTCGCCTCCACGGGGTCCTCCACCGTGACGATGTTCACCATGTCGCTGTTAAGCTCGTTCAATGCGGTGTAAAGCGTAGTGGATTTACCGGAGCCGGTAGGTCCGGTGACCAGCACGATCCCGTTGGGATGGCGCAGGATCTCGTCGAATTTTTCCAGTTCCGACCCCGTCAGGCCAAGGGCGCGCTTGCTGCGGCGCAGCGCCTTTTTCTGCGTCAGTCGCATCACGCACTTTTCGCCATAGACCGTGGGGAGCGTGGAAACACGCACATCGTATTCCCGGCGGTCCACCAGGATGGAAAAGCGGCCGTCCTGCGGTCTGCGCTTTTCGGAAATGTCCAGATTGCTGAGGATCTTAATGCGCGCGATGATGGCGGGCAGCAGCTGCAGGTCGTAAGTGGCGGTGGTGTACAGCACGCCGTCCACTCGGCAGCGGACCCGGACCTTGTCCGGTCCGGACTCCACGTGGATATCGGAAGCGCGTTGGCGCACCGCCTGCTCCACAAGGGAGTTCACCAACACCACCACGGGGGAGGCGTTGACATCCTCCTGAAAGACCTGATCTTCCAGAGAGGCACTCTCCCGCTCGTTGGTCTGGGTGTAAAGCTCGGCAGCCTCCTGCATCTCCTCGCTGCCGTAGCAGCGGTCGATGGTCACGAGAATGTCGGATGTTGTCGCTAAAAACGGCTTAATGCGACACTTGCTGGCGATCGCGACCATGTCGCGCCCCTTCATGTTCATGGGCTCGTTCATGGCGACATACAGTGTGCCGCTGTCCTCCGGATCAAACTGGAAGGGCATCATTGTATATGTACGCAGGATATCCGGGCGAACCGCCTGTCGGACATCCATGGGGATGGTCATTTCGTAAAGGTGCACCACGGGGGTGCGGGTCAGCGAGGACAGGGCTTCAATGACCTGTTCCTCGGGCAGGATGGCGCGCTCCAAGATCAGCTCGCGGATGGACTTGTTCGTTTCCTCCTGTGCATGACGCAGCTCGTCCGCCTGTTCCGCGGTCAAAAGCTGCTGTTCCAGCAGGTATCGCAGGAGCTTTTCGTTCATGCGCGCCCTCCTTTCTCTTGTTTTTCAGGGCAGAAATTATTTTTGAATCAGTGCTTTTCAAAACTGTGAGACGACAGACCCGCCAGGCTCTCAAACGCGAATGAGCCGCTGACGCGCCTAACGTCTCTTTTTATGCTCCCCCTCCCCCGGCGGGGCGGAAGAGGTGGTCCGAATGATGGATTTGTCTTACGGTGTCAAATTACTTGACGTTGATGATGAGGTTCGCGCTGGCGCTGCGGGTGTTGTAGTTGACCGTCACCTTCTGACCGGCAGGGTCAGCGAAGCTGTTGATGCTCAGATCGCCGAACTTCGCGATGAGGTTCGCAAGCTCGGTCACGGCCTCGAGAGAGGTCTTGGCATTGCCAAGCGCCGTGAGGTCGTTCTCCGTCAGCGGCACACCCGCGATGGACACGCTCGCGCTGTCGGGCAGCAGGTTCTGCGCCTTGGCAACGATCTTGCCGAGGTACTGCGCAACATAAGTGTCGCCCTTGCTGCCGACGATGTCCTTCATGGTCTGACTCGTGAGCGCGGCGGCAAGCTCGCTTGCCTTCTTGGTCTGGATGCCATTGGTGGCATCGAACTTCAGGCTGTTGAGCAGATCGATCTTCTTCTGATACTCCGCCTTTTCAGCAGAGCCGTCATTCAGGATCGAAGACACATCGATCGCGGCAAGCTTATTATTCAGCTTTTCGGCAAGCTTTGCCCTGCCCTCGTCCTTGATGGTGGGCTTCAGGTTATCCAGCGCAGAAGCATTGGCGGCCTTCTCAGTATCGAAGGTGAGACCCATCTGCACGAGCGCGCTGTAGATCAGATACTTCTCCAGACCGGGGTTCTTCGCCAGCAGATCCTTCAGCGTGGCGGAAGAAGTCAGTGCAGCGTCAAGCTCCTTGGTCGCAGTGTCAACGATCTCCTGCTTGAGCGCATCGCTGAAGGGCTTCCCGCCCTTACCGGAGAGCGTAATCGTGGCGCCAAAGCCTCCCTTGGTAACATGAGCCTTAATCTCGGGTTGAGCAAGCAGGAAGTTGATGTCAGCGACCGACTGGATATCCAGCGTTACGCCGGCAGGCTCGAAGGTGACCGCATCAAACCCCTTAACAAGATCCTTCGCATCTTTCAGCGTACCGCTGTTGTTCGCCTTATCGACGATCCACGCCTCGTTGATCTCCTTCTCCGTCAGCTTCTCGCTGATCTGGTTCTCGATCAGAGTGTTCACATCGAGCGCGTCGATGTCCTTCTCGATCAGCAGCCACACGGCGTTGATGAGGGCGGTGTTGTCAAGACCCTTGAGGGTGCCGCCGCCGGTGGTAGAGGAAACGATCTTCGTCCAGTTGGTATCGACCCAGCTCTCCACCACGGGCATCAGAGCATTTTCAATGCTCGTGGCAGTGGTGTTCGTCAGCGTGATGTCGTACTTGGCAAGCGCTTCCGTGACCTCAGTGTAGAGGGTGGAGATCTGATCCTTCAGACCCTTCTTGGCCTCAGCGACGACCTTATCCTTGGTGCCGTCGGTATAGGCGAACTGCGCGGCGATCTGGTCGAGGCCCTTGTTATAAGCGTCCTGGACGTCCTTGCTGATGTTGAGACGCAGATAGTTCTCATCGCCCTCGTACTTGTACTCGAGCAGACCGTTGCTGTTGAGCTTCGGCGTCACGACGAGCTTATAGTTGTAGGTGTAATTGTCGGTCTTCGCCTTGACGTCCGCGTTGGTGGCAGAGGGAGCGAAGTTGACCTTCAGGTCGATATCGAAGGTGAAATTATCCTTGTAGCCGTCCTTGGTCTTCTCCTTCATCTGCTTGTAGATCTCCTTGGAGATGGCAGTGCCAAGCTCCTTGACGATCTTGGACTTGGCGGCGGAGAGAGAAGCGCTGCTTTCGCCGACCTGAACGGTGGCGTAGGTCTTGCCGTTGAACACAACGTCCACATTGCCGCAGACATAGTTGCCCTTGCCGTCGTGGAAGTTCGCCCACAGGCTCTTGCCCTCGGTCTTGAGCTTATCGACGACCTGCGCCTTGATCTCGCTCAGGGACTTGTTGGTCAGCACGATGCCGGTCTCGGACTCGACAGCGTTCTTAACACTGGTCAGGAAACCGTCGATATCGTCGGGAGTGGGCTTGCTCGTGGTGCCGGTGATGATCGCGTTGGCAAGCTTGTTCGCCTGCTCGATGGCGGAGACGACCTGACCGTCCTTCACCTCGAGAGCGACGTTCCAGGTGACCTCGCGCTCGGTCTTGTTGTCGCCGGAGGTGAAGTTTGCCTTCACATCCTCGACCTTGACCATGTCGTTGACAATGTTCTTGACCTGCTGGAGCTGTGCATCCGTCAGGTACTTGTTGTCCTTGTTGACCGTTTCAACGGCGCTGACAACGGCGCTCTTCATGTCGCTGAATCTGTCGTTGACCTGCTTGACGGACTTGAGAACGGCATTGCCGATCAGGTCATCGGAAACGACCACGGGCGCCTTAGCCTGCCAGACCGCGTACAGGGTGATAATGGGATAGTCAGCGGTCAGCGTGATGGTGCTGTTCGCGGGGTACGTCGCAGCCGTGGCGGTCTTTTCCGTCGCCCAGCCCAGGAAGTTGTAGCCGTCGCGGGTGGCGGTAGCGGTCACGGGGAAGCTGTAAGTGGTGCTCGTCGTCGTCGTGGAGACGGGAGACGCACCGATCAGCGTGCCGCCGTTGGCGTCAAAATACAGGGCATAGGTGTAGGCAGTCACCGGGGGATTCACCGGGGGGTTCACCGTGCCGCCGGGATTAACGCTCGGGGTGTTATCCGGCTTCGCGCTCTGCACGAGGTAAGACATACGGTAGATCACCGCTGCCACCTGCGCACGGGTGGACAGTTCGTTGGGACGGAACGTGCCGTCCTCAAAGCCGTTGACCAAGCCGTGACGCTGGCACTGCTTGACCGCGGCGAGCGCATATGCGGGGATCGCGTTCTCATCGACCATGACGGAGACGGAACCAGTCTCGGGCAGAGTCACCTTCCATGCCTTCTTATAGAGGGCGAGGTAACGCTCGATCATGGTGCACATCTGCGCACGGGTGATGGGGTCGTTCGGGGCAAACTTGCCGTTGCCCACACCATCCACGATTCTGTTGGCAGCCGCCCAGTTGATGGCATCGGTGTACCACTCGCCGGGAGCCACATCGGTGAATGCGCTCTGGCTGCGATCACCCTTTGCACCGTCGAAACGGAACAGGACCGTGACAAACATCGCACGGGTCATGTTCTCCGCGGGGGCGAAGGTCGTCTCTGAGGTGCCGTTGAAGTAACCCTTCGACGTCACATAGTCTACGAACTGGTAGTACCAGTCGGATCTGCTGACGTCCGTGAAATCGTCAGCTTTTTCCGCCAGCGCTGTGGGCACCAGGGAAAAGACGATGCACAATGCCAGCAGAGCACTCAAGATACGCTGCTTTTTCATCTTCTTAACCACTCCTTTTTTTTACTGATGATCTTCGAGTACCGCAAAAGGGTGTCAGCGTTTCCGCCCCAAGCGCAGCTCGCAGCATCCAAAACCTGTCCCTGTCCGGGCGTGCGGATAGACGCACGTACTGACAGTAATACAGTCTACATAAAGTCTATCAGATATTTTCTCTTTTTGCAAGCAGTTCTTGCTTTTTTTCTATATTCTTCCAGGGGTATTACATTCGAAAATTAATCGCCGCGAACTGCTCGGACAAGTCTCACGTGAGACCGCCTTATCCTTCTTCAAAACAGGAGAACGCCGGATAGTAGCGCAGCGGGATGGGCTGTCCGAGCGCGGCGGAGCGATTCTTGAGGATCTTGAGCTCCAGCTCGCGGGGGTCCTTGCGCTTTTCCTCGTCGATGTTGAAGCCGGGCCGCCCCGCCCCGCGCGCCTGAAGTCCCAGCAGCACGTCGGCAGAGTAGTCGATGCCGCCGGACTCCTTGAAGGCGTTCATGGAGACTTCCAGATTATAATTCTCGCGGTTGAAAGAGGAAATGGCGAGGATGGTCAGCCCGTGCTGGCGCGAGAGCTTTTTCAGCGCGCAGACGATGCGGTCGAGGTTCTGCTTGTCCGTGAAATGGACGTCCACCGGGGCGATGATCTGGAGATAGTCGATGAGCACCACCGGCTTTTGTCCGGTCTCCTCGATGTGGCGGGAGACCTCCGCACGGATGTAGTCCAGTCCCGTTTCGTGGTCGCCCTCGCGGAAATAGAGGTGCTTTGCATAGGAGGCGTAGCGCGTCTGCGCCAGCTCCAGATGCGCGAGATCCTGCGCACTGTAGCCCGCCCAGCGCCTGCCGTCTAAAACACCGCGCGCGGTCTTGGCAAGGCGGCGGCGCGCGGAGGTGTCGAGCAGGAAGGATTCGCGGGAAACGGAACGAGCCATCAGCTCCCATGTCATCATTTCAAGGGAGAAAATGAGAACGTCGCGCCCCTGCATGGCAAGCTGATCGGCGATCTGCATACAAAAGGCGGTCTTGCCCAGCGAGCTGACCGCACCGATCACATAAAGTCCGTCGTAAAGTCCGCCGTCCAGCGTCTGATCCAGCCCCTCAAAGCCGGTTTTGAGCGCGGGGCGCTTTGCCTGCGCCTCGATATAAGCGCGGAATGCCTCCATCTGCCCCGCGGCGGAGGTCTCGGCATAGGGGGGCGGCTGCTGCGCCTGCCGATCCTCGACCGCCTGCGCCAGAAATCGCGCCGCGCCCTCGCGGTCGGCGCAGAGAAATTCGTTCAGATCCTTGCCGGTGGGAACGCCCGGGCAGCGGTACAGCCAGGGAAATTCCTCGGCGAGGGCGGCTGCCCACGCGTTGCCCGCCGCGTCGTTGTCCGTCAGCAGCAGGATGGGGGCGGGTCGATCCAGTCCGCGCAGCAGAGCCGCCGCCTTTTCGCGGTTGCCTGCGCCATTCAGCGCGGCGGCCCGATAGCCCAGCTCCTCTGCCGAGAGCGCGTCAAAGGCGCCTTCCAAAAGGAAGACCGGCTCTTCCCCGCCCGCAGTCAGCAGCTCCGGCTGAAAGAGCGGCGAGGGCTGTCCTTTTTCGTTGAGATAGCGCTTTTCCGCGACGGAACGGCGGACGCAGCGCCCGTTTTCGCATGGCAGCACCACGCAGTCATGCTCAGGGTCGTAGCCAAGGCGGAATCTCGTCACCGTGGCGTCGGAAAGCCCGCGTTTGGCAAAATAATCGGTTTTTCGTCGGTGAGAAAAGCAGCTTTCGGGGTAGGAGGCGGGCAGCGTTTCCCTGCTCAGGCGGTCAGCGGGGCGCGCTTCTCCCGCGTCGCCGTGCCCGTAGCGCTTGCTCGCAAGCGCCAGAGCGTCGTGCGGCGAGGTGAGGTTTTCGTCGATCGCCAGCAGATCGAAGAGATCATAGTCCGCGCCGCAGGCAAAGCAGTGTACTTTCTGCCGCTTTGCGTCGTATCCCATGGAGGGATCGCGATCGAGATGCTTTGGATTCAGGCAGCGAAAGCGCTTTTGCGG
>OHUD01000288.1_pt1 | contig 26246 bp, 17 predicted proteins | sample 1579021 | NCBI WGS metagenome assembly OHUD01 (sample SAMEA3879597, study PRJEB24766) | human gut metagenome | biome: human-associated habitat; feature: feces | place: USA | collected 1985/1987
ATATCCGTTTTTGTTGTTTCATGGTGTCGAATTCTAAAATTATTGCCAAGTATGGTAAGCTCATGAAATTCCTTTTCAAATAATTCTAAAAACGGCTGTTGATTATTACCCATATCCATTATAATCTTATTAACCGATTTCTTCTTATCTACAGTCGATGAGCAGTAATATGTCTTTAGTCTCTCAAATGCATCCCAAAGTTTCTCCACTGCAATTTGCAAATTGTTTTCATCATAATATTTTGAAGCCTCTTGTAATAACTCTTTCAGTCCTACTTCTTGAACAGACACTAATGAATTTTTATTTATCTGGGTATCAAATGTATTCATTAGCTTCCCCTTGGAAAGCTGAAACGGTATCTCATTCAGTTTTAATATAGCATTAATCTGTGGTTCAAAGTCATCTGAGATACTATGTTTCGCAAAAAACTCTATTGCGTCCAACACGCAAAATGGAGAATTAGAAAGTATGAATGCTTGCAAATCAGCAGTTTCAACATATTCTTTTTTATCATTATAACACTTTGGCACATAAAATTGCCTTATTTCATTGAAAACATCCTCAGCTACTGTTGTATTATAATTCCATCCCGTTTCGTCAGTCGCTTGATATACGATATTATATCGCTCCAGAAACTGATAAATTTGATTTCTCGCTTTCCGCTTTATGGACAATACTATCTTTTTTGCTTTTATGTCCTTTGCATTTCGTTGAGAATATGGAATAAACAACGTATTATCTTCTTGCCGATATATTCTCCATCCATAAACATCACGATTGGATATTTTCTCAGCAGGGTAAATCTCATAACCGTCATTTTGTAATAGCTTGTTAGTTGCCACTAAAAATTCTTTCCAATATCCCTTATCATATCGAACAGCAGGGTGAAATACTTCACAAAGAAATTTTAAATATACTTCATCGCTACCATCTTGTAAATTGAATCTTTTGTCTTCAAAAACCCAGAAGTATGGATAATCATCATTATTCACTGTATGTTGCCAAATATCCTGTTCTGCATTTGCAAATCTTGAATCAAAACTTGGCATTCTCTCTAAATCATATAATCTTTTAAGAAAATCTATTTCTTCAAGGCGACCATAATAATTGTAAGTAACGGTTCGAGTTTGAAAAAATTCGTCTATCTCCAATCCATTCTGAAATAAATCTAAAATATCTCGCTTTGTTATTTCTGTAATACGGTTCACTCCATTTTCCTCCTTTCAAACATATTCAGCACTTATATATTGCTTCCCAAATATTTTAAAGAAAAAGCGTACCACTATTTTTAATGATACGCTCATCATTATTAAATCACTTTAAAATACTTCAATGCATCCTTTATCGCTTCCACTTTCTCCGCTGTCGGATGCTTCCTCGGCTGTTTCAATTCTTCTACCGCATTAGGAGCATCATACATTGGCAAGCCTAAATCTCTCTTTACCTCTGCGATATATGCGGTATGTACCTTGAAGCCGTATTTTGCTTCTATGTACTCCTTTATCATTTTGTAGGTCACTCGTTCCTTGGGCTTGTATTCTTCGGCTCTTTTAGCGATATTATCAAGCGGAACTTTTCCCTCACCCTCGCCAAACTCAACTTTTACGTTGATATGTCCGTCTGGCTTTTTGTGGGAAAGCAGTACTACCGTCTCACAATGCACCGTCTCGCAGAACTGATCCACCGCCGTCATCTTCTCCACACGATATCCCGCCAGCTGCATCATCTCCAGATCACGTGCCAGACTGGTCATCTTACAGGAAATATATACAATCTTATCCACCCCATAATTCAAGATCTTCGGGAGTGCCTTCGGGTGAATTCCGTCTCTCGGCGGATCCAGTACGATCACATCCGGCTTCTCTTCAATCTCATCAAGTACCTTAAACACATCTCCGGCAATAAATCTGCAGTTGGAAAGTCCGTTTCGGACAGCATTTTCTTTTGCTGCCTCGACTGCTTCTTCAATAATCTCGACACCGATCACTTTCTTCGCAACCGGAGCAAGCACCTGACCGATTGTTCCTGTTCCGCTGAACAGATCGAATACAACCTGATTATCAATATCTCCAATGTATTCTCTTACAGTCTCGTACAGCACTTCTGCACCTTTTGAGTTTGGCTGGAAGAAGGAAAATGGTGTAATCTTGAATTCCAATCCAAGAAGCTTCTCGTAAAAGAAGTCCTGTCCATAAAGAATTCTTGTCTCATCACTCTTCACGACATCGGACAGAGAATCATTCAATATATGAAGGATTCCAACAATCTTTCCTTCTAATTCTAATGCCAGAAGTTCTTCTACTAATGGAGTAAGGTCATGTTCTTCCTGCGTTGTCGTTACAAGATTCACAAGAATCTCGCCTGTTGTATCGCCTCGTCTTAAAAGAAGATGGCGGAGATAACCGACATGCTGCATTTTTTTATAATAACTTACATTTCTTTCTTTGAAATAATTAAGCACACAAAGAAGAATCTTATCCATATCTTCATGGACAAGCTGACAGTCTCCTGCTGTCAGTACATCATAAGTACTTCCTTTTTTATGAAGACCGAGAGATAACGGACCGTCTTTGAATTCGTCTCCGAAAGAGAATTCCATCTTGTTACGGTAATGAAATTCCTTCGGGCTGTGCTTCACACCCTCAAAAAGATACTCGCCCTTTACTACCGGATCCATAATCCTGCGGATCTGCCCTTCTTTCATCTTCACCTGTTCTTCGTATGGCATCGTCTGATACATACAGCCACCACAGGCCGGAAAGATACTACAGACCGGCTCTCTTGTCTCTAATGGAGATTTCTCCAACACTTCAAGAAGTCTTCCTTCTGCATTTCCTCTTTTAAATTTATTTATCATAAAACGGATCTTCTGTCCCGGAATCCCATTTTTCACAGTAACATACTGTTCTTCCTCCGGAACAAATACAATCCCCTTGTTTGGGAAATCTACACGTTCAATAATCCCCTCGTAGATCTGACCTTTTTTCATCCTAATCTCCTATCAATTCTAATCTATTTTAACAGAAAAACAGACAGGATGGTTTCTTCTCTCACCCTGTCTGCACTTTTGCAATTCACTCAAGAATTATACCTGATCATCCTCGCTGAAGTAATCATCAAAATCGTCATCAAAATCATCTTCAAAATCATCAAGATAATCCGGTGATACGAAACGATATACTGCATAAGCGATTGCAGCTACTGCTGCTACTGCTCCGATGATAGCCAGTGTCCAGATTACTGTGTTCTTCTGCTTCTCAGCCTCATTCTTATGAAGAATCTCGTTCAATCTTGTTTCTGCAATGATGTCTTCTATTCTCTTGTTCATATTAACACGTCCTTTCTTCACCTTTTGCGGTGACAGATAATCTGTGTTTATTATAACACCTGACGATTCATATTACTACTGATTTATCATTTTTTTATAACTTTCTCATACCTTTACAAGCTTGGCAAATTTTGCAAACATCTTGCGTGTTCCGACACTGTCAAATTCAATCGTAACCTCGTGATCTCGTCCGCCTTCTTTGATATCCGTTACTGTTCCTTCCCCAAACTTCACATGACGTACCCGGTCTCCGACCTCATAACCAAGTGGACCATTTCCACCTGCTGCCAGCTGACTGCCCTTCTGCAGGGATGCCAGTGCCTGACTTCCTGTAAGCGGCTTACCGACCCCCTGATTCTTTGCAGGTGTCATTCCTCCAAGTGCTCCTGCAAATGCCTGTGCCCGAAATGCTTCTCTGGCACGTGCATATGTATTCTGCTGTGCTGGCATCTCCGTCTCCTGGGTAAACTTCTTGTTTCCTGTATCAAGCAGTTCCCTCGGGATCTCTTTCACAAATCTTGACATCGGATTGTACTGTGTCTCACCGTGCACCATTCTTCTGCGCGCACTTGTCAAAGTCAGTTCCTGCTCTGCCCTTGTGATTCCAACATAACAAAGTCTCCGCTCTTCTTCCAGTTCTTCTCTGTCTCCTGCATTAATACTCATATATCCCGGGAAAAGTCCATCTTCCATCCCTGCAAGATAAACACGTGGAAATTCAAGTCCCTTTGCGCTATGTAAAGTCATCAGAACAACATATTCCTGGTCTTCATCCAGACTGTCAATATCCGCAACCAAAGCAACTTCTTCAAGGAATCCGCTCAATGTTGCCTTTTCATCTTTATCCTGACAACTTTCCTCATAAGTTGCCGCTTTACTGATCAGCTCGTCTATATTCTCTTTTCTTGTTTTCGCCTCTTCTTTATCTTCATTTTCAAGGCTTTCTATATATCCTGTCTTCTCAATCACTTCCTGTAAAAGATCTGTGATGTTCATCTCTTCTGCCAACGTCTTAAAATACTCGATCAATGCCGCAAAAGAGTCCAGTTTTGTTGCACTTCTTCCCACTCCTGCGATCAGCCCCGGTGCCAGTAATGCCTCATAAAAACCAATTCCACGTTCTGTTGCAGACTCCTGAATCCGGTTAATTGTTGTAAGACCGATTCCTCTCTTTGGGACATTAATGATTCTTCTAACCGCAACATCATCACGTCCATTGTCGATTGTCTTGAGATAAGCAAGAAGATCCTTAATCTCTCTTCTCGCATAGAAATTTACACCGCCGACAATCTTATAAGGAATATTCATGGCAATAAATTTCTCTTCCAGCAGACGGGATTGTGCATTCGTACGATAAAGAACTGCACTGTCATTATAGGAACCTCCCTGTCTGACAGCACTTTTGATATCTTCGCCTATGAAATCCGCCTCATCAAATGCAGTATCAAACTGACGCAGACGGATCAGTTCACCTTCTCCGTTCTCCGTCCAAAGTGATTTCTCCTTTCTTCCGCGGTTATTCGCGATCACACTGTTCGCTGCATTCAGAATATTCCCTGTAGATCTGTAGTTCTGCTCCAGTTTGATCACCTTTGCATCCGGAAATTCATGCTCAAAGTCAAGAATATTCCGGATATTCGCTCCACGGAACTTGTAGATTGACTGGTCATCATCTCCAACGACACAAAGATTCTTATATTTTCCTGCAAGAAGGCTTACCAGCTGAAACTGGACTGTATTTGTATCCTGATATTCATCTACCATAATATAGCGGAATCTTTCCTGATAACTCTCAAGCACATCCGGCTGTGTCTGCAAAAGCTGTACTGTCTTTACAAGCAGATCATCAAAATCCAGCGCATTATTCGCTCTCATCTGCGCCTCATACTCGCGGTAAACCTTAGCAATCTTCATCTTTGCAAAGTCTCCTCCGGCATTCAGTTCAAATTCATCCGGAAGGATCATCTCATTCTTGGCAGATGAAATTGCTGAAAGCAGACTTCTTTCTTTAAACACTTTCGTATCCACATCTACTTTCCGACAGACTTCCTTAATTAATGTCTTCTGATCATCTGTATCATATATCGTAAAATGATTCTCATACCCTAATCTGTCAATAAATCTTCTCAAAATACGCACACATGCAGAATGAAATGTGCTCACCCATACACTTTCTGCTCCAAAACCGACAAGATTATCCACACGTTGGCGCATCTCTTCTGCCGCTTTGTTCGTAAATGTGATTGCAAGAATATTCCATGGGTTCACGCCACGTTCTCCGATCAGATATGCGATCCTGTGCGTCAGAACTCTTGTTTTTCCTGAACCGGCTCCGGCAAGGATCAGAAGAGGGCCGTCCGTATGGTAAACAGCCTCTCTCTGCGGTTCATTTAATTTATCATAAATGCTCATCTTTCCACTCCTTTAAAGTTATAAAGATATCTGTAAATGTATTCCCATTATCAAACACACGTTCCTGTTTGTCAACTACATTTTCCGGCCTTCTTATCTTTTGCTTGCTATCTAGTTTTAAATACTATATAATAAATGTATTGAGGTGATAACATGAATATAGACACAAGTAATCTGTTAAACAGCATTTTAGAAGAACTTTCTTCTTTAAGTTATGTGCATCCCGGCGATGTTCCGAATATTAATCTTTACATGGATCAAGTAACTACTTTTATGGATGAGCAGCTGGCTTCGACCAAACGTTACCCTGATGATAAGATCCTGACAAAGACCATGATCAATAATTATACGAAGAACAATCTTCTTCCACCCCCGGTGAAGAAGAAGTATTCCAGAGAGCACCTGCTCCTTCTGGTCTTCATTTATTATTTTAAAAATATCCTTTCAATCAAAGATATTGAGACAGTTCTTGCACCGCTCACAGAGAAATATTTTCCGGATGGAAGCTCTTTTGAATTAGCGGATATTTACAAAGAAGTCTGCAAGATTGAAAAAGAACAGCTGGATTCCATCAAAGAGAATGTAACTGCTACTTATGAGAAATCTGCTGAGACTTTCACTCATCTTGCTGATGGCGAAGATAAGGAGATCTTACAGCAGTTTGCATTTATATGCAGCTTGAGTTTTGATGTATATATCAAGAAAATGATCATTGAACGGATCATTGATGACCTCTCTTCCAAGTCTTCAAAAAACGAAGAGAAAAAGAAAGGGAAATAAACATTTCTGTTTAAAACGAGATACAGCCTGCGAAAGACTTTATCAGGATCTTCCGCAAGCTGTATCTTTTGATTGATAAAAGGTATTTTATTGTAAGCTTAATTCTTAAGTGTTATTCTTCCGTTCCATTCTCTTCCTCAGCAAGCCCTACACGTTTGAAAACCATATCATATCCGTCATTCCCATAATTAAGAGAACGGTTCACACGACTGATTGTCGCAGTGGATGCTCCTGTCTTCTCCGCGATCTCCAAATATGTCTTCTGTTCACGGAGCATTCTTGCCACTTCAAATCTCTGTGACAATGAAAGCAGCTCATTGATCGTACAGATGTCTTCAAAAAATGTATAACACTCTTCTTTATTCTCAAGGCTTAAGATTGCCTGAAACAGATAATCTACTGCCTCGGTTCTGATCTTCTTACTCATACGAAACAATCTCCTTCTCAACCGGCTAATTATATGATGGCTTACGGCATACCATAAACCATAACAATACCTTTTGCCTTCTCAGGCCACTTTTTGATTTTAACACATTAAATTTTTAAAGTCTACCATTTCTTATGAATTTAAACTAAATTCTTGCACAATTTTGATTTTTTTCTAAAACATTTTATGTAAAACACACTTTTTTCGTTGTTCTTCCTCTTTTAAGATGCTATAATAAATCTGTTATAAATATTTTGATACAAAAGAGAGGAGTACATGATTAATATGAAGTGCCCAATATGTGGAAAAGACCTGGATTTGCAGAATAAGCAGATTGGCACCAGCGAAAACGGGGATCCAATCTTTAATGAATATGCAATCTGCCATAGCTGTAAAAAGCAATGGAACCTTGATAAACAACGTGCAAAGAAGATCGCTGCCAAGAAAGCTGCAGAAGAGAAAGCAAAAGCTGAAGCTGCCGCCCGTGCTGCTGAAGAAAAAGCGAAAGCTGAGGCCGCCGCCCGTGCCGCTGAAGAGAAACGAGCTGCCCGCAGAGAAGCAAAAGCCCGCGCCCGCAAAGAAGCGATTGCCCGCCTTGCTGCTGACAAAGGGATTTCAGAAGAAGAAGCTGAACGTATTCTTAAGGAGAGAGCCAGAGCCCGCAAAGCCGCTGCACAGAAAGCTGCCACTGATGCCACTGCCACTGATAATTCCGAAGAGCAGAAATATGGGAACATTCCTGCGGAAGAAATCCGTGATAAGCGTGAAAAAGCAGTTCGCAAGGGATACGAAGATATGCTTGCAACTGACCCTGACAGTAAAGCTGCCAAGAAGAAAAAGAAAGAGGAAGCCGAAACTGCGAAAGCAAAAGAAGATGTAAAATCCAGAAAAATGGATGACTATGATGATGAGAAATCCTCTGATGATGAAGATGATGATGAATATGAATATGTAGACGAATATCCACGTTTCAGACCTGGACGCATCATCCTTGGAATCATTTCCCTGCTTGCATTTGGTTTCTGTATTTATAAAGGTTTCGTAACAGGACTCAGCACATCAGGAGCTGACGTGACTTCTGCCCCTGGCATGAATTATGTCATTGTTGCTCTTTGTATGCTTGTCACTGCACTGTTATACTTCATCATGAATAACCGTGATACACTTTTTGCATTCCTTATCCCGATGATTGTCTATATCGGTAGTGCTGTTTTTGCTTTCCTGAAACATGGAGATGAATTCGAGCTTCTGATTTTAGCCGGTGTAAGTGGTGTACTTGCTGTTATTTCACTGATTCTCGCAATTGCTTCCCGCGGTGGAGATGATTACGATGATGAAGATGATTACGACGATCCATTTGAAGAAGAACACGATAATTAAAATCGCGTTGTAAATCTTTTTGGTTTCTAAGAACAATTTATATAAGATAATTACAAGGGAGTATCATTTTGCGGTACTTCCCTTTTTTTGTCCTGATATGCATTTTTTATATCATATATCTAAAATATTTTTAGGTGTCAAAAACTTTTTTAGAATAGTTGTTGCTTTTTGTTGAATATGTGATAAAATATAACCATAGGTATCTTTATATAATTAAAAATACACAACAAACACATACTCCTCAAAGATTTTTCTTTGGGGATTTTGTCACAAAGAAAGGAGTAACTGACATGGCATCATTTATAGTAAATGGTCAGGAAGTCTCACCTTCAAAGAATCAGAAACTGTTACGGTTCCTGCGTGATGAACTGCACATTACCTCTGCAAAGGATGGTTGCAGCGAAGGCGCTTGTGGAGCCTGTACTGTTATCATTGATGGACAGACTTGCAAATCCTGCGTACCTGACACAGATTCATTGGCCGGAAAGAATGTCATCACAGTCGAGGGGCTTTCTGATTGGGAACAGAAAGTTTACACTTATGCTTACGGGAAGGCAGGCGCTGTACAGTGCGGATTCTGTATTCCTGGTATGGTTATGTGCACAAAAGCACTTTTGGATGTAAATCCGGAACCAACCGATGATGAGATTCGCTATGCGCTGCGCAACAACTATTGCCGCTGTACAGGATATGTTAAGATCATGGACGCGGTACGTCTGGCAGCTAAGATTCTGAAAGAAGGAGTTTTACCAGATGACGGAGATCCTAGCTGGACTCTTGGTTCCCGTGTTTCTCGTATAGATGTTGAAGAAAAAGTGCTTGGAACAGGTAAATATCCGGATGACTATTATCCGGAAGGAATGCTCTATGGCGCTGCTCTTCGTAGTAAATATCCACGAGCTCGCGTACTTTCTATTGATACCTCTGCTGCCGAGGCTCTGCCTGGCGTAGAAGCGGTTGTAACAGCCGATGATATTCCTGGGGAGAATAAGATCGGACACTTAAAACATGATCAGTATTCACTGATTCCGGTTGGTGGACTGACTCATTATCTCGGAGATGCAATTGCCCTTGTAGCTGCAACTGACATGGCAACTGTAGAAAAAGCAAAGAAACTTATTAAAGTTGAATATGAAGTACTTCCTCATGTGCATACAGTGGAAGAAGCTGCTGCTCCGGATGCACCTCTTGTTTATGATGAAGAAGAGACTAACGTATGTGCTTATAAGCACATCAGCCGCGGAAATGCGGAAGAAGCAATCAAGAATTCCAAGTACGTGATCTCACATCACTTTGAGACACCTTGGACTGAGCATGCTTTCCTTGAACCGGAATGTGCTGTTTCTTTCTATGATGAAGACGGTGACATTTTCGTATATTCAACAGACCAGTCCGCTCACCAGACATTGCACGAAGTTACGCTTATGCTTGGAACAGATAAAGTAAAAGTTCAGAACGCATTAGTCGGCGGTGGTTTCGGTGGTAAAGAGGACATGACTGTTCAGCATTTAAGCGCATTGCTTACTTACGTAACAAAGAAACCGATCAAGATGAAATTATCCAGAGCGGAATCCTTGCTTGTTCATCCGAAACGTCACCCATTCTACATGGACATGACAATGGGATGCGATGAGAATGGAGTGATCCAGGGTGTAAAAGCGATTGTTAAATCTGACACAGGTGCATTCGCTTCTCTTGGTGGCCCGGTTCTTGAACGTGCATGTACACATGCAGCAGGACCTTATCATTATGAAAACTTTGAAATTGAAGGAACTGCTTACTATACAAATAACCCACCTGCCGGAGCATTCCGCGGATTTGGTGTTACACAGACTTGTTTCGCAACAGAGACACTTCTGAACATGATGGCTGACAAGGTAGGCATTACGCCTTGGGAGATTCATTACCGCAATGCGATCCGCCCAGGCGAAGTACTTCCGAACGGACAGATTGTAGATAACTCTACAGGTCTTGTAGAGACACTGGAAGCTGTCAAAGAAGAGTATGATGCTGCACTTGCGGCCGGTAAGGCTGTTGGCCTTGGTTGTGCTATGAAGAATGCCGGCGTTGGTGTTGGTATCCCGGATACAGGACGTGTAAAATTAATTGTTGAAGAAGATGAAAAACTTCATATCTTCACTGGTGCTTCCTGTATCGGTCAGGGACTTGGTACTGTACTTGTACAGATGATCGTTACAAATACAGATCTTTCCCATGATGATATCGTCTATGAGCGAAGCAACACATGGATTTCACCTGATTCCGGTACAACTTCCGGTTCTCGTCAGACACTTGTAACTGGTGAAGCGTGCCGCAGAGCATGTGAAAAATTCATGGAAGCGAAAAACAGCGGTAAGTCCATGAAAGATATGATTGGAGAAACTTTCTACGGAGAGTATCTCGCTAAGACTCATCCACTTGGTGCAGATGTGCCTAATCCGATATCTCACGTTGCTTATGGATATGCAACTCAGGTCTGCATCCTTGATCCTAAGACAGGTAAGATTGAGAAAATGATTGCCGCACACGATGTTGGTAAAGCTGTCAACCCACTTTCCTGCGAAGGTCAGATTGAAGGCGGTGTTGTAATGTCTATGGGATTCGCACTCAGAGAGCAGTATCCAATCGATGAAAATTGTAAACCAATTGACAAGTATGGTTCCTTAGGACTTTTCCGTTCTCACGAAGTTCCTGAGATTGAAGCAATCGTTATTGATAAACCTGGTCTGGATGTTGCCTGTGGAGCAATCGGTATCGGAGAGATCACATCCATCCCTACTGCTCCTGCAATCGCGGATGCATATTGCAGATTTGACGGAGAAAGACGCTACAGCCTTCCTCTTTCTAACACACCATACGAAAGGAAGAAATAATCATGGCAATTAAAAAGAGATTTCCTTACCGGGCAGCTCTGGTTGCCTGTAACGGTGGCTGCCGCGCAGCCGGCTCTGAAGACGGTGGATGCAAAGATGGCTGCATCGGATGTGGAGCCTGTATAGAAAAATGTAAATTCGGCGCGATTTCCATGAATGAATATGGCGTTGCCGAAGTAGACGAAGAAAAATGTATTGCCTGTGGACAGTGTGCAAAAGTCTGTCCGCAGAACCTGATCAAAATCCACGACTGTGCAAACTACATTGTAGTAAAATGCTCTAACAAAGAAAAAGGAGCTGTTGCACGTAAACAGTGTGAAGTCAGTTGTATTGGATGCGGTATTTGTGAAAAAACATGTACTGCAGGTGCAATTCATGTAGAAGATAATTGCGCAGTAATCCAGGAAGACATCTGCTTAAGCTGTGGAATGTGCTCTGTAAAATGTCCAAGACATGTAATCCATGATCTCCGCGGAGTATTTACAGCAGTAAGATAATACAAAAGCTATCGACTACGATAACAACACAGATATGTGTTAAGTTATTGTAATCGATAGCTTTTTTATCTACTCATCTTCATCCAGAAACTCGATATCATCATCGTCATCAAGATAATCTAAATCATCCAGATCATTCAAGTCATCTAAGTCATCCGGATCTTCATCAAAATCATAATCCTCTGTCGCATCTGCCTCATCAGCAGTTACTTCAATTTCGACGTCTTCCTCCCAATCTTCCTCGTCTACATCAAACTTCTCTTCTTTAAAGTTCTCCACTTCATCCTCTTCCAGATCATCTTCAAGATCATCAAATTCATCCATGCTGACAACTGTTGTGCCCTTGTCTTCTTTCCGGACATTTTCCGGAAGACTCTCTATAATCTCATCCAGCTCATCAAAATCATCCAGATTCTCAACCAGTGCCCTTGCCTTCTCGACTTCATTTTCTGTAGAATGTTCTTCACGGATCTCTGCGGCTTTAAGTAAATTCTTTTTCTTACGTTTTCCGGATTCCAAAAGAAGCTGGATCCAGATACTAAGTGCACCAATTGCAGCACAAAGTGCCACATGGATCATTCCGTTTTTATATGGCTGCAGATAAAAGATACTGCTGCCCGCTGCCATTGCTCCAAACACAGAAGAAGAAGCAATCAGCATAAAGTTATGAAACTTAATAGAAAGCAATGCACACACAAGACCGATACCCGCACAGATTCCATACATAATAAAATCCTGTGGTTTCATCAAATGTACACTGACAACAAAGACGAGTACCGCTACTGTCACAAATCCACCAATCTGCTTCTTCCATGCACCAAGCACCGCCAATACAAGTCCCACACCTGCTCCTGACGCCAATGCGATCGTCTGATCCAGACCTGCAATCGCTCCGACCGCAATTCCGGCTGCGCATCCTGCTGACAATCCTGCGATCACAGACCAGAAACGTACCAGTTTCAGCCCCGTCAGACATAACAGTACCGCTCCGGCCGTTATAACGATCAGAGAAATAAATTCCATCTGACTCAAATGATGACTGCTTTCATTAAGTCCAGCCAGAACAACATCCAGGTCAAAATTCAGAATTGTATCAATCATATCATTTACATTCATTATTTACACCTTCGTCCCTTACTATTTATTACTCACTACTGCTCATTTTAGCAATTTTTTTTACTGATTACAAGTGTTCATTTCACCTTTCCATTGACTTCTTATTCTTCTCCACTTAAAATAGAAGAGAAATGCTATTGCTGACCGCATAATACTGTGAACAGCAATAAAATGCTAACATAAAGGAGTTTATTATGGAACAGTTAAGAATACCTGCTGGCTATCATTCCCCTCTTACAATTCGTGAGACAGAAGTAGCCATCAAAGAAGTGAAAGACCACTTCGAGCGTGCTCTTGCAAAGAATCTCCACCTGACACGAGTGTCAGCACCACTGTTTGTCCGTCCGGAATCCGGTCTGAATGATAACTTAAACGGTGTTGAACGTCCGGTTTCCTTTGACATCAAAGAACAGGATGGTTCTGTTGCAGAGATCGTTCATTCTCTTGCAAAATGGAAGAGATATGCATTGAAGAATTATAATTTCCATTCCGGCGAAGGGCTTTACACAGATATGAGTGCGATACGTCGTGATGAAGATACAGACAACATCCATTCTCTGTATGTTGACCAGTGGGACTGGGAAAAAGTAATTTCTAAGGAAGAACGTAACACAGAGACACTTCAGTACACTGTCCGCAAAGTCTACCGGGCTCTGAAAGATACAGAAGAATACATTTCCAGACGTTACAACTATATTGATCCTCTTCTTCCTGATGATATCTTTTTCATCACTACACAGGAGCTGGAAGACCTTTATCCGGATCTTACTACCAAAGAACGTGAAAAAGCGATTGCGAAGGAAAAAGGCGCAGTGTTTATCTCCAAGATTGGTGGCGTACTTGCTTCCGGCGAAAGACATGACGGTCGTGCTCCGGACTATGATGACTGGGAGCTGAACGGTGACATTATCGTTTACTATCCGGTTCTTGACATCGGTCTTGAACTCTCTTCTATGGGAATCCGTGTTGACGAAGACTCATTAAAGGCACAGCTAAAAGAAGCCGGATGTGAAGATCGTGCAGAACTTCCATTCCAGAAGGCACTGCTGAACGGCGAGCTTCCATATACAGTCGGCGGCGGTATTGGACAGTCCCGTATCTGTATGTATTACTTAAGAAAGGCTCATATCGGTGAAGTACAGTCTTCCCTCTGGCCTGAAAATGTAGTTGAAGCTGCTGCTGATGCCGGCATTCACCTTCTCTAAACACAAGACAGACCAGTCAATTATATGATAAAAAGCAGATTCGAATTCTACTGGAGCATCTCTCCTTTGAATTCGAATCTGCTTTTTTCATTCTCCTCTTATTCTACAATCAGCAACTGTTCTTTCTCTTCCTCAGACACCCTGTTCCAAAAAACATTAAAATCATCAAATTCCGGCAAATAGATATCTGCCGTATTCCAGATCTGCGCCAGATTCTTGTCATTTGCCTTATCATAAACTGCTACTGTCTTAAATCCCGCATGCTTTGCCGTTCTCAAAGCCTGGTAAGTATCTTCAAACACCCAGGTCTGTTCCGGCTCCGTATCCAGCTGCAAAAGTGCTGCAAAATAAATATCCGGCTGATCCTTACCGCTTCCGATCTCAGATGCTGTAAAAACTCCTTGAAAATAAGGTAATACCTTCAATCTGCTCAGAGCTGCTTCTGCATTCTTCCGGTCACCGGTTGTTGCGATCACCATAGGAATCTTCCGCTCTCTGAATTCCTCCAGATACTGACGAACCCCTTCTTTCAATGGAACTCGTTTTGCATAATAGTCTTCCACTTCTTTATTCAGTCCCTGCACAACCTCTTCCACTGTCTTCTCCAGGTTATAATGTGAGATCAGATAATCTGCCGCCTCCTCCAGGCTCATCTCAAATAATGTCTCCCCCAGGTTCTTCTCGGCCTCAATTCCCAAATGATCCAGATACAATTCTCCAAGATTCTCCCAGACAGGCATGGAATTGAGAAGGACACCATCTACGTCAAATATTACACCTTTTATCATGTCATTCCTCTTTTCTGCTATGCACTACATTATAATCTCCCTGGAAACGCATGTCAACCGTTACTGTTCACACGATGTGCGACCAGCAACGCATCTCGCCATTTTAAATCGCCTTTGGCGATGGGGCGAGATGCATTCAAGTCAAAACACGCATCCTCCGTGTCAATCAGCGGAGTGATTGACACGGGAGTGAACAGTAACTGTCAACCATCAGAAAAAGACCTTCTGCCGGCAGATCAACCACTTGCAAAAGGTCTTTATAAAATGCTGTTATTTATTTTGTCTCAAGGATCTTATCAACACTTGCCAGTTTTACACTCAATACAAATACTTCAGCGGCAACTGCAAGTTCTTCCGGTGTTGGATAAGACGGTGCGATACGGATATTGCTGTCATGTGGATCTTTTCCATAAGGGAATGTTGCTCCCGCTCCTGTCATAACAACGCCAGCTTCTTTCGCCTTCGCAACAATCGCTTTCGCACATCCATCCAGCGCATCAAAGGAGATGAAATATCCTCCGCGTGGCGCGATCCATGATCCAATCTCAAGTCCGCCAAGTTCTCTTTCAAGAACTTCAAGAACAGTCTCAAACTTCGGACGCAGGATATCTGCATGTTTCTTCATATGTTCTACAATTCCGTGAATATCTCCGAAGAATCTTACATGACGCAGCTGATTTACCTTATCATGTCCGATCGTCTGCACACGCATTGTGCTTCTGATATCCTCCAGGTTCGCATCAGATGCTGCCATTGCTGCAATTCCTGATCCCGGGAAACTGATCTTGGATGTAGAAGAAAACTTGTAAACCATATCCGGGTTACCTGCCTTCTTACACTCCATCAGAATCTCAATCAGATAATCCTGCTTATCTTCATATAAATGATGTACACAGTAAGCATTATCCCAGAAGATACGGAAATCTTCTGCTGCCGGCTTCAGGTTCGCAAAACGGAACACTGTCTCGTCTGAATATGTGATTCCCTGTGGGTTAGAGTACTTCGGTACACACCAGATTCCTTTGATTGCCGGATCACTGCTTACAAGTTTCTCAACCATATCCATATCCGGTCCTGTTGATGTCATCGGTACATTGATCATCTCAATTCCGAAATGCTCTGTAATCGCGAAATGTCTGTCATATCCTGGAACCGGACATAAGAATTTTACCTTATCAAGCTTACACCATGGAGTACTTCCCATGATACCATGTGTCATTGCACGTGCTACCGTATCATACATCACATTCAGACTTGAGTTTCCGAAAATGATCACGTTATCTTTCGGAACTTCCATCATATCTGCAAGAAGCTGTTTTGCTTCATCAATTCCATCAAGTCCGCCATAGTTACGGCAGTCAACACCATCTTCACAAGTCAGATCAACACCACTTGTCAGTGTATCCATCATCCCCATTGACAGATTCAGCTGGTCTGCTGACGGTTTTCCTCTGGACATATCCAGTTTCAGACCTTTTGCCTTCACTTCTTCAAACTGCGCCTCCAGGCCACTCTTTAATTCCAATAACTCTTCTTTGCTCAAATCTTTATATGCAGTCATTGCAGGAATCCTCCACTTTCTTTATTTTTTCACTTTTGTTATTGTATATAATTTTTGACGTTTCGTCAATGGGTTCTTGCATTCTTTTTTATTTTTTTGTTTTTTTCAGCTTTTTTTCCACATGTTTTGCATTTCAAAAATGTTTTTCATTCATTTTTCACTATATTCTGTGTTATCACTCTATCCCATCAGGTTTTATCTATGCATTATTGATTTTTCCTCCCCTCCTGTGATATCCTTAGAAAGTAGATTCCAGTCATCATTCCACTTGACTGTGAATAAAAACCTTATAATTCTATGGAGGTACTAAAATGAATTTTACATTTGCACACAATAACCTGAATGTATATGATCTTGAAAAATCACTGGATTTTTACCAGAAAGCTCTGAATTTAAAAGTAGAACGTGAAAAACTTGCCGATGACGAAAGTTTTAAGCTTGTATATCTCACAGACGGTGTGACCCCGCATCTTTTAGAGCTCACCTGGCTGCGTGATATGGATCGACCATATGAACTGGGAGATAATGAGATCCATCTTGCATTTGCTGTCGATGATTTCGATGCTGCTTACAAAAAACATAAAGAGATGGGATGTATCTGCTTCGAAAATCCATCTATGGGAATTTATTTTATTGAAGATCCTGACGGATACTGGCTGGAAATTGTACCGGGCAAATAAAAAAAGTTTTAAAAAAAGGAATCAGCATCACTGATTCCTTTTTTTGTTCTAATATCTTACATAATATGTAACACGTACAGAACTTACCTTAACCGGTACTCCTGTCTGCTGTGCTTCGATCATCTGTCCGCCGCCAATGTAAATCGCTACATGTCCCGGTGTCCAGCAGATATCTCCCGGCTGAGGATTGCTTACAATTGTTCCTGCTGCAAGAATATCTCCACTTGTTCTTGGAATTGAAATTCCTGCCTGTCTGTAGCAATACTGTACAAGTCCTGAACAATCCAGTCCAACTCCAGGTGTAGATCCGCCCCATACATATGGAACTCCGATCTGTGAATAAGCTGCATTTACAATAATGCTTCCCTTATCTGCACTATAGCTTGGGCTTGATGAGGAAGAACTTGAGTTGCTTGAGCTTGAACTGCTGGAAGAACTACTGCTTGAGCTACTGGAGCTTGAGCTGCTTGAACTTCCTGAGCTTGAGCTGCTTGAGCTTGAACTACTGGAAGAACTATTACTTGAGTTATTTCTATTAGAAGAACTACTGCTTGAGTTATTCTTCTTAGCTGCTTCCTCGGCAGCTTTCTTTGCTGCTGCTTCTGCTGCCTTTCTCTTAGCTTCTTCTTCCGCCGCTTTCTTTACAGCTTCATCAATCTTAACATCGAGATTTGCGATTTCACTACTCTTCTCTGTGATTGTTGTATTCAGTTCATCCTTCTGCGCATCATATTCTGTCTGTGTCTCCTGCAGATCAGCCATCTTTGTCTCAAGCGTTGTCTTAAGATCTTCTACTTTCTGAACTGTCGCAACATACTCTTCGAGCTTATCTCTGTCATAAGAATGTACCTGCTGGGAATATTCTGCCTGTGTCAGTACACTGGAAATATCTCCGGATGTCAGTACCTTCTCCACTGTAGCAGTGCCTGTTCCTTCTTCATACATGTACTTAATACGAAGCTTCATGGCTGCATACTGCTGTTCCTGTTCCTCCTGCGCTGTCTTCAGATCTTCCTCTGTCTGAGAGATTTCCTCACCTGTTTCGATCAGATCATTCTCAAGATCAGAGATCTTGGTCATAAGTGAATTCAGCTGTGTCTGAAGATTACTTACCTGATTCTGTGTCTCCTGCTTCTTCTGCTTCAGATCACTGACCTCGTCAGCAAGTACCGGTGTAACAGTCATTGTACATGCAAGTGTTACTGCAAGAATCATACTGCTTACTTTTTTTAACTTCATCTTTCCACCTATCCTTATTTTTATCTAGTCCCCCATGTGATGCATTATAATTTTCGTATCATAACTCGTTGTAAATAGTTACATTATAATTCCACATACTCATATGTTATAATACAACATCTATCACTTTTTTTCAACATATTTCTCGTAACAAGAGGGTATTTTATTTACATTCTACGCTCAATATTATAGCGTATTTATGTAATATTTTCAATAGTTCTCCTTACTTTTTTCATTTTTTCGTAACATTTTTGTAACAAAAAATCCGGAAAGTTCTCTTTATTCTTAGATAAACTTTCCAGATTCCTGTTTCACTGTATGATCTTTTATTTTCTACTGAATATATAAGTTTGTATATCCCATCAGGCTTTCATCTACTTCTCTTGCCACTTCACGACCTTCACGGATAGCCCATACAACAAGAGACTGTCCTCTGTGCATATCCCCGGCTGTGAATACATCCTTCACATTTGTAGAATATTTTCCTGCCTCTGTCTTTACATTTGTGCGTTCATTCACTTCTACACCAAATGCTTTTGTTACATAATCCTGGCTTCCAAGGAATCCTGCTGCGATCAGAACAAGATCTGCATCTACGGTATACTCGCTTCCTTCTACCGGAACCATCATTTTCCGTCCGGTCTTCTCATCTGTCTTACTCTCAAGCTTGATAAGAACTGCCTTACAGAGATTCCCTTTCTTGTCTTTTACGAATTCTTTCACTGTCGTTGTGTAAACACGAGGATCAGAACCAAACACAGCGATCGCTTCCTGCTGACCATAATCTGTCTTGCAGACTCTTGGCCACTCCGGCCATGGGTTCATCGTTGTCCTCTCGTCCGGTGCTTTCGGCATCATCTCCAGCTGGAGAACGCTCTTTGCTCCATGACGGATAGATGTTCCGACACAGTCATTTCCTGTATCTCCGCCTCCGATTACAATTACATTTTTTCCTTTTGCAGAAATGTAGCTTCCTGTTTTAAGCTTCATGTCATTTGCCCATAGTGCTTTCGTTGTTGATTTCAGGAAATCTACTGCAAAATAAATTCCCTGTGCATCTCTTCCCGGTACTTTGATATCTCTTGGATTTGATGCTCCACATGCAAGGATCACGCGGTCATATTCTTTCAGGATATCTGCCGCCTTCACGTCTTTTCCAACATTACATCCAGTCTGGAAGATAATTCCCTCTTCTTCCATAATCGCAATCTTACGGTCGATAATCTGTTTCTCCAGCTTCATATTTGGAATTCCGTAGCGGAGCAATCCACCCGGTTTGTCCTCACGTTCAAAAACAGTTACCTGATGACCTCTTCTGTTCAGAAGATCTGCTGCCGCAAGTCCGGACGGACCGGAACCGATCACTGCGACTTTCTTTCCTGTACGCACTTTCGGTGGATTTGCCTTTGCATATCCCATCTCATATGCATTTTCAATAATTGCATATTCATTACTTTTTGATGCGACTGCTTCCTGATTCAGTCCACAGGTACATGCATTTTCACACAGTGCCGGACATACACGGGAAGTAAATTCCGGAAAATTGTTTGTCTTTTTCAGACGTAAATAAGCTTCCTTCCAATTTCCATTGTAGATCAAGTCATTCCACTCTGGCACAAGGTTGTGCAGTGGACATCCACTGGCCATTCCTGCAAGCGGCTTTCCAGACTGACAGAACGGAACTCCGCACGCCATACAGCGTGCGCCCTGAAGCTCCTGTTCTTCTTTGCTAAGAGGCGTATGGAACTCATTGAAATGTTTGATGCGTTCCAATGGGCTCTCTGCCGGTTTATCCTGTCTTTCATAATCCATAAATCCTGTCGGTTTTCCCATCTCTATGCCTCCTATCTTCCGTTCTTGATCATATTAAATGCTTCGATTTTTGCTTTTTCTCTACTAAGTCCTTTTTCTTCCATCTGGATGATCGTGGACATCATTCTCTCATAGTCTTCCGGAATGATCTTCTTGAATTTTGGCAGATATTCTTTGAAATTATCAAGAATCTTCTTACCTACCTCAGAGTTTGTATAAGCAACATGCTCCTGGATCATTCCTTTTAATTCCTGTACATCATACTTATCTGTGACACGTTCAATGTTGACCATTGCTTTATTTACTTTACGATACAGGCTGTTATCGAGATCGATTACATAGGCAATACCGCCGCTCATTCCGGCTGCAAAGTTCTTTCCAACCTGTCCAAGTACAACAACACATCCACCTGTCATATATTCACATCCGTGGTCTCCGACACCTTCTACAACTGCGCGTGCACCAGAGTTTCTTACCGCAAAACGTTCTCCGGCAACACCTCCTACAAATACTTTACCACTTGTAGCTCCGTAAAGAGCAACATTTCCGATGATAATGTTCTCATCTGATTTAAATTTCACACCTTTCGGCTGGCAAACAACCAGTTTTCCACCGGAAAGTCCTTTTCCAAAATAGTCATTACTGTCTCCTGTCAGTTCCAGTGTCAGTCCTCTTGGGATAAATGCTCCAAAGCTCTGACCGCCGGCACCTTTACACTGGATCACATAGCTGTCTTCTTCCAGTCCTTCCGGATATCTTCTTGTGATCTCAGATCCGAAAATTGTTCCGAAAGTACGGTCTGTATTTGTAACATCTACTTCAAGTCCTCTCTTTTCCCCTCTTTCAAGGGCTGGGAGAAGCTGTTTTAATAGTACTTTTTCATCCAACGTCTTGTTAAGTTCAAAATCATAGACTTTCTTTGGATTAAAGATAACACCTTTCTTCTCTTTCGCATATGGATTGTACAGAATCTGTGACAGATCCAGTGTTGCGGCACGCTCTGATGTCGGAACGTCTTTTACTTTCAGAAGATCTGTACGTCCTACCAGTTCATCCACTGTGCGGACACCAAGTTTTGCCATATATTCTCTTAATTCTTCTGCAATAAAACGCATAAAGTTGACAACATATTCCGGTTTTCCGCTGAAACGTTTTCTAAGCTCCGGATTCTGAGTTGCAACACCAACCGGACAAGTATCCAGGTTGCAGACGCGCATCATAACACATCCCATTGTTACAAGCGGAGCTGTTGCAAATCCAAACTCTTCTGCTCCAAGAATTGCTGCAATCGCAACATCACGACCACTCATCAGCTTACCATCCGTCTCAATACGGACACGCTCACGCAGACCATTCTGAATCAATGTCTGATGAGTTTCTGCAAGTCCAAGCTCCCACGGAAGTCCTGCATTCTGAATCGAGCTTCTCGGTGCTGCTCCTGTTCCTCCGTCATATCCTGAGATCAGGATAACTCCGGCTCCTGCTTTTGCAACACCAGCAGCGACTGTTCCTACACCTGCTTCTGATACCAGTTTCACTGAAATTCTTGCATTTTTATTTGCATTTTTACAGTCATAGATCAACTGTGCAAGATCCTCGATTGAATAAATATCATGATGCGGCGGTGGTGAGATCAGGCTCACACCAGGTGTTGAATGACGAGTCTTCGCGATCCATGGATATACCTTTCCCCCCGGAAGATGTCCTCCTTCTCCTGGTTTTGCTCCCTGTGCCATCTTGATCTGGATTTCCTGTGCACTGACCAGATATCTGGATGTAACTCCGAATCGGCCGGAAGCGACCTGCTTGATTGCAGAACATCTGTTTGTATCAAGACGTTCAATATCCTCTCCACCTTCACCGGAATTTGATTTACCATGAAGCATATTCATGGCGATCGCCATTGTCTCATGTGCTTCTTTTGAAATAGATCCATAGGACATCGCACCTGTCTTGAATCTTGTTACGATTGAATCTACGCTTTCTACTTCATCAAGCGGTACACTCTTCTTTGGGAAATTGAAATCAAGCTGACCTCTCAGATTGATCTTCTCGCCTTCCTCATCAACCATCTCTGTATACTGCTTGAACATTTCATAATCACCACGTCTTGTGGACTGCTGAAGCATATGGATTGTCTGTGGATTATAGAGATGTTCTTCTCCGCCACTTTTATATTTATGTTTTCCAACACTGTCCAGTGTCATATCAACCTGCAGTCCAAGCGGATCAAATGCTTCTGTATGGAATGCTGTGTAATCTTCTGCAATTTCTTCAATACCGATACCACCAACACGGCTGACTGTATCTGTAAAATAGCGGTTAATAAAATCTGTCTTGAGACCAATTGCCTCGAAGATTTTTGCTCCCTGATAGGACTGGATCGTTGAAATTCCCATCTTGGATGCAATCTTAATAATTCCATGAATTACTGCTGAGTTATAATCATCTACTGCTGCATAATAATCTTTGTGAAGCAGATTAGACTCAATCAGCTGACGGATTGACTCATGCGCAAGATATGGATTAATCGCACATGCTCCATATCCAAGCAGTGTTGCAAAATGATGAACCTCTCTAGGCTCTCCACTTTCCAGAATCATCGCGACTGAGGTTCTCTTCTTTGTACGTACCAGATGCTGCTGCAGTCCGGATACTGCCAGAAGTGACGGGATTGCAACGTGATATTCGTCTACCTCACGGTCTGTCAGAATCAAAATATTAGCACCCTCACGGATCACACGATCAACTTCAATAAACAGATACTCGATTGCCTTCTCAAGACTTGTGTTTTTATAATAAGTGATCGGAATCTCTGCAACTTTGAATCCATCCACTTTCATATTTTTAATTTTCAGAAGATCTGTATTTGTCAGGATCGGGTTATTGACTCTGAGCATCTTACAGTTCTCTTCCTTCTGCTCCAGAAGGTTACCGTCTGTTCCGACATAAATTGTTGTAGATGTTACAACTTCCTCACGGATTGCATCGATCGGTGGGTTTGTTACCTGTGCAAACAACTGTTTAAAATATCCGAACAGTGGCTGACGTTTCTGCGAAAGGACTGAAATCGGTGCATCCATTCCCATCGCTGCGGTTCCTTCGGCACCGTTCTTTGCCATTGTCAGAATAGAAGTTTTCACGTCTTCATAAGAATAGCCAAATGCTTTCTGAAGCTGTGTACACTCTTCGGCAGTATACTTTGGCACATCCTTATTCGGGATTTTCAAATCCTTCAGCTGAATCAGATTACTGTCCAGCCATTCTCCATATGGGAACTGATTTGCATATTTTTCTTTTAATTCCTCATCATCGATCACGCGTCCTGCAACAGTATCAACAAGAAGCATTTTGCCTGGATGAAGTCTTTCTTTCATCACGATTTTGGATGGATCGATATCCAGAACCCCAACCTCTGAAGAAAGAATCAGATTATCATCATCTGTAATGTAATATCTGGAAGGGCGAAGTCCGTTACGGTCAAGTACTGCTCCCATAACATCTCCATCCGAGAACAAGATTGACGCCGGTCCATCCCATGGCTCCATCATTGTTGCATAATACTGATAGAAATCTTTCTTGTTCTGGGACATCTCTTTATTGTTGATCCAAGGTTCCGGAATACAGATCATAACTGCAAGCGGAAGATCCATTCCACTCATCACCATGAATTCTAATGCGTTGTCAAGCATTGCGGAATCAGAACCTGAAGTATTGATTGCTGGAAGTACTTTGTGAAGTTCGCCTTTCAGACATCCTGCCTCCATCGTTTCCTCACGGGCACGCATCTTATCTGCATTACCACGGATCGTATTGATCTCTCCGTTGTGGACCATAAAGCGGTTCGGATGCGCTCTCTGCCAGCTCGGTGCAGTATTCGTACTGAATCTGGAATGTACCATTGCAATTGCAGAAATAAATTCTTCATCCTGCAGATCTTCAAAGAAAAGTCTCAGCTGTCCTACAAGGAACATTCCTTTGTAAACGATTGTTCTGCTGGAAAGTGAAACAACATAAGTATCATCACTGCTCTGTTCGAAGATTCTTCTGACTACATACAGTCGACGGTCAAAGTCGATTCCTTTCTCGTATTTTGCAGGACGTTCAATAAATGCCTGCATAATACATGGCATGCAATCTACTGCTGTCTTTCCAAGAATATCCGGATGAATCGGAACTTCTCTCCAGCCCAAGAACTTCAATCCTTCTTTTTTTACAATAACCTCGAAAATCTTTTTCGCCTGATTGCGTTTTAATTCATCCTGCGGAAGAAAGAACATACCTACACCGTAATCTCTTTCATCTTTCAGCTTGATCCCAAGTGGCTGACAGACTTTTTTGAAAAATCCATGAGGAATCTGTGTCAGAATACCCACGCCATCTCCTGTCTTTCCTTCTGCATCTTTTCCGGCTCTGTGCTCAAGTTGTTCTACAATACTCAAGGCTCCTGCCACTGTACTATGTGTCTTTTTGCCTTTGATATTGACAATTGCACCAATACCACAGTTATCATGTTCAAAACTTTCGCGGTAAAGACCACGATTCTGACTTTCCATTTCTTTCCTCATAGTCGCTATCCTTTCTTCCTGTAATCTAAAGTTTACTTTAAAATCTTCTTTGTCCGGCGCATTCAATCATTTCTTTCTCACGTCGTGTAAAACTTTTTCTAGAATATACACCCTTTTACCTAGGCTGTAAATAGGGAAACTCTTGTAAATTGTCTGATTATTTGATTTTTCATTATTTTTCTTTTATAGTATGTCTCGAATTTTGTTTTCTATGTATTTACCCCAAATAACACTGGCAATTTTTCTTGCATACTTTGGTATACAAAAATGCTCCGGGAATCTGTCACCTGACAAAATTCCCGGAGCATTTTTATTCTTATTCTATTCTGTTTCTATCCACCTTAGTTACCTGAGCTTGATGAACTGCTTGAACTTGACGAACTGCTTGAGCTTGATGAGCTGCTTGAGCTTGACTCAACCTGAATGCACTGATTAGCCAGCCATTCTTTTACAAGATCTGACTTTGATGCAGCTTTCTTTAAAGCTTTTACACTGTCGTATCCATACTCTTTTGCAATCTTCTTAAGCTCTGTCTTATAAGTTGCATCATCTAACTTAATGTTCTCTTTATCTGCAATTGCCTTTGTTACCAATGTCTGCTTTACACTGGATTTTGCAGCTTTTGTTACCTGTTTTTCGAACTTTTCAACAGTTGTTCCCATCTGCTGCTTGATCAGATCATCATATGACATATTGTAAGCTTCTGCAACAGATTTGTACTGAGAGATCAGGGAATCTTCAATCTTCTTTACATCTTTCTCCGGATATTTCTTAACTTTTGTATTATCAAGAACCTGCTTCCATACTGCCTGCTGTAAAGAATCATTATATGTCTTCTCGTTATCTTCCTCGAGCGACTTCTTCACTTCTTCTTTATATTCTTTTACTGTCTTACAGTCTGTATTTTCCTTGACAAGGGCATCATTCACTTCTGGTATTACTTCCTTTTCAATCATGTTAATAGAAACTGCAAGTTCACATTTTTTACCTGCTATAGAGGAATCGTCATAATCTTCTGGGAAAGTAAATTCTATTGTTACTGTATCACCAACTTTTGCTCCAATAAGTTTCTCATCAACATCGACATTCTCATCAACATTTAAGTTGCCATCTCCAAGATGCATATCGAGATTGCTGTCTGAATAATCGCTATTCTCTTTGCCGTTAATTGTTGTTGTATAATCTACATTAAGATAATCGTCTTTCTGTACGGTCTTTCTATCCTTAATCTCTTCATAGGATGCATTATCCTGGGCTAGTTCATTCACCTGATCTTCTACATCCTGATCGGTTACTTTTGTGGATGCTCCCTTAATTGTGAGTCCCTTATACTGTCCAAGCTTCACATATTCTGATGCATTAAGCTTCACTGGTGTAGCCTTTGCCTGCTGCGCGGCTTCTGTAGTTGCCTCTGCTGCCTTCTTACTGGACTTTGATGTTGCACATCCGCCTAACATACAGATGGATGCAAATACTGCTGTTGCGATAAATATCTTTTTCTTTATCATAAAAATCTCCTCTTTATTATTTCATTCTGCGTTTTCGAATTGCCACACCTATTTTATTACTGTACCATTAAT
>OHUD01000293.1_pt1 | contig 26017 bp, 22 predicted proteins | sample 1579021 | NCBI WGS metagenome assembly OHUD01 (sample SAMEA3879597, study PRJEB24766) | human gut metagenome | biome: human-associated habitat; feature: feces | place: USA | collected 1985/1987
GATTTCAATCTTATTTATAAAAAAAAATTATTCAAAAAATCGTTCAATAATCATAAAAAATAATCTCCGGAAAAACAGTCTTTACTGCTTTTGGGAGATTATTTTTTTTATCAAGTATTATTCTACATCTTTCAATGCTTCGAGATCTTCTTCTCCTGTACGTACTTTTACTACTTTCTGCACGTTGTATACAAAGATCTTACCATCACCGACATGTCCTGTATACAGTGTCTTGGATGCTGTTTCGATGACTTTCTCAACCGGAATATTTCCTACGATAACTTCTACTTTTACCTTTGGAAGAACGGTTACGTCCATCTCAACTCCACGATATTTCTCGCCGGCACCTTTCTGGATACCGCATCCCATAACCTGAGTCACTGTCATTCCTGTAACACCAAGATTGTTCAACGCTGATTTCAGCCTGTCATACTTGGAAAGCTTTGCGATAATAACTACTTTATGCATTCCTGTATCTGCATCTACCGGTCCGGCTACAGGTACAGCTGCTGCTCTCTGGATTGGAGATGCTGCGTCATAATCTGCTACACCAAGATCTGTGTTTTCATTTTCATTCATTGTACCTTCCGTAATATCCATGATGCTGAATCCTGCATATGCTGATGCAAGACCATGCTCCTTGGAATCCAGACCAACAATCTCTTCTTCCTCTGAAACACGAAGTCCAATTGTCATATCGATTACTTTGAAGATAATTGTCATTGTTACAACTGTCCAAGCAAGAACTGTTACTATACCAAGAAGCTGTGTTCCGAGAAGTCCGAATCCACCGCCGTAGAACAGACCTTTCAGTGTGCTTTCCGGCGCATTTGTTGTTGCAAAAAGACCAACTGCGATTGTTCCCCAGATACCATTTAAGCAATGAACTGCTACGGCACCAACCGGGTCATCTACATGCACTACATTATCACAGAACCAAACGCCAAATACTACGAGAACTCCTGCAACTGCTCCAATGATCAGTGCTCCTAATCCATCTGTCACATCACAAGGTGCTGTGATTGCTACCAGACCTGCGAGGGATGCATTCAGACACATAGACACATCTGGTTTTCCATAACGAAGCCATGTGAAGATCATACATACAACGGTTGCTGTTGCCGGTGCGATTGTTGTTGTCATAAAAATAGATGCAAGCTGTGGGCCTGTTGTTGCTGCCGCACCGTTGAATCCATACCATCCAAACCAGAGGATGAAACATCCAAGAGCACCTATTACGAGGTTATGTCCTGGAAATGCGTGGACTTTTGTTACTTTTCCATTCTTATCTCTTGAGAATTTACCAATTCTGGCTCCTTCCATTGCAGCTCCGATAAATGCTGTTACTCCACCTACCATGTGGATTGCACAAGATCCTGCAAAATCATGGAAGCCAAGCTGTGAAAGCCATCCGCCTCCCCAGATCCAGTGTGCTTCGATCGGATACACAACTGCGGAGATCATTGCGGAATAAATACAATAGGAAAGAAACTTTGTTCTTTCTGCCATAGCTCCTGATACGATTGTTGCTGCTGTCGCACAGAAAACCAGGTTGAATACAAAATTAGACCAGTCAAAGTTTGCATAATCTGTAAAGATTCCAAGTGTTGGAACTCCTACCAGTCCGCCAAGTGCATCTTCCCCGAGTAACAATCCAAATCCAAGGAAAATAAACACGATTGTTCCAATACAAAAATCCATCAGATTCTTCATGATAATGTTACCGGCATTCTTTGCTCTGGTGAATCCTGTCTCTACCATAGCGAATCCTGCCTGCATAAAGAATACAAATGCAGCTCCGATCAGGAACCAGATGCCGAACACTTCTGTTCCGACTGTGTCTGTAATCTGAGTAATAATTTCTTGTGTCATACTACTTCCTCCTCATACCTAGAAACTAAAAAGACATATCTCACAGCTTCGTTGAACCATCCCCCTGAATCGGTTCTTGCTGTAAGACACGCCTTTGTGTCATTGAGACTTGCTGCTGTTCGCGGCAAATCTATAGGTACCATATTTTATTAAAAGAAAAAGGCACTCTGAGATCTGTTTCTCAAAGCGCCTTTGCTTTTATGTCACGTAGTTTACTCCTCGAGCCCAATATTGTCAACCTATATTTTTACTTTTCGTAAATTTTCTGATTTTTTATGCTTTTCATGCATTTCTTTCATATATTTCCACAAAACAGAGTGCACTCTTGCAATATAAACCACCATCTGCTAAAATTTATCTTATGAATCAAGAGCAATCCGCTCTTTTCAATAATTGTAACTATTTCAAGCATATTAAATTATAAGGAGGACTCTAAAATGAGCAAAATTGATGAAATCAGAAGCGCTATGGTCGCTGCAATGAAGGCAGGAGACAAAGAACGAAAAGCCGCACTTTCCTTTCTGCTCTCCTCTCTGAAGAATAAAGCTATCGACAAACGTGCCGACCTGACAGAAGAGGAAGAAGGACAGGTAATCTTAAAAGAAATCAAACAGTTAAAAGAAACAATTGATATGACACCTGAAGATCGTACAGATCTGATTGAAGAGGCTCAGAAGCGTCTTGCTGTTCTTGAAGAATATGCACCAAAGATGATGAGCGAAGATGAGATCAAAGCAGTGATCACATCCGTTCTTGCAGATCTTGGTATCGATGCTCCTACAGCAAAGGATAAAGGTAAGATCATGAAAGAACTCATGCCGAAGGTAAAAGGCAAAGCTGATGGTAAAGAAGTCAATCAGATTCTTGCCGGCATGATGAAATAAATACAGATTCCAGAATAAAGACGTAGCAAAGAGGGTGTCGCACTAAACGACACCCTCTTACTTTTTGTTAATTATTTCATTTTTTCTGCTTATTTTGTTATCTGTTTTCCCACTTATGATAAATCGCCTCAAGTGCATCTACCGCACCATCGATTCCAAGAAGACTTGTATTCATCAGGATTGCATTCGCATCAATACTTCCCCACTTACGGTCTGTTCTACCTTCATAATACAGGCGTCTCTCTCTGTCAATCTTCTTAATCTTATCTACAGCCTCTTTCTCGGAAAGCTTATAGATATCCATGATTCGATTGATTCTATCATCCTTATAAGCATAGATAAATGTATTCACAACATTTGAATAATCCCCAAGAACATAATCTGCGCAGCGTCCCACGAAGATTCCAGGTCCACGTTCTGCCAGCTTGCGGATGATTGCTGACTGCGTCTCAAAAACTTTGTCACTCAATGGCTTCTCGGCCTCAGGACTAAGCATAAATGTTGTGTAATCGCCCATTCCAATATAATAGCTTGATAACACATTTCCCAGTCTCATCTCATCTACTCTTCCGGCTTCTTCGTTCGAAATTCCAAGATCTCTTGCTGCCATTCGAATCAGATTGTGATCGTAAAGAGGAATGTTCAGTCTCTCTGCCAGTCTGTTTCCTACTTCATGACCGCCACTTCCGAACTGTCTTCCAATTGTAATAATTGTGTGATCCATCATAAGCAAGTCCTCCTTTTTCTGATAATTCTATTCTATCACTCTTTGAATTAAGAAAAAAGACTTTCTTCCTGTTTTCCGCTAACAATTTTGTAATACTGTTTCGAAGTCACCATGTAGACAATGATATAGAATAATGCAAATACTAAATAGGAGCACACTGTCACCAAAATCAGGAATTTTCTGTCAGAAAAAGCAAGCAGATGCACCATTTTTTCTATCATTGGAAATGCAAATGCCGTATGAATTCCGGCAGCCACAAGAGGCAGGAAGAATACTGTCATTACCTGAGAATTGATCGTCTGACGCACTTCTTTCTGTGTCATCCCCACTTTCATCAGAATCTGGAATCTGTCCTGATCCTCATAGCCTTCTGTAATCTGTTTATAATAAATGATCAGCACCATTCCAAGAATGAATACGACTCCAAGAAGGATTCCAAGGAAGAACAGACCGCCGTACAAAGCCTGGTAATCAGCTCTTGATGCGGCTCTGCTGTCTGTAGAAGCTCCAAAAAATAGGGTATCTGATTCCTCTGATTCCTGTTCAGCCAATGCATTGATTTTCTTGTCAATCTCGTTTTGAATCTGGATCTGCTCTTCATCTCCACAGGACAGATCAAAATTGTAGTACCATTTCTCATAAGAACCATTGACACCGTAAACGGAAACATTTCCTTCTTCCAAAGCTTTTATATCTTCCAGTCCGGAAACCACCAGATAGAAGCTGTTGTTCATATTTGCCATATTATTTCCATTTGAAATCATTTTATCCAAATGTCCTTTAATCCTCCATGTCCCGGAATTCTCCACCGTGATCTGATCATAGGGGAAATCGGAATCTTTCGCATACAGATACGCTTCCCCGGGAGCAAGCTCCAGATTCGTCCCCATGATCCGATTATACGCTTCCAACGGCAGAGCATAGAACATTTTTAAATGATCAAATGTATTCACTTCATTGACTCCCGGAGCATTCTCCGGATTAAAATAGATTTCATTTTTTGAAACAATTCCACTGACTGTAAGCATCCGGTAATTCTCCGGATTCTCCGCGGTCTGGTTATGTTCTTTCAAAACCTTCTGTACAAGCTCTATAATCTGTCCATTCTGATTCTCTTTCATTTCTTCCGTCTGCTCCGGTTTCGTGTACATCTCAATCTGGACAGATTTCGGATATCGAAGATTCAAGCCATGTTCCATACTCAGATACAGGCTGGTTGTAGAAGATACCATAACCAGAACCATTGTGGACAGAATACAAATAGACGCTAATCCTGCCCCATTTCGTTTCATACGGTAAATCATGGATGAAAGTGAAACAAAATGATTTGTTTTATAATAATATCCTTTCTTTTTCTGCATTATTTTACAAAATGTGACCGAGCCGGCAATAAATAACAGATACGTTGCAAGGATTACCAGCACGACGGCAACCATAAACCAGATCATCGCTACAAGCGGATCTTTGATTGTCAGGGATAAATAATAAGCCACACCAAGCAGAAGCAACCCGAGTACTGCAAAGATCCAGTTTGCCTTCGGAGGTTTCTCTCCTGTCTTTTCACTTTTTAAAAGTTCTACAGGTTTTAACCGATAGACAGACACGATCATCCGAAGCATGATCAATGCAAAAATGACCAGGAATAACAGTGCCGTAGCCACAAGTGCCGGAACACTGATTTTCATAGAAAGTCCGGCATTACTTCCAAGTATCTTCGCTGCCAGAAGTTCCCCCAATTTAGAAAACAGGATTCCTCCCACGATTCCTCCTGCAATCGTCAGAACACTGATGATCAGATTCTCAAGAACCATGATTTTTACAAGGTCAATTTTTCCCATTCCAAGGATGTGATACAACCCAAACTCTCTCTGTCGTCTGCGGATCAGAAATGAATTTGTGTAATACAGAAGGATCAGAGAAAAGATTGAGATCACACCAGAACCAAATCCAAGGATCATCTGCATAGTATCCCCACCTTTGATCTTGGCAAACTGCGGACTCACTGCAAGATAATCGATCAGATAGAACATCATAACCATACAGATACAAGTGATCAGATAAGGAAGATACAGCTTCTTATTTTTCTTAATTCCATTAACGGAAAGTTTCAGATAAAGTCCACTTTTCATTGTCTCTCACCACCTGTCGCAAGCATTGTCAGTGTCGCTGAGATATTCTGATAGAACTGTTCATCTGTCTGTTCGCCTTTATATACCTGATGGAAAACTTCTCCGTCTTTAATAAATAACACTCTCCCGGCCTTGCTCGCTGCTTTGACAGAATGTGTTACCATAAGGATCGTCTGTCCCGATTGATTGATCCGCTCAAATACCCCGAGCAATTCATCCGTTGATTTCGAATCGAGTGCCCCGGTCGGCTCATCCGCCAGGATCAGTCTCGGATCTGTGATCAGCGCTCTCGCCACTGCTGCACGCTGCTTCTGTCCTCCTGATACTTCATACGGATACTTCTCCAGAAGTCCTGCAATTCCAAGTTCTTTCACGATTGGCATCATCCTGACATTCATTTTCCTGTAATCAACTCCCTGCAGTACCAATGGCAGTAAGATATTGTCCTTTAGATTAAATGTATCCAAAAGATTGAAATCCTGAAATACAAACCCAAGATGATCTCTCCTGAACTTGGACAGATCCTTCTCACGGATTGCTGATAACGGTTTTCCATCCAGATAAACTTCCCCTTCAGTTGGTTTATCCAATGCTGCCAGCATGTTCAGTAATGTCGTCTTCCCCGAGCCACTCTCTCCCATGATTGCTACATATTCGCCCTCTTCTACTGAGAATGTCACCTTAGAGAGTGCCTGTACCTGATTACCGCCAAAACGGGGACGGTATATTTTTTTCAAATTTTCTACTTCCAAAACTGTCATTTCTTACGACCTCCTCTTCTTTCAACATCCTCAGTATAACAATACAGCCAGAATGCCGACATTGATTTCTGTGACATTCCAGCTGTCTGATGTGACAAATTTGTCACTTGCTTCTCTCTGTGTGATTTAGTGATTTACTCTGTTCTCAACGGATACTCTGCCAGATCTATTGTAAAACTGCTGCCTTCCCCCAGCTTCGACACAACCGTGATCTGATGCCCAAGTTTCTTTGCCGCCATCTGACTCAGATACAGACCGATTCCCGTTGATTTCCGTTCCATTCTTCCATTATATCCCGTATATCCTTTTTCAAAGATTCTCGGCAGATTTTCCGGTGCAATTCCCATTCCGGTATCTGTAACTGTCAGTTTCTTTTCTTCACTGACAGTGATCGTCACAGTTCCTTTCAGTGTATATTTCACCGCATTGGACAACAGTTGTTCAATGATAAACGAAAGCCATTTCTCATCCGTCAGAACAATCTGATCTGTCCCTTCATAGATCAGACGGATTCTCCTTCGAATAAACTGTCCTGCATATTTACGGATCGATTTTCTTACAATTTCATCCAAAGGATACTGTGCGATTACCAGATCCTTCGTGCCACTGTCAAGACGCACATACCCAAGTGCCATCTCCACATACTGCTCCACCCGGAACAGTTCGGCTTTCAGATTCTGATTCGTCTCGGTATCTTCCTGCTGAAGTAATACATTCATCACAGCAATCGGTGCCTTGATCTGATGCACCCAGGTTGCATAATAGTCCTCCATGTCCTGACCGGACTTCTCCCATCTGGCATGTTCTTTTCTTTGCTGTTGTTCTTCTTTTCTGATTAGCTCCTGATATCCTGACTCAATCCCATCTTGTGCGATTGGAAGCGAATCCTCATAAGGTCCTTCTCCTTGCAGCAAATGCTCCAGCTTCTGCCCGGTTTTCTTATACCGCAAATATCCACAGAGAAGAAAAAGTAATCCAAATGCCAGACACAACACTGTCGGATAAACCGCTGCCTTCAGATTAATCTCTTCCAACACAAAAATCAGAAAAAAGATTCCCGCACACAGCAAACTCCACAGAAGCACAAATCGGATTCTTTTCAAATATTGTAAAAACATTTTTACTCCTTCTCGATGATATATCCACCGCCGACTTTCGTCTTGATAAAGCCTTCCATTCCCGCTTTTTCCAGCTTTTTCCGAAGTCTTCCGACATTGACTGTCAATGTATTCTCTTCGATATAATTGTCTGTCTCCCACAGCTTTGTCATCAGCGTGTCTCTGCTGACCACGCGTCCTTTATTCTCCATCAATGTCTGTAAGATACGAAATTCATTCTTTGTCAACTCAATCTTTTCTCCATTATAGGTCATTGTTGTATCATAGAGGTTCAGGATTGCTCCTCTATGTTCCAGCATCGGCACTTTTCCTGACAAATCATACGTTCTTCTCAGCAGAGCCTGAATCTTCGCTGTCAGTACACTTAAGTCAAACGGTTTTGCCACAAAGTCATCTCCGCCCATATTCATCGCCATGATAATATTCATATTATCCGCTGCTGAAGAGATAAAGATCACTGGAACGCTCGATATCTTACGGATCTCGCTGCACCAGTGATATCCATTATAAAAAGGAAGCGTGATATCCAAAAGCACCAGATGTGGACCGTACTCTGCAAATGTCTCAAGAACCTTTGCAAAATCTTCCACATAACGTGCTTCATTTCCCCACGCTTCCATCTCTTTTTTAATTGCCCCTGCCATCACAAGGTCATCTTCTATGATTAGAATCTTATACATTCTGCGGATTCTCCTTTCGCTCTTATCCACTACTATATCTCATGGTATACAGTATTTCAAGAGCACACGGTCATACCGTATCCGGCGAGATAACCCGTTGGATATGGATTGCAAGAAATCCGATCTCTTCTTTTGCGACCGGTTGTTTCAGCTGTCTGGACATATAGTCACACACTCTCTTCGCCGCCTCTCCGGTCCTTGGGTAATTCTGAAAAATGAAATCATTAAAGTCTGCATTCGTCCCTTCACCCTTACGGGTTCTCAGAATCATATAATACATATGACTCATCAGACGTGTACATCCAAGTGAACCGCTCTCCAGCTTCTGATCGAATTCCTGTTCAATCATGGCAATCCCTTCATTTACAATCCTGGTCGCATCCAGAGTCTGGGATACTGCCTCATCAGAAAGGCCTGCATGGATATGTAGCGTAATGAATCCGACTTCATCCTCTGAGATTTCATATCCTGTCAGCTGCTGTATAATTTCCCGCCCTTTCAGGGCCACTTGATACTCCTCTCCAAACAACACACGGATATCCGGTGTAAATGGATTCGGAAGCTGGCGGTTCTCCTTCGCTCTCTTCGCTGCAAGCGCAATATGATCTGCCAACGGAAGCAGCATCTCATGATTGATCTTCTGAAACACGTTCTCTGCTTCTTCAATGATCTTTCCTGTTGCCTCAATAAACTCCGGGCGGATTCCATTGACCGTTTTCAGAACAGACTCCTGCTTTCTTCTTGTGACAAGGGAATATACTTTGGCTCCGGGAAGTTTCTCGATCTGTTCTGTAGGTTTCTTTCCAAATCCCACACCGTTTCCGAGAAGGATCATCTCCTTCCCTGTCTCAACATGATATACAAGAATCCCATTATTATTCAGAACTTTAATGACTCGATACATCCCCCCGGAGCCTCTCTTTCTTTCTCTTAATTCAAGCTTACGATTTCTGCTGTCTTCTCAAGCTTCTCTACTTTTCCGCTCTTAGACATTCTGATCTCTTCACCTTCCTGAAGACTTGTAAATACAACCATACATTCATCGGATTTTGCATGCTCTTGGATATATTTTATATCAAAACCTATCAGTTTGTCACCCTTTTTTACTCGGTCTCCGTCATTTACAAAAGTTTCGAATCCTTTTCCATCCAGATTTACAGTATCCACGCCAATGTGAAGCAGATATTCGGTTCCGTCATCACTAGTCAGACCAACTGCATGTTTTGATGGGAAAATAAAAGATACCGTTGCATCTTCAGGCGCATAAGCCATTCCCTCTTCCGGGCGAACCAGATAACCGTCTCCCATCATTTTCCCTGCAAATGCTTCGTCACACGCTTCTTCGATCGGTGCTGCCACTCCTGTGAATGGAGAGCAAAGCTCTTTCTTTACAGTTCCGGCTGCAACAGTTTTGTTCTCATCTTTCTTCGCTTCATCTTTTGTTTCTGCACATTTATTCGTTTCTTCTGCGCTGTTTTCGTTTTCTTCCGGAAGATATTCCACATCCGGAGCTTTCTCCAGATAATCTTCCAGATTGGATTTAATCACAGAAACAGCCGGTCCGTAGATTACCTGGATTCCCTGTCCTTTTCTTACGATTCCGGATGGGGATGTCATTCTTAAGACATCTTCATTTACCAGTTCCGTCTTTACTACCGTACAACGAAGTCTTGTCGCACAACAGTCCACATCAGAAATGTTTTTCTTTCCACCAAGTCCTCTTGTGATCAGTGCGCTCTTCTGATCTTCCGGTGTCATTTCATTTTCAGAATCTGCATCATTTCCATCTGCTTTTGCTTTATAATCAGCTTTTGTATACAGCTTCGTTTCCGCATCATCATCTTCTCTTCCCGGTGTCTTCAGATTCAGCTTCAGAATCAAAGTACGGAAGATGATATAATATAAGAAGAAATAAATAATTCCAACCGGGATGATTCTGATCCAGCTTGTCTTAGCATTTCCCTGAAGGATACCGAAAAGGAACAGATCAATAAATCCACCGGAAAATGTAAGTCCTACTGCAATATTTAACATATGCGCGATCATATAAGCAGATCCGGCAAGGATCACCTGTACCGCAAAAAGGATCGGTGCTACAAACAGGAATGAGAATTCCAGTGGCTCTGTGATTCCAGTCATCATACATGCAAGTGCTGCAGAAAGCAGAAGTCCGCCGGCCTGTTTCTTCTTCTCCGGTTTTGCACACTGATACATTGCAAGTGCCGCACCCGGAAGACCAAAGATCATGAAGATAAATTCACCGGAAAAATATCTTGTCGCATCCGCACTGAAATGTACTGTGGATGGATCTGCAAGCTGCGCAAAGAAGATGTTCTGACCGCCCTGTACCAGCTGTCCCGCAACTTCCATTGTTCCTCCAACCGCTGTCTGCCAGAATGGAAGATAGAATACATGGTGAAGTCCAAATGGAATCAACGCTCTCTTAATAATACCAAAGATCAATGTTCCAATATAGCCTGTTCCTGTTACAAGTCCGCCGAGTGCATAGATTCCATTCTGAACGGTTGGCCATACAAAATAGAGCACGATTCCGACAGCCACATAAGTCAATGTTGAAATAATCGGAACAAATCTTGATCCACTGAAGAATGACAGTGCATTCGGAAGCTGGATTTTGTAAAACTTATTATGAAGTGCTGCTACTCCAAGTCCAACGATAATACCGCCAAATACACCCATCTGTAATGTCTGGATTCCGCAGACACTTGTCACAGTTCCTTCCAGAACTCCGGCTCCAAGTGTTCCGTCTGCAAGAAGATCTCCACGGATCAGAAGCATGGCATTCATTGTTGCATTCATTACAAAGAAAGAGATCATTGCCGCAAGTGCCGCAACTTCCTTCTCTTTCTTTGCCATACCGATTGCTACACCGACAGCAAAAATGATTGGCAGGTTATCAAAAATAATACTTCCCGCTTTGCTCATAATTGTGAGCAGGGAATTCAGAATTGTCCCCTCGCCTAAAATTGCCTGAAGATGATATGTCTCAATCATCGTTGCATTTGTAAATGAACTTCCTACTCCTAGCAGAAGTCCTGCTACCGGAAGAATTGCGATTGGAAGCATAAAACTTCTTCCGATTCTCTGCAATACTCCAAAAATCTTGTCTTTCATCTGTAATCCTCCTCGTATAAAATTTCTCATAGAGTTAGCGCAACAAAAAAAGCATAAACTAATCCTCAATAACTAAATCCACCTTATCTGGTGAACTTATTAAGGATAGTTTATGCCTGCTTTACCAGTAACACTCTATCGTGCGCTTTTCTCTTTTAACCACGTATAGTATAACCATACTCACTTCCAACAGTCAATCTGTAATATTCAACAATATTTATCCTGTTTATTTGTTGAATATGTTACTTAGTGATTATTTTAGTAAATTAAAGTTTTTCTTTTGATTCAAATTAACTTCTCTTCATTTTACGCTTCTGGCTTTTGCTTATTTGCTTTTGTAATATCCAGACGTACATTCACACCAAATGGATTGATTGCAACTCCCTTTGCATCCGGGATCAGTATCTCCGGAATCTTATCCGCCGGGATTGCTGCTGTCTTCATCTTCTTGCCCTGTGCAAATCTGGTAAATTCTATCATATCTGTAAAGATCGGCTGATACAGACTTCCGTCCGGCTGTCTCAGAAGTGGAACCTGATTATCTTCCTGAACTCCTACGATAAAGGTTCCTTTCTTATAATGCGCCATCATCTCTTCCTGAAGTTCCTTCACATTCTCCGGCATCTCCGGTCCGATATTGCGGTGCATCTCCTGCATCAGATACATTGCTGTCAGATGAAGCTCCGGATTCTCGATCAGTTTCTTTCCTTCAGGCAGTTCTTCCTTATTCTTACGAACTACAAGCTGTTCCAGCTGAACCCTGACTTCCTCCTCTGTACCAACATTCACTGCCAGTGCATTCACGCCCATTGTATACAGGTTTGTAAAAAATCCAAGTCTGGCATTCTTTTCAATCTTGGCAATTCCTACATGATAACGATCTTCTGCAAGCGTCTTTGCCTTTTCCTTTGCAGACTCTTCCTGATAATAAACCAGAACCTCGTCATCAAATGTCTCTTCATCACAGAGGACAAACGGCATCTTCGTCACACCTGACATGATCACATAAATCTCTTCGAGATTTCGCAGATTCACCAATGCCTGCTTCATCTCTGTACTGACAATTACTTTATTCTCATCCATCTCTTTGTTTTCCTTTCTGGTTGCTTTTCTTTATATTAATGTGAGTGTCAAAAGTAAATTTTGCCACTCACTGATGTAACCGGATTGCTCCATTGCTATGCAATTCCCGCAATCCTCGAACACCTCAAACTCCCATAAAATGAGGTATAAATATGATACACCCTATGATCACAGCCATGATTGCCGTAAAAAGCACTGCACCAGCTGCCGTATCCTTCGCGATCTTAGCAAGTGGCTTTCTCTCCTCTGTCACAAGATCGACAACAGCTTCCACTGCCGTATTCACAAGTTCCAGTGAGATCACCATTCCAAAAAGGAGAAGACAGATACACCATTCCATCGGTGTTAATCCTACAAAGGTTCCAACTGCTGTTACAAGAATCACTGCAAGGCAATGAATCTTCATATTCCTCTCTTTTGAAATCCCTGTCCAGATTCCTTCAAAGGCATAGCCAAAGCTTTTGAATAAAGGCTGTTTTCGATTCTTCATTCGTATTCTCCTTTCGGATTCGTATCATAGATCAAGCAACAAATCTAATATCTATGATACCACATCTGGCTCCTTATCAAAAGAGGTATTTTCCTATTATTATCAAAAGAATACTCGGATTTCGAAGCTCATATCCTTTTCACTTATTTACAAGCTTCAACCATACTCTTTACATATTCTGCAACATACGGCACGCAGTCTTTTCCGTATTTCTCACACAACTTAACGATTGCACTTCCAACGATCGCACCGTCTGCGCTCTGACACATCTTCGCCGCCTGCTCCGGAGTGGATACATTTTGCACGATTTCTTTCAGATACTCATCACTGCCCCGGAACCAAAACGGTTCTGTCAGACAGGAGATTGCTGCCGCGCCGCCTGCTTCATAGTCTCTGGCGATCTCTACATATGGAAAATCCGGTGCGATCAATCCTTTGGAAGGTGACGCTTTCTTTGCCTCGCAGATAAAGGATAATCCGTCTGCCCGAAGTGCCTGTTCGAATACTGGGATTTGATCTTTAATTCCTTTTTCTTCCGCCTGCCTTCGAACCTCTTCTAATGGAACTATTTTCTTTTCTTCTTCGATCCGCTCTTTCGTGCGCTCGGTAATTTTCTCGAGTATATTCATACTATTTGTTCCTCTTTTTCTTTCAAGTTGCTTCTTCCATTCTCCCCTGCATAGCCGGGGATCAGACTTTTTATTTATTACTTTCTTCTTTAAACTGCTCCAGCTTCTTCAGTGCAAGTCCTTCGTCAATGATCTGTTCTGCTTTTCTTACACCTGCTTCGATCGAATCTGCTTTTCCTGCAAGATAGATTGCTGCTCCTGCATTCAGGCAAACAGCATTTCTCTTTGCTCCCAGCTCTTTTCCAGAAATGATATCCAATGTGATCTGTGCGTTTTCCTGAGGTGTTCCTCCTGTCAGTGCACCTTTTTCGCATCTCTCATAACCAAACTGCTCCGGTGTGATCTCATAGCTTGTAAATGTTCCGTCTTTAATCTCACAGACTGTAGTCGGTGCACACATGGAAATCTCATCTAACTTATCCTGTCCGTAAACGACCATTCCGCGGACGACTCCGAGATTCGCCATGACTCTTGCAAGTGGCTCTACAAGGCTTTCATCATAAACTCCCATCAGTTCCATGTTCGCTCCTGCCGGATTAGACAGTGGCCCAAGAATATTGAATACGGTACAGATACCAAGTTCTTTACGGATCGGTCCGACATATTTCATCGCAATATGATAATTCTGTGCAAATAAGAAACAGATCTGAATGTCTTTGAGAAGCTGTGTGCTGCGCTCCGGTGCGACATCGATCTTCACTCCAAGTGCTTCAAGTACATCTGCCGCACCGGACTTAGAAGATGCTGCACGGTTACCATGCTTTGCGACCGGGATTCCTGCTGCCGCAATCACAAGGGAGGATGTTGTTGAAATATTAAATGAATTTGCTCCGTCTCCCCCTGTTCCTACGATTTCCAGCACATCCATGTCATGCAAAAGCTTGATGCAGTGTGCACGCATTCCCGCTGCTGATGCTGTGATCTCATCGATTGTCTCACCTTTCATGGAAAGTGCTGTCAGATATGCTGACTTCTGAACATCCGATGCCTTTCCTTCCATAATCTCATTCATTACTTCTTCTGCTTCTGTATAGATGAGATTTTCTTTCTTTGATAATTTTATAATTGCTTCTTTTATCATTTCTTAATTCTCCTTCAATGCTTTTGCATAGTTAATAAAATTCTCTATCATCTGAAGTCCCTGCGGTGTCATCACAGATTCCGGATGAAACTGTAACCCAAAGATTGGATATTCTCTGTGTTCCATCGCCATGATCTCGTTGTCCTCGCTTCGCGCTGTCACAATCAGTTCTTCCGGTAGTGTCTCTTCCTTAACTGCGAGTGAATGATATCTTGCCACCTGGATTGGAAGTGTCAGATTCTGAAACAGAACACTGTCTGTCTTTACATCTTTCAGCTGTGATGTCTTCCCATGCATCAGCTGTCCGGCGTGACCTACGGTTGCTCCAAATGCTTCCGCCATCGCCTGATGTCCGAGACAAACGCCGAGCATCGGGATTTTTCCTTTCAGCTTCTGAATTGCTTCGATACAGATTCCGGCATCAGAAGGTTTTCCCGGCCCAGGTGAGATTACCAGCGCCTCGGGCGCAAGTTCCAGAATCTTTTCCGGTGTGATTTGATCATTTCGAACGACCTTTACTTTTGAATCAATCTGATCTTTTTGTATGCCGCTTATTTCTGATTCTACTCCTGCGATAAACTGATATAAGTTATAGGTGAAGCTGTCATAATTGTCGAGTAATAGTATCATTCCAATCCTCCTTTCGCAGTTTCCACTGCCTGAAGTACTGCCCCTGCCTTATTTAAACACTCCTGGAATTCATTTTCCGGGATACTGTCTGCTACGATTCCGGCTCCTGACTGTACACGAATGTATCCATTTTTCTTATAAGCAAGACGGATGGAAATGCATGTATCTACATTTCCTGCAAAATCGAGATAGCCGACTGCTCCTCCGTAGATACCTCTCTTCTCCTGTTCAAGTTCTGCGATAATCTCACATGCGCGGATCTTCGGTGCTCCGGAAAGCGTTCCTGCCGGGAGAATCGCATCTACTACGTCCAGCGCATCCTTATCTTTCCGAATCTTGCCTGTCACGGTGGAACCGATATGCATCACATGAGAATATCTCTGGATTTCCATATATTTATCAACTTTAACTGTTCCCGGCTGGCTGATCTTGCCGACATCATTTCGCCCAAGATCTACAAGCATGTTGTGCTCTGCAAGCTCTTTCTCGTCTGCAAGTAGCTCTTTCTCCAATTCCTGATCTTCCTCTTCGGTCACTCCTCGCTTCCTTGTACCGGCAAGAGGAAAAGTGCACACCTGTCCGTTTTCTAACTTCGCCAGCGTTTCCGGTGAAGCCCCTGCCACTTCAATATCATCACTTGAAAAGTAGAACATATACGGAGATGGATTCGAGGTTCGAAGCACCCGGTAGGTATCAAAAAGACTTCCTTTTGCCTTCGCTGTCAGCGGATTGGATAACACGACCTGGAAAATATCACCTTCATAAATGTATTCCTTAGCTTTCTCAACCATCTTGCAATAATCTTCTTTATCCACTCCCGGATGGAACGCTTCTTCTAAAACCAGTGGTCGGAAATCTGCCTGCGCCCCGCTTCGGATCAATCGTTCCATCTCTTCTAATTCCTGCTTCGCGTTCGCATAATTTTCTTCCAGATCACCTTCCAGCTTCACGCCTGTAATCAGGATCAGCTTCTGTCTGTAATTGTCAAATACGATGACACGGTCAAATAACATCAAGTCCGCATCCCGGAAATCTCTTACTGCCGTTTTTGCTGCTGTCTTTCCTGTAGTCTCATTCTTCTCTTCCAGGACTGGCTTCAATGTCGGTTCTGCATATTTGATGTAGTCATAAGAAAAATATCCAACAAGCCCTCCTGTAAATGGCGGAAGTCCCGGAACAACCGGACTTTTATATGCTTCGAGAATTTCTCTTAGAACCTTTCCCGGATGGTCGGTTAAAACTTCCCGGATGGTCTTATCCTCATCTTCATGCCCTTCGCTGATGATCACACGCCCATCGGTACAAGTGATCTCCATCGTTGGTGCATATCCAAGGAAGGAATATCTTCCCCACTGCTGTCTGTCCTCCGCACTTTCCAGCAGATAGCAATGCTTGCTTGCCGCCCGCAGCGTCCGCATCACACTAATCGGCGTAAATGCATCTGCATACAGCTCTTTGCTGATCGGAACTCGCTTGTATCTGCCTTGTTCAGCGTAGGATCTGATTTGTTCTAATGTCTTGTCCATGTGTATTCCTCCTTGAAGTTATGCTGCAAAATGAATTTCTCTTTTATCCCGATAGGAAATATATGTTTATGGTAGAAAAAAAGTCCTTGACAGAATATTCCTATTCTGTCAAGGACGGTAAATCTAAATCTTTTCCGCGAAATTGTCAAAAAATTTTCTCAATTTTCTTGTCTTTATTTTCTTTTTCTCTTCCATGCAAATCCGCCAACTCCTGCTCCGAGTGAGGAGAATGCAAGTCCTAATAAGCCAAGAACATTTGCCGGATCACCTGTCTTTGCGGCTTTTGATCCACTTGTTCCTTTGGAAGCTGATCCATCCGTAGTTGTTCCTGCCTTCTTTGTAACAGTCGGAGTTGCACTTCCATTCTGACTTCCCGCCTGGTTTCCATTCTTTACAAGTGCTTTAATTGCTGCATTTAACGCATCTGTTGCTTTATCAACTTTTTCCTGGCTTTCTTTTGCATTTAATGCGCTCTTAGCGTCTGTCAGTGCACTCTGCAATGCCTTCCAGCTGTCAACTGTGTAATCAGCTTCTTTCAGAGCTGCCGCATCACTGATTACTTTCTCAAGGGAAGAAGTATCAACTGCTGCCGGCTCTTCTATCTTAACAAGTGCTCCAACAGCTGCGTTGAGGTGGCTTACTGCCTCGTCTACAGTTGCCTGAGTTTTTGGATTTTTCAATTCATCTTTTGCTTCCTGAAGTTCCATCTGCATAGATGCCCAGCTTTCCGCTGTGTATTCAGCTTCTTTCAGGGCTTCTGCTTTTGCAATAGCTGCCTCAAGCTCTGTTGTTGTGATTGTTTTATCCTCAGATTCTTTTACAATGTTCTCCTCTGTTGCCTGGAATTTGTATGTCACGTCATTATATCCAAGTGCTGTCAGTGTAATGGTCCAATATCCTGTTCCATCCGTTCCTTCCGGAAGTGTACAACGAAGAGAATCTGTCAGTCCAAGCTGGATTCCCATTGCTTTGTGCATCCAGTTATCTGCTGCAAATTTTGTTCCATAAGTAGCTTTTGCATTTGTATATGTGCTGTCATCTCCATAGTAAGTCCATGTAACAGTCTGGAGATTTGATCCAAGATCACCATAATTTCCTGTCAGATCAACTCTTAAGAATTCTCCATAAGATCCGCTTGCTTCTTTTACTGTCAGCCCTGCTTCCTCTGCTGATGGTGCTGTCTTGAGTGCCTGATCTTTGATTCCGGACTCTGATCCATTATTCACTCTTGCAGAGAAACTGAAAGATCCATCCTCATTCTTTGTTGCTGTTTTCAGACCGTTTGTATTCTCTGTTACATTGGCAACCAGTCCTGTATAGCTTACCAGATTCTTTTCTGAATATCCTCCTGCAAGTTCACTTCCGTTTTCGATCAGACGATAGCTTGCTTTCAGTGCATCCAGATCAGATGTTTTTACTTTCACCGGCACATATTTCAGTCCGAGTACATCATACTCTGTCATCTTTGTTGTTGCACCAGATTCTTCTGTGATCTCTCCTCTGTTAAATGTAATCTTGCTTCCGTCTGTCAGAACTGCAGTAGTTCCATCTGTCCAGTACTCTACTGCATACTCTTTTCCATTTTCCGCCTTGATTACTGCGTTGCACTGGAAAGAACCTCTGTGAAGTCCATGATTTACTGTAGCTCTTGTTACAGTATCGAATGCACCCTTGTCAGACTCTCCTTTTGAATCCTTTGCATCTGAAGAAGATGTATCTCCTGCTGCCTGCACATTTTCAGCAGCCCAGTACTCTGCCCAGCTAAGTCCTACATATGCGTAAGTATACTCACTCTCCTTTGATAAAGTATAAGTGAATTCATAATCCTTTGCATAGCCTGTTGCCTTTACTGAGATCTTAAATTCCTGTCCGTTTTCTGCATCCTTAAACGGAGCCGCAGTTGTGTCAATTGTTCCATCTTCCTTAATAATCTTTACTGCACGCTTTCCTGTTGCTACATACTCTGTTCCGTCAACTGTTGCGGATTCGATATTCTTTACATAAGAAGTTACATCCTCTGCTGCATATCCTTCTGCTGCTACAAGTGCTGCACTTTCACTGTTAAATACAACCGGTACAGCTTCTGTTGTCAATTCAAAATCTGTCGTAAGATCTGCATATTTTCCGGATTTATCAGATACTTTCAGAGTATATTTACCTATCTCAGCGCCTTTTGTCTTATAGGTAAGTACTCCGTCTTTTACCTGAACATCCTCAAGACCTTCAACTGTATATTCTGCCTGATAATCACCAGGAAGTCCTTCTACAGTTACATTTACTTTTCCACTTTCAACATCTGCATTCTCTGCTGCGACAGTCCCATTGAATTTAACCGGCACATATTGATCTGCGTCAATCTCATAGATTCCATTATCTGTGTAATATGTGATTTTATTGATTGTCTGACCCATCATCTTTTCATAATCTTTTGAGTCCAGTGTGTTTCCATGAGATGTTGTCACAAATCCTGTACTCCATGCCAGTTTTGTCTTTTTCCAGATATTTTCAAGATGACGAAGTCCGTAGTTGTCTCCTTCTTTTGTGCTGATCACAACTCCATATACTGTATTAACTGTTTTTGGGAGTCCATTTACATCTAATTCATAATCTCCATACTTTGTGTCTGTTGTGAAATCAATTGATGCATCACTCAACTTCTGTGCAGTTGCACCTTTCACTTCACTAAAGCTGAGTGAACCATCTGCATTTACTGTTGCTTCCTTATAATAGGAAGGAGTCTCACTTAAAATATAGTAAGAATAGCTTGCGCTCTCGAATAACGCATCTTTTCCATTATATTCTGTTGTTGTCTCTTTTCCTTTCATATTCACTGTAATAGAAAGCTTGCTGTCATCTGTGATCTGTGTATAGTTTTTCAGTACAGATGCATCACTAATCTTAACCGGATATGTAATACCTGTAATATCTGTTCCATCACTGTTTACATGATAAGATCCAGCTACAAGTGTTGATCTTGTTTTCGCTTTTGTAGCGGAGGATACACTGTCTGCTCCTGCTACCTGATCAGCTGCATAAAATTCAGAATACGGAATATTCATCAACACATACGTTTCTTTCGCAACTTCTGCCTTTTTCAATGCCTTCACTGCTGCATTCAACTCATCTGCCGCTGTGTCCACTGCACTCTGGGATTCCTTTGCTTTCAGAGCCGCCTTCGCTACAGTTAATTTTGTCTGCATTGCACTCCAGCTGTCTGCTGTATAATCAGATTCTGTCAGTTTCTCAGCCGCTGCGATTGCTGACTCCAGCTTTGCTGTGTCAATGGTAACTGTCTCCCCAGCTACCGGAGCTGACTGGATTGCTTCAAGTGCAGCTTTTTTAATTGCATCAGAAGTACGTGTTGCACCGGAAACTGTATCCCAGCTGTTAATTGTATCTTCTGTAGCGGCCTGGCCTTCAAGCTTTGTTTTAAATCCTTTTGTTTTGGAATATGCTTTATTAAAGTAGGATGCATTTCCTTCGTCATATCCTTCTTTCGGTGTAACTGTGATCTCAGAGAATTTTCCATCCTCTACTTTCAAGCTTACTTCTACATCATATTCTTCCCACTCATCGTCACTGTCATCTTCTGTTCTGGTTACATGAGCCGTCTTTGTATAAGTTCCATCCTTTGCAGTCTGACTTCCTGTTGCCGCAAAGATGGTTGACGGGCAAAGTCCTACTACCATAGACATTGCCACTGCCATGGACATTGCCTTTACTTTCATTTCTTTGTTTTTCATAGAAACCTCCTTTTTAACTAAAATAGTTACATACAGATCCTGCCTGTCGCAGTTCTGCTTTCCTGCTTCCGCATGGAATATATTATCAAGTTAGTTTTTGCTAACCCGTAATCAAAAAGTATTATTATCTATACTGTCCTTACAGCTTCTTTCTTCACAACCGGTAAAATCTTTCCTGCGACAATTCCAATCACGAACCCTGTCACTGTTCCTGCCACAAGAAGAACTGGCAGATAATAAATCAGTTTCAGATTCTCCACCACTGCCATCGCAACAAGAATCTGTCCTATGTTATGAAAGACGCCGCCAGTGATACTGACTCCTACAATGGAAATTCCATCCATCTTCTTTACAAGTACCATGGCAAGAAGGCTGACAACCGCCCCTGCCAGACTGTAAATGATCGACATTCCATTTCCAAAAAGAAATCCTGTCAGAAGTACACGCAGTACCGATACCGCCAGTACCTCCGGAATTTCCAGAAAATAAAGACCTGTAACAGTGACCAGATTAGCCACTCCAAGCTTCATCCCCGGCACTCCAAAATTAATTGGGATCAGGCTTTCCACATAACTAAAAATCATTGCCAGCGCAACAAGCATTGCCATATTCGCAAGTTTTTTATTTCTATTCATACATTCTCCTTTACAGTCGAACAATTGATTTATTTAGAAATTGTATCCGGTAAATGTTCCTTTTCATTTTGAGAATCATCAGAATTCTCAACTTCTTCTATTTCTACAACCAGCTTATGAGGCAGGCAGACAATGGTCTGTGTCCGGTTATTGATCTTCCCCTGCTCTTCGCAATATCCATCCGGACAGTCAGCCTCTTCCATGTAAGCTTTTCCATCCTCAATCCGGACACGGTTGTAAAAATCTCCTTCCTGCACTTCGATCACCTGGTCTTCATCCAAAGCATATCTTCCGTAAACTTCTCCGTCCACCTTGATCACAACCTGTTTTTCCTGATTTTCTTTTTGTCCGCTTTCCTTTGCCTGTACATACTGCATCAGATTCATCACAAGAAACAGTACACATGCCGCAAAGAGGATTCCGCCTCCTAAAAACAGATCTTTTTTCTTCATCTATTACACTCCTGCCCAGATCATAATTACAAGTAACAGAATTGCCCGAAGAATCGTAAACCAGAATTCATTTCCCTTCAGACCTTTGATTCCTGTATGGATATGCTTCTTTGGACAGGTATCAATACATTTCTGGCATTGGAAACAATCTCCCTCGACTTTGAGTGATCCGTCTTCCGGGAGTCCGATCCCGGATGGACATTTCTTCGTGCATCCGCTGCAGCCTTTGATGCAATTTTCTCTGTCGCGGTGCAATGCAAAGAACGGAAGCACCGGAAGCAATGAGAATACTGCTCCCATCGGACACAGATTCCGACAGAAAAATCTTTCTTCCAGACACATCCCCACAATAATAAGAAGTAGTAATATCACTCCCGGCAAATATCCCTGCAAATGGAAATTTCCTGCATGCAGCATAGAAAAAACATCCCACGGGCTTGTCCCTTTTGCCTTTCCATATATTCCTGCAAAACAAAATACTGCAATTACAGTCAATACCAGATATTTCAAATAACTCAACTTCTCTGCGACCTTTTCTGAAAGCAGCACCGGCTTTTTCTTTCTCTTCTTAAAGCACCAGATATAAAATGCATGAATTCCATCTCCAAGACTTCCGAATGCACATGCGAATCCACAGAAGAATCTTCCGAAAAGAATCGTATACGCACAGAGAACTATAAGCACCGTTACAAAAGAGGTCAGCCCGATTACCTCGCCTGCTCCTATCTGTGTAAAAATGTATTTCACGCCGGCAAATGCCGCTGTATACACAGATGGCAGAAACAGAAAATAAAGGATCTGAATCAAGGCACGAAGCCAAGTATGCAATTTTTTAATTTCTTTTGCTTTTAAATTATGTATGTTTAACTTCTTCACACTACTCTACCGCCTGTTCCAATGCCTGTTCTGCTGCATTTTTAATTCCTGTCGAACTGAACGTTGCGCCGCTGATCGTATCAACTTCTGCACTCTGCGCCTCTATGATCTTCGGAATGATATCTTCCGCCATTGCAAGATATGCACTGTCTTCCTTCTCAGCGGAGGTCACTTCTACCACTTCGATCTTTCCATCTTTTACAGTAACTTCTACAGCAACCGTTCCACCAAATCCATCCGCTTCTCCGGTATAGGTTCCATCCTTGTATCCTGCTCCATCTCCTGAATCACTCCCTGACTCAGAATCACTGCCGGCACCAGATGACTGTACCTCCAACTGTGCATTCAGTTTTGCGATTTCCTCATCCTTCGCACGGACATCCAACACTTCATTATATCCGAAAAGGACACCGACGATTGCCAGCAGACTAAACAGTCTTACGATAAACTCTTTCATCCTACTGCGCCTCCGTCTCTTCTGGTCTTAAAGCCATTTCCAGTGCCTTTTTGCATCCGTCAATAATCGCATTCGAAGAACAGGTTGCTCTGGATACCGTATCAATTTCTTCCGGCATTCCTTTGGTAATAATCTGGGAAACGACACCTTTTTTGCTTGAAGTTCCATTTGCCGCCTTCTTGATATAGCTGTCATTCGCTGCATCCCCATCTCCTGACACGTCCGTAATGGATACAATTTTGTCATTTCGTATTGTCACCTTCATAGAAAGCTGATACTCTGTAAAATCTTCATCCTCATCCGGTTTACACGGTACACTCACCTCATAAGTTCCATCGATGTATTTTGTCTTCACTTCTTCCTCTTGATCTGACTTCTTTTTCTCAAGCTGTGCAACTGCAAGGTTCAGATTCTCCACCGCTTTGTCAACAGCCTGCTGTTCCACTGTTTCATTCGCAGCTGTTTCCAACAGCTCTTTTGCATCATTCAGTCGGAGACTCAGAACCGCCCAGCTACTCTGCGTATACTCTTCCATCACAAGTGCTTCTGCTGACTTGACTGCATTTTCCAGTTCCGTTGTATCTGCTTTCTCTTCAATGGATTCTCCATTCGTTACTTTCTCCGCCTGTTTCAAAGCATTCTTTATTGCTCCGAGAAGTCCCTTAGAACTGTAAGTTGCACCAGATACAGTATCTACATCTGTATTCTGATTTTTAAGCACATTTTTCACTACACCCATTGCGCGGTTGAAAAATGCTTCATCATCTGATGTCTCTGTGACTAAAATTGCTTTGATCGTATGCTCCTGGATCACCACAGCTACCGATACATCTCCACTGTATCCTTCCGCTGTTCCATAATAGATTCCTTCTTTGTATGGAACTGTTCCGGTTGTTGATGTACTCTGATTCTGACTGGAATAACTGTTCGAGCTATTCGTTTCAGATGAATCCGAAGTCGCTCCATTTCCACTCACTGCCGCCTGACTTAATGCATCTCTTACTGCCTGGATGATTCCAACCGAACTGTACGTTGCTCCAGACACGGTATCTACATTGGTGCTCTGACTACTGATGATCGCATTGATCAGTGCAGAGGCTTTGGAAATGTATTCGCTTCCATCTTGATTCTCCATAATCTGGATGTCTGTGATCTTTCCGCCACTGATCTCAACCTTTACTTTCAGTGTTCCGCCAAATCCAGTCCCTGTTCCGTAATAAGTTCCGTCCTTATATGCTGCCGGGTCTTCCACTGTTGCGACAGAAGTAGAACTTCCTGCTGCCGCGCCGCCACCAGACTGTGACTGTCCTGTTGTTCCGCTGTCTTTTTCTCCTGTCAGTGCATTCTTCACCGCACTGATGATTCCCCGGGAACTATAGGTTGCCCCTGAAACAGTATCGACTTCCAATGTCTGTCCTTCGATGATCTTATCGATCACCGCCTGTGCACGTTTGAAAAATGCTGCATCATCCGATGAACTCAAAATATCGATTGCAACGATCTGTTTGTCTTTGATTTGAACCGCAACCGTGATCTCTCCTGCATAACCTGTTCCAGTTCCCTTATAAACACCATCCGTCAGATCAAAAGAACCTTTTACCGCCTGCTCCTGCTCTTCTGACTTTGTAGTCTCTTCTTTTACAGAATTCGTTTGCTCCTGCGCTGCATAAACCGGTGGCTGATATCCACTCAGGGTGCCTGCTACACAGGATGCCACAACTGCTACCGAAAGTACCGGTGCAAATGGTTTCAGCTTCTTTCCTGTTTCTTTTAAATCCATTTTTCCTCCAAAATCTACTCTGTCTTACACTTTTCTATCGAATGATCTCAACTGTTCTCTCCGTTGAAAAATCATTTTCCAGCCCTTCTGTTACATATAGCGTCCCATCATCACTCATAAGGATTGCATCAAAATCATCCTTATGTTCTCTCCAGAAATCTGCCGCTTTCTCTTCTCCCATAATAAAAAGTGAAGTAGAAAGTCCATCTGCCAGTGTTCCGTCCGTACTTACAATTGTTACAGATACAAGTCCGCTTTCTGCCGGGTATCCGGTCTTTGGGTCAATGATGTGATGATACGTCACACCATCCTGTTCAAAATACCGTTCGTATCCCCCTGAAGTGATAACAGCCTTATCCTGAACACTCAGAATTCCCAGATAATCTTCTGTGTCATCGGGACTCTGCACTGCAATCTTCCATTTCGTTCCATCCGTCTTTGTTCCGAGTGCCTGCACATTTCCGCCAAGATTCACTAATCCACTTGTGATTCCATTGTCTTTGTAAATGTCCATAATTCTGGATGAGGTATATCCTTTTGCAATTCCTCCGAGATCGATTTTCATTCCTTCTACACCGAAAGATATCTTTCTCGTTTCTTTGTCATAAGAAATATTTCCCGCATCAGTGAGTGGAAGAAGTTGATCCAATGTCTCCTGTGACGGAACCTGGAAGTTCTGTGTTGGGAATCCCCATGCTTCCATCACCGGATAAATCGCAATATCAAACGCCCCATCTGTCTCCTGATAAAGTTCCAATGCGCGTTCCGTCAAATAGCCTGCATCTTCGGAAAGCTCTGCACTTCCATCTGCGTTCAGTTTTGCGATCTCGCTGTCTGCATCTCCTGTCGATAAAAGTGCGTCCAGACGCTCAATCTCTGCCTGTGCTGCATCAACGGCTGCTTCTGCATTTTCTCCATACGCAGTCACTGTCATATAGGTATCCATTGCAAAAACATCTCTAGATGCTTCCTGAATATCCTCCGACTGATTCTGTGCACTTTCTGACGATGTTTCGGATTTATCTGCTGTCTTCTGTCCGCATCCGACCAACAGGGCCGATGCACAAAGACAGACTGCAAGTAAACATTTTATATTTTTTAATTTCATGTAATCGCTCCTGGTTATGCTTTTCTAACTCGTGTTAGTCCAACTAACTCCGTAAGTATACAGGATGTCTATTATCCAGTCAATTGGATTTTTATTATTTGAGAACTTTTCTCATTTATCTGTTTTAAACTTATATATTTTTCTCATGAACAAAGAATGTGCCTCGGCACATTCTTGCGCCTGCGGCGTTGCTAAGCGCCAGTGGCGCTTGTTTAGCAAGG
>OHUD01000296.1_pt1 | contig 25959 bp, 23 predicted proteins | sample 1579021 | NCBI WGS metagenome assembly OHUD01 (sample SAMEA3879597, study PRJEB24766) | human gut metagenome | biome: human-associated habitat; feature: feces | place: USA | collected 1985/1987
TCACTGGTGCGTTTTCGCTCTGCCCCCGGCAGCGCAAAGGAAATTATCGGCGTTTTCACGGCAATAGCGGCAGGGCTTGCCTGCGGCGTGGGATATATAGGCGTGGCAATAATTTTCACAGCCCTGATTTGCGGCGCTAATATAATTTACACCCTGAGCCGCTTCGGCGAGCAGCCCGACAATGTGCGCGACCTTAAGGTAACCATACCCGAAGACCTTAATTTCACCGGCGTGTTTGATGATATTTTTGAAAAGCTTACGGTATCACACAAGCTGCGCCGTGTTAAAACCTCGAATATGGGCAGCCTTTACCAGCTGACCTATGCCTTAGAGCTTAAAAACCCCGAATGTGAAAAAGAACTTATTGACGAAATGCGGTGCCGAAACGGAAATCTTGATATTATGAGCAATTGCCGCGCCACCGTTACAGAGGAGTTGTGATGTCTTATGAAAAAAACAGTTATACCTGTTTTGATTTTATGCGCCTGCCTGCTGCTTTCTTCCTGCGGGAAGAAAAACACGGCAAGCGGAACGAATAATATAAACAATATGTCGGCGGTGACCGAAATTTCCACCGACGATATGGATTTTGAATTTTCAAATAAGGACACAACCTACAATTACGACGAATCGGAAGGCAAAACGATAGCAAACAGCGAAAAGGCGGTTAAAATAACCGCCGAGGGCACTTATGTTGTAAGCGGCGAGCACGAGAGCATTACCGTTTCCGCTCCCGATACCGCAAAGGTGCGCATAATTCTGAAAAACGCGACCGTTTCCAATACATCGGGACCCGCGATTTATATAGAAAATGCGGATAAGGTATTTATAACCGCATACAAGAACACAACCAACACCCTATCGGACGGCACTTCGTACACGGGCGATTTTAAGGATACAAACGTTGACGGCGCAATATTCAGCAAAACAGACCTGACCTTGAACGGCGAGGGCACGCTCAATATTACAGGCAACTACAAGTGCGGCGCCGTTTCAAAGGACGACCTTATAATATGCGGGTTGAACCTGACCGTTAAAAGCACGGGCTGCGCGCTTGAGGGCAAGGATTGCGTAAAGATAAAAGACGCGGCGATAACCGTATCCTCGGGCGGGGACGGAATACGCTCCACCAACACCGAAAAGACAAACAAGGGCTTTGTGTATATTGAAACCGGGAATATAGATATAACCTCGGGCAGCGACGGCATACAGGCGGCTACCGTTTTAAAGGCGGCTAACGGAAACGTTAAAATAACCGCGGGCGGCGCTGCCGATACAAAACAGAACTCGGGCGACAGAAATATGCCCGGTTTCGGCGGGAAGACCCAAACCTCCGACGACGAGGAAAGCACAAAGGGCTTAAAAGCGGGCTCGCTTATAGTAATTGACGAGGGCAGCTTTGAAGTAAGCTCAAAGGACGATTCCTTCCACTCAAACGGCGATATTGAAATTAACGGCGGCAGCTTTACCGCCGCCACGGGAGATGACGGCTTTCACGCCGACAGCAACCTTATTATAAACGGCGGCAGCATAACCGTAAGCCGCTCTTACGAGGGCTTAGAGGGTCAAAAGGTGACTGTAACGGGCGGCAATATTGATATTACCGCAAGCGACGACGGAATTAACGCTGCAAGCCCGTCAGTCTCGGGTTCATCAACAGACGGAAGACCCGGAATCAGCGATTCAAACGCGCTTATAACCATTGGCGGCGGGTATATACTTGTTAACGCCTCGGGCGACGGAATTGACTCAAACGGAAATGTGGCAATAACCGGCGGCACGGTGCTTGTAAGCGGACCGACCGATAACGGAAACGCCGCGTTTGATTACAACGGCGAGGCGACCGTCAGCGGCGGCACGGTAATACTTTGCGGCAGCTCGGGTATGGCGCAGGGCTTTTCGGATAAATCGGAGCAGGCGTCGTTTATGTATACGCTCGACAGCAGCGCGTCAGCGGGCAGCAGCGTTGCGCTGACTGATGAAAAGGGCAATGTTATAGCCTCGTTTATTCCCGCCAAGCAGTATAACAATATAGTAATAACCTCTCCCTCGCTTAAAAACGGCAGCAGCTATAAGCTGGTTATAGGCGGCACGGTATCGGGAGCGGATAAAAACGGCTATGCATCATCAGGCAGCGTTTCCTCTGCGGCGCAGACGCTGGATATTAAACTGACAGGTATTACCACCACTTTCGGCAACGGCGGAATGTCAGGCGGTATGGGCGGCAGAAATAAAGGCGGCGGTTTCGGCGGAGGTCAGGCGCCCGATATGAACGGCAGCGCACCCGAAAAGCCGAACGGGCTGAAAAGGCGGTAAAGCAATACGGCATAGGCAGAGCGGTAACAGACTATCACGAGCTGCTGAACAACCCGGAAATTGACGCGGTTTCGGTGTGTACACCCAATAAGGTTCACTCAACCATATCAATTGACTTTATGCGCGCCGGCAAGGATGTTTTATGCGAAAAGCCCGCGGCAAGAATATACAGCGAGGCGCTTGAAATGCAAAAGGTGCGCCGTGAAACCGGCAGGCTGCTCAATATAGGCGTATGCAACAGATTCAACACTAGGCAAACCACATTAAAAACCTGATAGACGCGGGCGATAATTTTTACGCCGAGTTTATAAAAGAGCTTGTCGGCTTTTTCCGCGATGGCAGGATACGCGTTCCCCACCAAGAAACCCTGGCGGTTATGACCGTGCTTGAATACGGAAAGCAGGCGCAAAAAAATCCCGGCGAGTGGATTTTCCTGCCCGCTGCCCGGGAGGGTAAATAATGCCCGCTGAATTTAAAATAGGAATTATTTCCGATATGCTGCGCCTGCCGTTTAAGGAAAGCATAATGAAATGCGCGCAGCTCGGTGCTGACGGTATTCTGCTTAAAAAGACCTACCCGAAAGTGATTTACGATTTTTTTGCCGAGGGCGGAATAGGCGATTTAAGGCTTGGCGAATACTTTAAGGAAGTGCTGCCGGGACTGGGTAAGATGCCGTTTGAAAGGTACTTAAAGGCGCTTGACGACATAGGATATAACGGATTTTTAACCGTTGAAAGAGAAACTGGCGCAGACCCTGCAAAGGATATAGGCGCGGCTGTGGAATTTTTAAAAGAGAAAATTTAACGCTGAAACAGCGTGCAGTTGATACAAGCTTTTTTGTTTCGACTGCACGCTGTCTTTTTTTACCTTTTATACAAAAAAATGCTAAAAAATACCCCATTATGACATTTCTATAAATTTATTTTATCGTATGTATAAATATTGGTTGTATTTGCTAACGTAATGTGTTATAATCATTCCATAACATAAATCGGCAGCGGTCGATTTTTCAAAGGAGTGCATTATATTGAAACAGTATTCTCAGCAATCAATACATAACGTAGCCCTTTTGGGTCACGGCGGTTCGGGCAAAACCACCCTTGCAGATGCCGTTCTGTGCTACGGAAAGGCAACTGAGCGCATAGGTAAGATTGCGGACAGTACCACCGTTATGGATTTTGACCCGGAGGAAAAAAAGCGTAAAACTTCGGTTTCAACCTCTGTTTATGCTCTGGAGCTTGGCGGGCATAAGCTTAATATAATAGACGCACCGGGTCTTTTCGATTTTGCCGGCGGAGTAAGCGAGGCGCTTGCCGCGGCAGACAGCGCGGTTATAGCCGTCTCGGGTAAATCGGGACTTACCACGGGAGCCAAGCAGAGCTTCCAAAAGGCGCGCGCGCTTAAAAAAGCAGTTGCTTTCTTTGTGGGAAAGCTGGATTCCACCCACGCGCATTTTTACCGCGTAATATCCTCACTTGTGGCGAATTACGGCGCGGTTATCTGCCCGGTTGTAATTCCCTATATTGAAAACGACGAGGTTAAATCATATATCGACCTTATAACCAATAAAGCCTATGCCTGTGACGGCTTGGAGCTTAAAGAGCTGCGTATGCCCTTAAGCAACGAGGCGGACGAAATGCGCAGCATGCTTTTAGAGGCGATTGCCACGGCGGATGACGCGCTTATGGAAAAATACTTTGCGGGCGAGGAATTTACCCCTGAGGAAATAATCGAGGGGCTTAAAAAAGGCGTTACCGCAGGCGAAATATGCCCTGTTTTCGCGGGTGTTCAGCAAACGGGCGCGGCAGTTCCGCTTATGGTGGATACACTGCTTCAAATTCTGCCCTCCGCGGCGGACGCCGTTTGCCGATTTGAAGACGGCGAAGAAAAAGCCTTTGACGAAAACGGTGAAAACGCACTTTTCGTTTTCAAGACCATTGCAGACCCGTTTGTTGGCAAACTCTCATATTTCCGCGTGCTTTCGGGTAAGATTAAGAACGATACCCGCCTTATAAACAACCGCACGGGCGCTGAGGAGCGGCTCTCAAAAATAATGTGGTTAAAGGGCGGAAAACAGGAGGACGCGGGCGAAATTATCGCGGGCGATATAGGCTCGGTATCAAAGCTCGGCAATGTGCTCACGGGCGACACCTTATCCGTTTCGGGCAAGCTTGCTGCGGCGGCGGTTGACTTCCCCGCCCCCACAATTTCGGTTGCGGTTTACCCCAAGGCAAAGGGCGATGAAGAAAAGATAACCCAGGCGTTCAGCCGCCTTTGCGAAGAAGACCCCACCATTAAGGTATATACTGATAACGAAACCCACGAGCAAATACTCTCCGCCCTCGGAGAACAGCACATTGACGTTATAATATCCCGCTTAAAATCCAAATTCGGCGCGGAGGTTGAGCTTAAAAAGCCGAAAATCGCCTACCGCGAGACTATAAGAAAGCCTGTAAAGGTACAGGGGCGGCACAAAAAGCAGTCGGGTGGTCACGGTCAGTTCGGTGATGTATGGATTGAGTTTGAGCCCTGCGATTCCGATGAGCTGGTGTTTGAAGAAAAGGTATTCGGCGGTGCCGTACCGAAAAACTTCTTCCCCGCGGTTGAAAAGGGACTGCGCGATTGCACCGCAAAGGGCGTTTTGGCAGGCTACCCCATGGTGGGCATAAAGGCAACGCTGGTGGACGGCTCGTATCACCCGGTAGACTCCTCGGAAATGTCCTTTAAAATGGCGGCGGCAGTAGCCTTTAAGGACGGTATACCGCAGGCTTCCCCCGTTCTGCTTGAGCCTATCGGTACGCTGAAGGTCTTGGTGCCCGATGAAATGCTCGGCGACGTTATCGGCGATATAAACAAGAGGCGCGGGCGCATTATAGGTATGAATCCGGCAGAAAACAAAATGCAGGAAATAATCGGCGAAGTGCCTATGGCGGAAATGTCCGATTTCTCTACCGCCATGCGCTCTATAACCCAGGGCACCGCCGTATTCACACTCACGCCTACGCGTTATGAAGAAGTTCCCGCGGCTCTTGCGCAAAAAATAATTGATGCTGCACGGGAATAAGACCGCCCCCTCGCGGCAGTACATTTTTCTTTGAGAATTTTTATGATATAAATTTAAACTGAAAAAGGGGCTGTCGCAAGAGCGAAAGAACCGCGAGCGGCAGCCCATAATGTCTGTAAACTGTTAAAATGTCGAAAACTTTTTTAGTTTTTCTGCAAAAACATACAGAGGGTATGAAAAATGCCCTCTTTTTTCATGAAAATATTTACTTTTTACTCGGTTTAGGCAATCATTTTTTCAAATAAAGGCATATGAAAACGCCCGGAATTCAGTCGGTTACAAAGCTTTTGGATGTTAAATGCAAAGCTGAGCAATAAAAACTGCGTTTGTGTCTTGTGTTTTCCTCCGGTTAAAAATCTGCGAAAAGCAGAGTCTTCCTTCAGTACACCAAAGGCTCCCTCGACCTGTATGGAACGGTTCATCCGCATAAAGGTTCTGCCAATCACTTCCTCGGACATGGAATGTGAAAGACATTTTTCTTCGGACACTTTGTTTTTTGAGCAGGCATAATAGCTTTCGCCGTTTACATATTTTATTTTAAACGAACGACTGCAGTATGCGCAATACAGCTTTCCGGCAAAAATGTTATTTCGGCTTTTGGATTTTGCGGTTCTTTCGGTATTTTCTTTTAGCTTTTCCTGCACAAGGTTAAAGGTTTCTTTGTCTATTATAGCCTCGTGGGTGTTCTGGACATAGTACTTCGGCAGTTCACCGTTATTCTTTCTCTTCATAAGCGGCAAAACGGGCGGTGTAAAGCGTTTTTGAAAAAGTGCGTCGCCTGCATACTTTTCGTTTGAAAGAATATACAGTATACTGTTTGCTTTCCAAAAACGCTTTTCGTTGCCGTATTTACGGTTTAGAGCTTGGGCTATTTTTAAAAAGCCCATACCGGACAGGTACATACCGTAAACCTCACGAACGATCGCCGCTTCTTCTGGGACTGTAAATAACTCGTTATTTTTGGCTCTGAACCCGTAGGGCGCGCTGCATATGCTGTATTCTCCTATTTCAAGCCTCATTCTGTTTGTAGTTGAAACACGTTTTGAAGTCGCCAATGCTTCGGACTGTGCAAAGGCGCTTTTAACATACAGAATAAGCTCGGAATTAAGAGTTAAGGTGTCTATACGGTCGTTTTCAAAAAATACCGATACGCCGTATTCTCTTAAAAGGCGTATACTCTCAATACACTCCAAGGCGTTTCTCGCAAAGCGCGATACGCTTTTAACATAAATGCGGTCGATTTTTCCGAGACGGCAATCATTTAACATTCTTTTAAATTCATTCCGCTTTTCAACAGAAGTGCCGGTAATTCCTTCGTCTGCGTAAATATCTACCAAAACCATATTATCCGACTGGCTGATAAAATCGTGATAATAGTGCATTTGGGTGATAAAGGAATTTAACTGGTCTTCTTCGCTTGTGCTGACGCGGCAGTATGCCGCAACACGCAGCGTGCTGTTTTCGGAAGATTTATCTGCTTTAATAACTCTTACGGTTCGTTCTTCTGCACTCATTTCATTGCTCTCTTTCTTTGGTTTGAGAAGATTTTATCTCAATTTCCAAAAAAGAGCCATTATGCGTTCGGGCTGAAACGCATACTTTACAGTCGTTAGACAATACAATCAGGGTACAATACTTTTTTGAAGGAACGGCGCAGTTATCGGCATTGTTGCCCTCCGCTCACAATACGTCAGTATTCTTCGGTAGGGCGCCGCGCCGCTAAACAGCGCCGTTTTCTTACAAAATCTTTGACCCATAGCGAGAAAATTTTTTCGCTTATGAAGTCGAGGAATGCAGGAATACTAACGTATTTCAAATGACGAGACAATATAATCGGACAAATTTTCCGCTATGGGAAGCAGTGTACCCTGATTGTATTGTCTAAGCAAAGAGCAGAGCTTTGCGAACCTTTCTTTTGAAATAACCCCTTTTCGGTCAATCGCCTGAGCAGATCATAGGAAGCGGCAGCGGTAAGCCTTTCGGCAGTGCCGATTTCCATAATTTCCTCCTGATATCTGGTCTGTAATTCTGCATACGCCGTTTTGTTTCACCGATTTTACAGGTCAATCGGTTCTCCGAGAAACAAAAAGACGCATATCCGAACGGACAGCGTCTGCAAATTCATATAACGACCTTGCTCGGAGTCGCGGATGAAGTTACAGCGCCCTTTCGGACCGCAGAACTTTATTTCGTTACTCCTTCATAAATAGAACGTCTAATTATAGTATTCCTCAGGTTTTGCATTTTGTCAAGGGGTAAAATGAAATTTTTCATGAATTTACCCATGTATGACAGTATTTCAAATAATGAATTTAATTGTGTATTATTAAAATATCCTGTATATTATTTTGGAAAGCATTTTATATACTTGAGCATTACAAAACGGCGGTCAGTTTTGCGAATTTGTATGATTACAAAATCAAGTAATAAAACTAAGTAAATGGAGCAATTTATGCTCCACCTTTTTTATTTTTTGATATGTATTAATTCATATAGCTCTGAGTCGTTCTTGCGTTTTGCAATCATTTCTTTCCTGAAATTATTGGGCGTAGTTCCGCTCATCTGTTTAAAAAATTTACAGAAATTTTGTGATGAGGAAAGTCCTATACGAGATGCAATTTGTTCTCCGTCCAATTCCGTAAAACGCAAATAGTATGTAGCTTCCTCATACCTGAGGTTCTTTAGATAATCGTAAAATGTAGTGTTTAAAAACTCCTTAAATAAGTTTTCAATATGATTCTTGTTAATACGAAACATAGAGTATAACGAATTTAGCGTTTGTTTTTCATCTAAATGGGTATTGATATAGGTTAATAGCATTTTAAATTCGCTTGATATAGCCACTTTGACGCACGCATCATAAGGTTCTTCAATATAGAAATTATGATATATCCGCTCAAGAATATTGATTATATCTATGAAGTATGAACGTGCTCTACAGGACCAATACCAATCCTTTTGTTCCTCAAGGTTTTTAGTAAGGCTGTCAAAGGAATGTTCTATTTTTTCTAAAGCATCTTTACTAAGACGTATACAAATTTTACCTACATCCTCTGTAAGGAATGGCGATAACTGAAAGAAAGCGTGTTGTTGACACAAGTGCTCATAATGACTGCTGCGAATAGTGCTGATGCGCATGTTGACATTTAAAAATTGTGGGTCAAATTTTATAATTCGAACATCTGAGCTACTATTTGAAAGAATTTTTACTGTTTTTATTTCATCTAAGCACAATACCGCAGGTGCCGGGATGTGGCAATCTGTGTTTTTTATTCGCGCGGTTATACTTCCATTTTTGATAATTATAAGACTAAAACAATCATTCGATAAGTATTTTGGATCAAATCTATCTAAATAGTGTGTTTCAACTAATACGGTTCGATTAACATCTAATTTGTTAGTTGTTCCAATAAACATACTTTTGTTTCCTTTCGATTATTTCTGTGCTGATTGGATACAAAGGTATTATAAGTCGTAATTAGAGTTCAATAAATAAACTTAGACTATTATGAAATTATTGGAAACAAAATATAAGCGATTGGAAACAAAAGCGATAATTGTCCCGTTAATACACAAATCAGTGCCGATTGGAAAACATTAAGAAGTTTTTTTGTGCTAATATTGTCGTGCAAAGAAGAAAATCGGAAAAATTATTGGTGGGGTTTATAAAATGGCACATAATAATCGGCGCAGGATAAAGAGCATATGGTATTTCGGTAAAAAATATGTGCCGATGTTTTTGATTGCGGAATTTTGTATATTGATTTCATATGCAATTGCCGTATTACTTCCCATTAATCTTACTAAACTCACAGATAATGTTCTATATGGCGGACAGTATTACATGCTGCCTGAAATTATCAGAAATTACATATTTATGTTTTTAACGGCCACAGTATTTAACTTTATATATGCGTATGTGTGGCAGTATCTAAGCAATCACTATGTACTTGATGTCAAAAACAGGCTATTCGAAAAGATAATCTTTGCTAAAGCTTCTTTTTTATCTAATATGAATAGCGGAGATCTAATGACTCGAATTGATGGAGATAGTGAGCAGTTTATCCATGTTGTGCAGCGCAACTTATTCCATTTTATTAATTCGGCTGTTATGTGTGTTGGAATTGTTGTTTTAGTTGCACGAATAAATGTTGCAATATCTGCTTTGCTCATTGTTTCAACTGCACTTCCTATCGTATTTACAAAAGTGTGCGGTAGATTCACGGAAAAATATTCGATGGAATCACGGAATACATTCGGTTATATGGAAGGAAAACTCTATGAAATTTTAAAAGGCTTTCGCGAGATTAGGTTATTTAATGCAGGAAATTGGGTGACAAGGAAGATTTTTTCTTCGCTAAACCGATTGATTGAATTAGGAAATAAAATTCGTAGAATTGATTTCCTGGTTGATAAGTTCATTAGCTTCATTAATTTGATTTCAACAATACTAATTTATGTTTTTTCTGTTTATCTGATAATGAAGGGAACATTTACAATTGGTATTTTTTTGGCAGTGATTGAGTATGTAGCATTACTGCATAAAAAATTTAATTGGATGTTACGAATATACCTTGATTGGTTTAATCGAAAAGTAAGTATTGACCGTGTAAATGAAATTCTGGCTCTTGAATCCGAAAAGGCTGAAGGAGAACAAATTAAGAATATAGATACTATAGAGTTTAAAGATGTCGGTTTTGCATACGAGCAGAGTAAACCTGTATTAAGTGAACTCAATTTTAAAATTAACCGAAATCAAAAGGTGGCTATTGTCGGCAATAGCGGAAACGGTAAAACTACAATAATTTCGCTGTTGCTGGGATTTTATGAAACTAATAAAGGTACAGTCTTAATAAATGGCATTCCGCTTTCAAAAATAAACCCATCATCTCTACGGAAGAAAATTGGTGTTGTATCCCAGGATATTATGATTTTTGAAGATACTGTGAGATATAACCTGAATTTAGGTGGAAAGTTCACTGATGATGAAATTATCCAAGCACTAAAGACCGTAAACTTATTTGATACGATTAATGCTCTTCCTGAGGGGATAGATACTGTGATTAGTCCTTCAACGCATAATCTTTCCGGCGGACAAAAACAACGACTTATGATTGCACGACTATTACTGCAGCAACCGGATTTTATAATTATGGACGAAGCAACCTCAGCACTTGATATTGAAACAGAAAAAGCGATTTCTAAATATATAAACAGCATTTCAAATAATATTACGTTGTTGATCATATCCCACCGACTTGAGACAATAAGAAATTGCGATAAAATATTAGTCCTAAATGACCATAAGATTGAAGCTTCGGGAACACATATAGAACTTTTAAATAGTTCACCTACATATGCGGCTATGTTTGGGAGGTGAATATATGAAAATCAGATTATATGTATTAAAGAACATAAGAAAATATGTATCAAAAATTAAAGGATCTATTATCGGTTTGGTTTTCATCAGTCTAATGACAGTTCCAATTTCACTACTCTCGCCAAAGTTTTTTCAGATACTTATAGATGATGTAATGTGGGAAGGGAAAATAGGTTGCCTGGGTATAGTTATTATAGGTCTGATTGCTGTTTTTATTTTGCGGTTCATATGTGACGGAATATCACTGAACTTAAGTAATCGTGTGCTTAATACTTTTACCTATAATATTCGTAAAGATGTTTTTACTAAGTATAATAGGGTACCGTATTCTTTAATTGAAAAGATGGAAACCGGAGATCTGAAGATGCGCTTTATAGATGATGCGGATTCTTTGGGCAATTTTATTAAAGAACAGGTTATAAATTATATATCTACAGTTCTGATTGTAATAATAACTTTGTATATGTCTTTTTATATAAGCAAAACAATGACACTATACTGCCTACTCATTGTTCCGTTCGTGTTTTTAATTAATTACTTAATATCGGTTGGGACCAAAAAGATAAACGCCAAAATTCGTAATTTAAATAGCAAGTATTATACTTCAACGCATAACACCTTACAGTTTTGGCGGGAGATCAAAGCACAAAATTCTGAGGTAACTTTTATAGAACGCTTTAAAGAATACAGAAATATCCTAGCAAGGTTAGGATTTAAATCAATTCGTTATTGGGCTTATAGCGAAGTGTTTAACGATTTTAAAGCAAATTATCTAACTAAAGTATTTGTTTATATTATCGGTTCTTTCTTTGTTATGAAACAAGAGATTTCTGTGGGAACACTGATAATGTTTTCCGAATACTTTGCTATGCTGTTTTCTGCTTTAGACGGATTAAATTCTAAAAGAGTAGCATTAAATACGAATTCTCCGTATTATGAGAGAATTTTTGAAACTTTTATTTTCCCCGAAGAAAGTACAGATAAATTACAGATTAGTGATCTAAGCAATGGAATTATTATTCGCAGTTTGAACTTTTCATATATGGACGAACATCCTGTATTGACGAATGTAAACCTAGAAATAAAAAAAGGTGACTATATTGCCATAGTTGGAAAGACAGGATGTGGAAAGACAACTCTTGTTAAGCTTATTATGGGACTTTATCCTGCTGATAAGGGACAAATTTTGATTGATGGTGTGTGCATTGAGCAAATAAGGAAAAGTAGTTTGTATGACTTAATAGGAATGGTTATGCAAGACAATTTTCTATTTAATATGTCTATCCGTGAAAATCTTTTGTTGGCAAACGAGAGTGCTACAGAATCAGAATTAGTAGCTGCCTGCAAAAAGGCAAATATATATGATTTTGTTGTGAGTTTGCCGAATGGGTTTGATACTGAAATAGGCGAACGCGGAGTAAAACTTTCCGGAGGACAAAAACAGAGGATTTCAATAGCGGCTGCACTACTCAGAAAACCTCGTGTATTGATTTTTGATGAGGCAACCAGCTCCTTGGACAAGCCATCGGAAGATGTAATAAATGACGCTATTAACGAAATATCTAAGGATATTACCGTTATAGTTATAACACATAAACCGGCTACGGCACTTAGGGCAAAAAAAGTTGTTGTGATGGAAAACGGAAAAATTTCGGCTGTTGGTACACACGAACAACTTATGAATAAAAACAAATTCTATACTACATTGGCGGAGGCATCGAATAATGAATAAAGAAAACAGATTGATTTTAGAATTATGCAAAGGCGAAAGCGCCGAGAAAGAAAAATTAAATGAATTAATGCAAGACCGGTTGGATTACCCATATATCCTTGGACACTTGTTATATAATCGTGTTGGTGCTATGGCATATTATGCGTTAAAGAAAAACCAACTTCTACATAAAGTGAACCGCGAATTCCGAAATACTCTAAAAGCCATTTACGAATACAATTTCAATAAAACGGATAGTTTGTTAAGTGCATTAAGCTCTTTAAAACCGGTTTGTGCAAATTTTCAGTTTCTATATGCGTTTTTAAAAGGTTCTTATTTGGTTGATCTTTATGCTAAGGGTTTAAGAACATCAAATGATATAGATATTCTCATTAATCCCAAAGATATTACTGAACTTACCGCAGAACTCAAAGCGGTGGGCTTTAAACAAGGGAACGTTCGAAATGAAACATTTATTCCGGCAAGCAGGACAGAAATTATATCTTCTCGTATGAACCGCGGAGAAACGGTTCCGTTTGTAAAAGAAGTAGATTTACCGGGAATGAAATTTCTTGAAATCGACGTAAATTTCAGTTTGGGATTTAGACCCGGTGTGGATGAACAAGTTGTTTGCGATTTTCTTAATCGCACGCAACCAATGATTTTAAATACAATTTCAACACTGAATAAAACCGATTTCTTAATGCATTTATGTGCTCATCTATATAAAGAAGCCACGGTGATGAGTTGGATTGAAATGGGCAGAGATATTTCTTTGTACAAATACTGTGATATTTATCTGTTCCTGCGTAAATTTATGGATGACGAATTTGCGAGGGAGCTTATCCAACGTATAAATAATGTTGGCTTGAACAAAGAGTGTTATTATGCGTTAAATTACGCCAAAGAGTTGTTTGAAATTGATGATGTTGCTTTGGATATGTTGTTAAAGGAAATACAACCCGCAGACTTGTCTTTTATGACACAGGTGTTAGATCCTCAGACAGGTAAGGTGTATTCCTATGATATGCAATATAAAGACTGGGTGTTTTGTAGCGATAGAAAGGGGAAACTATATGAAACTTGAGATGTTGAATAATGAATTTGAAGGTAAATTAATTACCTTTTGCGGTTTGGACGGTTGTGGTAAGACAACCCAAATCAGACGACTGGTTAAATGGCTTGAGGATAATGGATATAAGGTATATCTAACTAAACAGCCAACCGATTTCGTCAGGGAGTCGGAAATTTTCAGAACATATATGGATTCTCCCGAACACAAAGATTACGACTACAGAGCATTATCACTTTTGTGCGCTTCTGATCGAGTGCAGCATTCGAATCGTGTTATATCTCAAAAACTTAAAGAGGGTTACATAGTGATAAGTGACAGATATTTTTATTCCTGCTTAGCAAATTTAATTGCCAGAGGGTTTAATAAAGATATGTGGATCTACGAGATTGCAAAATCCATACAAAAACCTGATGTGTCTTTCTTTTTGAATGTTCCTGTAGAAAATGCTATTGCAAGAGTCAGAGCACGTCCTGAGGAAAAAGATAGATATATAGACATTGAATTGCAAAAGAAATTACACGACTTATATGTAAATATTGCGCGTGAGAACCATGGCATAGTGGTATCTACTATTTTGTCTGAAGATACCTGCTTCGAAAGAATCTTGTTGGAGGTTAAAAAGATTGTTGAAGCATAATTATGGACTTACTCCTAAAGAAGATGCGTTAATAAGCTTTTTGATAGATAAAGAGGTCGATTTTGTACCGCTGTTTTATAATAGTGCGATTCCTATTAAAGAACTTTTTTATTATTTTGTTATTGCCGGTAATTCTTTTTATGCTTTTAATCGTATACCGAGTTTGTTTACAGAATTTCAGAATTTTAATATTGTTCTGGCTGAAAACGCAAAAGTAGATGATTTACAACAGGTAAGACAAATGATACGAAGTACATCGGCAACGGAAGGAATGCTAATTAATATATCAAATGATGAAAACATTGACAGTTGGGAGTACATAAAAGCTGAAGGCAGGCAATTTCTAATTTCTAATGCTACTCAAAAAATTGGTTGTTATATATCTGCTTTACAACTAAGAAAAATATATGGCGGAGAGATTGTTCGCTTGAGACTGCAGAACAATAATACACCGAGTTATGAGCAGCTATTTGGACAGCGGTTATTTAGACCGGAACAGTATATACCATTCTATTTTGTAGAATCAGATTTGAATAGTATTGAAGAGTTACATTCAAAACTGAGCAGTTTGTTTTATGCATATCGAGTTACACGGTATAGAATGATTCAATATTATGCGCATTTTATCGATGTAGAGTTTTTGCAGGATAGCATGAAAAAAGTTGAAAGCGTGTATAAGCTTTTTAGTCGTCTCAAAAATAGTGCTAATATGAAAAAGAAATGCTTTTCATTGCTGCATGAGCTTAATAAAGTGGATGTTTTAATAATGAGTCAATTAAAAGAAAAATTGGGGGAGAAAAAATGAAGGAAACGGTAAATGAGATTTTGAGAGAAAGGAGTTTTTGTGAAGATATTACATCGGAACTTAAACTTAATGAAGATTTGGGGTTAGATAGTCTGAATTTGGTTGAGCTTGTGGTTGAACTTGAGGATAAGTTTAATATCGAAATTGATGAAAGTGATTTAGATCCTGCTGCTCTTCAAACTGTAGACCAAATTTATGCTTTGGTATCAAAGTATACGGAGGGAAAATAATGCTTTATGAGTTTTTGAAAGAAAAAATGCTTCAGTATCCTAATCAAGTTATTTCAAACGGTACCGAAAGTATTACTTATAGAGAATTACTTGAATATGCAGAGAATTTTGGAAAAACCTTGACGGAAGACAAATATGGCTTATTGTTTGAATCTGATTTAGATACGGCAAAAGCATTGATGTCTTGTCTGTATGCAAATAAGACTGCAGTTTTATTATCTAAGAGGTATGGAGAAGCACATACCAAACGAATTGTTGACACCGTTAATCTTTCATATTTGATAACAGATGATGGCATCAATCAAATTGCAACTGCGAAGGATGAATGTGAAGATTTATCAGATGTGGCATTGATTATGTGTACCTCCGGCACTACCGGAATGCCGAAAGGGGCTATGATAACACATAATAACTTAATCACCAATTTGACAGATATCTCTAAATACTTTGGAATCGACTGCAAAGATCATATACTAATCGCACGTCCATTATATCACTGTGCAGTATTAACCGGTGAGTTTTTGATTTCACTGTGCAAGGGTTTGCAAATTAGTTTTATGACGGAGGGGTTTGTTCCTGCTAAAATACTAAAGACTGCAAAAGAAATAAGGGTTACTACTTTATGTGGTACACCTACGCTTTTGTATCATCTTTCGGGAATGAATTTGAAGGCTAACGAACTGCTTATCCTGAAAAATATTGCAGTAAGTGGAGAGTGTATGACACAAACTGTCGCGCAGGTTATGAGAAAGGCTTTTCCAAATACAGATATCTATAATGTTTATGGATTAACAGAGGCGAGTCCACGGGTTGCTTATCTGCCTCCCAGTGAGTTTGATGACAATCCTACCTCTGTCGGTTTTCCTCTTGAATCATTGAATGCCAAGGTAGTAGATAATGAGCTTTTGATATCCGGCAATAGCATAATGAAAGGATATTATAACAACTCAGAAGCAACAGCCCGAGCAAAACAGAATGAATGGTTACATACAGGGGATGTTGCAGAGATGGGCAAGCAAGGTCAGATATATATAAAGTGTCGTAAAGATAATATGATTATTCGAGCCGGAATGAACATCTATCCACAGGAAATCGAGAACGCACTTAAAGAGAATGATAATATAACAGATGTTCTGGCTTTCGGCGTTAAAAATGATACTGTGAGTGAAAAAATTCATATAAAAGTTGTAACTTCATTGAGCAAGGCGGAAGTTTACAACATTTGTAAACAGAAATTGCCAAGTTATGAATTGCCGGATGTTATCGATATTGTTGATGAGCTCCCCAGGAACGCATCGGGTAAGGTGATTAGAAATGCTAAAGGAAATTGAAACAGAATATAAGTATTTGTTGAGCGTTGAACAGTTTCAAGAGGTATTAGCAAAATGCAAAATGAAATTCTCATTTTCGGAGCATAAGTTACAAGCAAACTATTATTACGATACAGATGATAATACATTAAATTCTGAAAAAATCACCGTTCGCATCCGTCAACAGCATAGTGCTATGAAATTGCAAATTAAAAAGCATAGAGAGTTTGACAATGGGCTGTCTACAAGTGATGAGTATAGTGAAAAAATTGACACATTACCATCCTTTATGAGAATTCCTGATATTTCGGATAATGTGTTTTTAAAAGGTGTTTTGGTTACAGAAAGGAAAACTTTTTTCTTTGGCAGAAATAGCAGTATTGGCTTTGACGAAAATATGTATCTTGGAATTTGCGATTATGAAGTAGAGATTGAAGTGGACGAAAGAGATACAGAGGATGCATTGTTTATAATCAATTATCTTGGTTTGGCTCAGAAGCCAATTGAAAGTAAAAGCGAAAGATTTTTTAGAAGGTTAGAGGCGATGAAAAGTGAGTAAAGTAATGCTTCCTTATGTAGAACCGCTGTATTCTACATATCACTTTTTGGCATGTGCAGGAATACCGGCAAAACAAAATAATACATCTGATAATTGGTATTACAATAATACAGTAGAGTGGCGTTGTACGCGAAAGTTTCTGCAGGGATTCACAACTCCGGAAATGAATCTTTCTTGCGGGAGCATATGGAATATGCCATTTTTAGATAAAATCGGTGTAAATACACGCTTTGCTCGCAGATGTGCTTTAGATATCATTAAAACAATGATTGATGATGGATTTTATATTGCTTTTAGTGGAGTGGATGATTATTACGTCAAGGGTAAAAGTTGGTATAAGGAACAGCATTTTAATCATGACGGTTTGATTATAGGATATGATGATGAAAATGGAATGCTCTTCATTGCTGCTTATGATCAACGCTGGATATTTACTGTATTTGAGACACCACAAGAATGTTTCATTGAAGCTATGACGGTTCTTTGTGATAAAGGTGTGTATGGAGGACTTTTTGCTGTCAAGGCAAAAGACGAAGTACAAGAATTGGATGTTCAGACAATCTATAAAGATTTAAAAAAATATTTATCATCAGGGATCGATGAGTATACTTTGGATAGTCCCGATGCTGCATGGGGCATAGTTGTTTATGACTATATCTGTATGTACCTTGATAAACTTGCTGATGGAAGCATACCACACGAAAGAAGAGACAGAAGGGTATTTCGTTTAATATGGGAACATAAGAAGTGTATGCTTGGAAGAATTAAGGCCGTTGAAAAACAATACGGGTGGGATAATGAGCTTAGTTCGGACTACGAAGAAGTTGTTAAACTAGCAGATAAGGCAAGATTCATATATTCCAAATTCGTTATTAAATCCTCCAATATGCATCTTGAAAGAATACAGGTACTCTTAATGCAGATGAAGAGTTTGGAGGTGCAAATACTCGGCAAATTGTTGAAAAGCTTTGAGGGAGAATTAAATGTCCAAACATCAGTTGAGCAACACGATTAGGAATCGTCGTAGTGTTAGAAGTTATTTTGATATTCAAATATCCGAGAATGATTTGAAAGATATACTTGAGTCCGGTTTATATGCACCGTCAGGAAAAAGCAGACAGCCTTGGAGATTTGTAATCATTAATAATTCTGAAATAATAAAGACAATAGTCGAAACAACGGTTTATAGCAGATTTGTTCGTAACGCACCGAACCTGATTTTGGTTTTGGCAAGTACTAATACGGAATATCCTCTTGAAAAAGATATGATAAGTATAGGAGCCTGTCTCCAAAATATATTGCTCACTGCAACTGAGAAGGGATATGGCAGTTGTATAATAGGTGAGCTATATAATAGAGCAGAAATACTGGGTGGGTATGTGGACTTTAATATAAACGACTATTTGCTGGTATGTGGAATTGTTATTGGGGTTACAAAATCAATTCCAAAGCAGCGGTCAGAACTTAAACTGAAAGATTTTATATTAAGTGTAGTTGACTAATAAAACAGATTGCAACAATAAAATGCTGCAATCTGTTTTATTATCTAATTATAAATAAGTTTTATCTGCTGTTAAATATTAGCGGAAATTTGGTTGAATGAAAGAATGGTATGCATTATAATTGTATTCAGAAATTTCAAAATGAAAAGAGAGGTTGAAAATATGATACCGCAAACAATAGGACGAGAATATGATGTTGGGAAAGTAGCTCCGGTGCAATGTATAAAAAATGATATGCTTAAAGATATTGAAATAAAAGAACATTGTTTTTTGCTGTTAATTATCCATGAGGGAACCGCATATTTTCAGATTGGAGATATGGCATTTGAAGCGGTTGGTCCCTGTTTTGTGTGCTTTGATGAGAGAGAACAGCCGCAGCTTGTTAAAAAACGAGGATTGAAATGTGATGCAATCTATTTTCATCCAATGTTTTTAAACATCAATATGACTTTTCAATTGGTTCATAGCGGTAGCTATGAGCAGGTGGCAACAAGTCATGACTTGTTTTTACTTAAGCCCTTTACTGATGAAAAAAGATTTGTTTTCCCGTTGTTTGAAGAATATACCGATAACCTTAATCGCTTATTTCTTCGGTTAGAAAACGAACTCAAGGAACAGAATGATTGGTATTGGTCGTGTAGGAGCCGCTCTTACTTTATGGAAATTATTCTTATGCTTGAAAGGGCTTATGGACTAATTGGACAAGACGATTCGAATATAACCATTAACAAAATTAAAAATCCACATTTGAAGAACGCAGTTATTTTTATTGAAAGTCATTATCCGGAAAGCATTACTTTAGAAAGTATAACAAAAGCTGCATCTATGAATCATTCTACATTAACTCAATTATTTAAAGAGGAGTTGTATATGACACCGGTTGAGTATTTATGGCAATATAGAATAACTGTTGCAAAAAAACATTTGGAATTTACAAACTTGCCGATAAAGGATATATCCATTAGATGTGGTTTTAAGACAATCCAACATTTTAGCAGAAAATTCGAGGCATTTACCAATAACTCTCCGACAGCTTTTAGAGATATGGCTGTTGCCGAACGAAAGGCTGCATTTTAAGTGTATTGTGATTTTGCATTTTGTGAAAGCACCATTTGGGACCTGATTTCACCGAAAACAGGTCTCTTTTTATAGCTGTATTCAAGGTGCGTGGAAAAGTGTAGATGATAAATAATGTTTTAAGAAAGATTATATTTTTTGAAGTCTGTTATATTAAGGCCGAATATTATAACTGTTATCCGGAGAAAAGAGTAATGCTCAATAATAATCATTTTGTTATCTGAGTTTAAGGACTTGTTATCTTACAACAATAATTGAAGTATCTTCCCTTGAAAGTTTTTTTATACCTATTTATAATTTTAACATAATCAAGATAAAAAAACTTTGTAATCAGGTGAAGTATGAACAGTAATGATATTTATAAAAAAATTGGGAGAAGATTGAGGCAAAACAGAGAAAGATTAAATCTTACACAAGTTGAGTTAGCTAAACTTGTAGGCACATCGGTTACATATATCTCATCGGTAGAGCGCGGATTATCGTTCCCGCGTGGCGATAAATTGGTTGCTATACTTAATGCGTTGAATGCAACTGCCGATTCGGTCTTCTGTGATGTGGTTAAAGCTTCCGCGCAGTATAGAGCTTGTATTCTTTATGATATGCTCTTGGGACTCTCTGGAAGTGAGAAAAATCGTATTTTGGAGACGGTTGATTTTCTTATTCGACAATCGAAAAAAGGAAGTAACGAGTAATTCACAAAACTGTGTTAAAAACGCAATTTTTGCTATATGCGGTATATTGCAAAATTTTTTCTAATATAAAAAGAATATAACAATGCTAACCTTTATTTATTGAGAAATAATCGAAGAAATAATAAATTTGTATAGTTTAAATCTGAGACTTCTTTAGATATTGTGTAAACCTCCGAGATGGTATAAAATAGAAATATCAAATCGGAGGTTATAATTATGCCAAGGTACAAAGACAGCCCGGAGGTACGGGCAGCAAAACAGGAACGGAGAGAGAAACTGCGGGAGTTGCTCGCACTAATGGAAGTGGAAGATGACCGTGACCTGAAATCCGTATTTAAGGAAATGGTAGGAGAGGTACTCGAAAACGGACTTGAAGCAGAGCTTGACGATAAGCTAGGTTATACCAAGTACGATTACCGGGATAAAGACACCGACAACAGCCGAAACGGTCATAGCGTAAAGACCGTTAAAACAAGTGCGGGCGAAGTGGAAATAGCCGTTCCGCGAGACAGGAAAGCCGAATTTAAACCGCAGATAATCAGGAAAAACGAAACATCAATAAGCTGGGATATTGAAGAAAAGATCATTTCAATGTACGCCAAAGGTATGACCACCAACGATATTTCGGCACATATTGAGGATATTTACGGAATAGAGGTATCGGACAGTCTTGTAAGCCGAATAACGGACAAAATACTTCCCGTAGTGAAGGAATGGCAGCAAAGACCGCTTGAGAGCATATATGCGGTAGTTTTTATGGACGCAATCCATTATAATGTACGCTGTGAGGGCAGAATTGTAAAGAAAGCCGTATACATAGCAATCGGCATAAATATGGACGGCAAGAAAGATGTTCTCGGTATGTATGTCGGGGAGAATGAAAGCGCAAGGTATTGGCTTTCAATACTTAACGGGCTGAAAAACAGAGGTGTTGAGGATATTTTAATTGCCTGTGTCGACGGCCTTACGGGCTTCCCCGAGGCAATATCCGCCGTATATCCGAAAACCGAAGTACAGCAATGTATTATCCATCAGATCCGTAACAGCACAAGGTATGTTTCATACAAGGACATTAAAGCCCTAATGGCGGATTTAAAGAAGGTTTACGCCGCCGTAGACGAGGAAACGGCGCTTTACGAATTAGAGCAGTTTGCGACCAAATGGGACTCAAAATATCCTAAAATTTCAGCTTCATGGAAGGCTCATTGGTCTGAACTTTCAACCTATTTTAAGTATCCGCAATCGGTAAGAACGCTGATCTACACCACCAATTCCATTGAGAATTTTAACAGGCAGCTGCGGAAGGTCTCAAAAAACAGGTCTGTATTCCCGAACGATGACAGCCTGCTTAAAATGCTCTACTTAGCTCAGGTAGACATTACAAGAAAATGGACCGGCAGACGCAGGGATTGGGGCGAGATTCATTCTCAGCTTGAAATATTCTTTGCCGACAGACTGCCGGAGTAGCAGAAATTCACAGTCATGTAAAAGGTAATTTGAAGAAGAATCAATAATAATTATTGTAAATCTGTAATGTATACTTCCTTAGCCCGTTTTTCGGGGGTAGCCGCCGCTATTGCGGCAGCGGCGGCTAAATTATAATCATCCGAAGCTTTTGAAAATTCGGGGCAGTTCTTAACATATTCCGTAATCTGCTTTTGGTTGTAGTTTTGCAGATCGATCTCATAATAAAAAGAAAGCTGCTTGTCATTCCCGAACAAAAAGCTTTCAAGCACGGCATAGACGGTTTTGCCGATTTGTTTTGCTTTGATTCTGTCGCTGAATACTATCCATTCTATGTTGTCAAGGAAGAATTCATCTAAAGCGCTCGGATTTTCCAACTGCCCTAATATCTTTAATATGTTTTCGGCAGTTTCCGGCGTCGGGTTATTTTTGTAATCGCTAATAAGCTCAGATATTCTTTTCATAGTTGCTTTCCCTTTTCTTTATTTCAATTACTACGGATTTCAATACCTTTTCACCGCGCAGAATTTCAGTGTTATATTTAATTATTTCGAAATGCCGTATGTTTTCATATAACAGTTGCTCTATAAGTTTCCTGTTATCAGGTGTATTCTGCGGAATATAATGTGTTCGGTCAAATTCAATCAACTTCCAACCGTTTTCTTTTTTATCAGCTAATATGTTATTGGCAGGGGATTGGTTGTTTTCGAAAATAAGATTGTTGACACTATCCCCGATAAGCAGCATAAGCTCGGCTCTTGTTCCGTTATCGGTTTCCGTAAAGTTTGAGACATAAAAGAACCCCTCGCTTAACCACCAATCGGATAACCGCTTTTCCAATTCAGTAAGATTGCGGTTAAAATAATCATCGGTCCATATTCGTAACAATTCATTGTTTTTGTCGCTCATTTAAGGTGCTCAACCTTTCCTTGAATTACTATATATATTATAACTTATTTTTACATAATCGTCAAGTAAATATTACACTTAAATAAATATCAGACAATAATTCAAATACGCTTAAACACCGTTATTATTGTATGTAGTATAGTAAAATAATACACTAACTCAAAAGATACTTGACATTTTGCAGTGCCATGTGTTATACTTAAATCATAAAAAAGGAAGGAAGTGTACTTAATGCCGGCAGTAGATTATAAAAAAGAAAAATCACAGCTTTTAGACGCATTGTTAAAACAGGGAATGCGAAAAGGATATATAAGAGCCGAAACGATTTTAAAAAGATTTGGTTCTTATAAAGCAGATGAAAAAGAGCTTGACGAAATATTTGAAATCTTTAAAGAATCGGGTGTGGATATTCTTTCGTCGGAAACATTTTCGGACGGTGACTCCGACGAACAGGAAACCGAATTTAATAAGGTACAGTATAATTTCTATCCGCAGGATAATACAAAAGGCATTGACCCTTTGCAGCAGTACATAAAGGAAATACACCGTTTTCCAAGCCTTACCCACAAAGAAATAATAGCTTTAAGCAAAAGAATAGCTGACGGTGACGAAAAAGCAAGGGAAACATTGATAAACTGTAACCTCAAATTCGCATTTTCAATCGCTGCACAATTTTTATGGAAGGGAATACCGCTGCTTGATTTGGTACAGCAGGCAAATATCGGACTGATGACTGCGGCTGATAAATATAATCCGAATCGCGGTACCCGCTTCAGCACATACGCAACATTTTGGATAAAGCAGTCAATATTAAAATACGGCGACGAGTGTGTAAGGCTTATCCATATTCCCGAATATGTAAGTATTGAGCTCAACAAGGTCAAAAAGATTTCGGCACAGTATTATATTGAATATATGAAATATCCGAGCGATACCGAGTTGGCTGATTTGACCGGATATACGATTGCCAGGATAAAGCAGCTTAAAAGGCTTGATATAAGCTGCGTTTCAATAGACGAACCAAGCGGCGGTGACGCGGACGGAACGCTGCTTGATACATTGGCAGCGGATGTTCAGTATGAGCAAAAAGAAATTGAACACCAGGACTGTAAAAGGCAACTGGACGAGCTTTTGCAAAAGCTTAATCCGCGTGACCGTCGAATACTTGAGCTTCGCTACGGACTTGACGGAGAGGGCAGCAAAAGCCTTGACGAGGTAGGGAGGGAAATGAACCTTACCCGCGAACGGATACGGCAGATTGAATCGAAGGCTTTATCCAAGCTGCTTGAAATGTCGCGCAAAGCAGGTTTGGCTGAATATTTAAGAAATTAGTTTATAGGAAGGGTAATGATAATTAAAACTGAATATCCGGGATTGTTACGCCTTATTGTTTGATTGAACCGGCAAAACCGATACAGCGTTAAGCTGTGTTGTTTGCATGCAAACAAAGGGTGTTTTTTGTTGCAAAAAATTCCCGTCCTTTTTAAAGGGCGGGAATCGGATAGAGTAAATTATGCTTTTTGTTTTATGCTTTTCTTGCGCAGATAACGGCTGTAATAGTCAAGCGCGTTTATAATATATTCTTCTGCTTTGGCGTCGGGCGTGCCTTGAGGGATATATTTTGAGAGTTTATCGCAGGAGAGTCTGTATTTCGGCTTTTGATTGCCTTTTTCTTCTTCAAGAATCTGCAATGCTTTTTCGTATGTAAGTTCTCCGCTTTCATACAGTCTGCGTAAACGCCGCGCCTGACCGTGAGAGGGAAAAGCTACACAGGTTTCTATAACGTCGCAGAGGTCGCGTTGCGCTTCTTCACCGAGATATGATATTTCGGTGGCAGGTAAAAGTTTAATCTTTTCAGCATCAACATATTCCAATAATTCGGGTATTAAATATGTAAGACGGATATACCGCCTTATCTGGTATTCGCTTTTGCCCTCCTGTTCTGCTAAAATCTGACGGGATTTTAACCTGTGTGCATTATGCACACAGGTTAGATCCGTGCGCTTACCCTGTCGTTTCATAGCATCAAGCTTCATTTTGTATGCAAAGGCTTTTTCGCTTGGTAACAGCTTTTGCCGCTGACAATTGCTGTCCACCATTATAATTGTTGCTTCATCGTCGGTAGCAGATATTATATTGCACCGTATTTCCTCGTAACCGAGGACGCTGCAAGCATATTTTCTGCGGTGACCGGAAATAAGCTCATATCTGCCGCCGTCTTTTTTCCTGACGATTACAGGGGAGATAAGACCGTTTTTTCTTATGCTTTCCGTTAGCTCCGCCATGCTTTCATCATCAATGATATGATACGGGTGGTTCGGAAAATCATCAATTAAAGATAAAGAAATTTTTTTAATGTTTTGCACCAAGGGGTTAGTCTGTTCATTTTTGCTCATAAAATCACCCTTCGAATATGCAAAAAATAACCGTTTCCGATCACTTTTGCGTTTTAAGTGATAAGGAAACGGTTTTTCTGTATAAGCAGGAATTTTTTATGCGTCTGTGAGTTCGAGTCTGCCGCGGGTACGGAAACTGGCAAATGTTTGCCGTAGGATAATAAACATTAAAGAAACTCAAAAACACGAAAAACCCTTGATTTTTCAAGGGTTTTTCTATGTGTTCCATATTGTGAAACAAAGATGGCGGAGATGGAGAGATTCGAACTCTCGAACTCGTTTCCGAGTTACACGATTTCCAATCGTGCGCCCTCGACCGGACTAGGCGACATCTCCGTGCGATTACTTACGCTGTTTTACAGCGACAAGATATATTATAATCGGTAGAACCTCAAAAATCAAGTGTTTTTTTCGTTTTTCTTGAAAACACGGAAAAATTTTGTTAAAATAGGTACGGTGATAGTATGTTAAAACCCGAAGTAATAGCAAATCTCAAAGAAATAACACCCGAGGAAAGGGAAATTCTTTCGGGGCAGTCTGAAATTAACCGTAATATTTATATGCGCGGTGGCGGGAACACGGTAAACAGCCAAAAGCTGCTTGAGCTTGGAAAGCTAATAACCGTGAGAAAGCACACGCGGTTTATAGATTTTCCCGAGCATACGCACGATTATGTGGAGCTTGTTTATATGCTGTCGGGTCAGACCGTGCATATCGTGGACGGTAAAAAAATAACGTTAAAGCAGGGCGAGCTGCTTTTTTTGGGGCAAAATTCACGCCACGCGATAGAAAAAGCGGGGGAGAACGACATTGCGCTGAATTTCATTATCCT
>OHUD01000301.1_pt1 | contig 25912 bp, 46 predicted proteins | sample 1579021 | NCBI WGS metagenome assembly OHUD01 (sample SAMEA3879597, study PRJEB24766) | human gut metagenome | biome: human-associated habitat; feature: feces | place: USA | collected 1985/1987
ATTGGCGCGGTTCAAACCTACGAGTATCAATGATATTACGATGGTTACCGCAGCCATTCGCCCCTCCGGCGCATCGTATCGCAACGACCTGTTGGCGCGTAAGGTGCATAAGAATCCGACACGTCAGATTGATGAAGTTCTCAGCAACTCTCTTGGCTATCTGGTATACCAAGAACAGACTATTGCTTTTCTGCAGCAGGTGTGCGGCTTGTCAGCCTCCTACGCTGATACCGTTCGCCGTGCCATCACGAAAAAGCAGAAGGATAAAGTAGACGCAGCCATGCCGGAAATTCTGAATGGCTACTGTGACCGCTCAGAAAAAGCAAGACCGGAAGCCGAACAGGAAGCTAAAGAGTTTTTGCAGGTTATTGAGGACGCCAGCGCATACAGCTTTGGTTACAATCACGCGGTTGGTTATTCGCTCCTGTCCTATCTGTGCGGTTATTACCGCTACTATTATCCGGAAGAGTTTGTGGCGGCGCAAATGATGAGGATATTGCAACGGGTAAGAGCATGGCCAAGAACTACGGTATTAAAATTACGCACCCAAAATTCCGCCAGGACAATCGAACCTATTATATCGACAAGACGAATCACGAAATTTCAGACGCCCTGTCCTCTATTAAAGACGTTGGGCTCAAGGACGCAGAAGCGTTGTACGGTTTGAGCGACGGGTTTTATCTGACGTTTGTGGATCTGCTCTACGATCTGTGCAACGTCAAAGGTGCGCTGAATGTTACCGTAATCCAAGTCCTGATTATGAGCGATTACTTCTCGGAGTTTGGTACAGCCGGGAAGCTCCTTGATCTTTTCAAAGAGTTTCAGAAAGGCAAATACAGAATCACCAAAACCCTGAAGCCTGAAAATGTTGAAAAACGGATGGATGTTCTTCGAGGCATGGAAGCGGAAATGCCGGAGAAGGAACTGCCAGCCAATGTGTTGATTCCTTTTGAGATTCAGCATTTTGGTACGCCTTTTCATATCTTCCCGGAAGCTAAGGATTGCTTCGCTGTGGTGGATGTGGATACGAAATACTCTCCAAAGGTCTCGCTTTATAACCTTGCCACCGGCTCTACTGGAATGATGAAAATTCTCAAAGCCACCTATAAGAAACAGCCTCTTCAAGTAGGCGATGTATTTCGCCTTGAGACATGGCAAAAGAAACCCGCCTATCAATATGTTGACGGTAAACCCAAGCCAAAGCCCGGCGTTTATGACCTGTGGCTGAACGCTTATACAAAGCTCTAATAAAGAAAGGAAACATCTATGAGAAAACTTGCAAGTGTCCAGAAGATTGAAGCGATCCATCCCATCGAAGGCCGAGACCAGATTGGTCTGGCGGTTGTGCTTGGCTGGCAGGTCATCGTCCGTTATGACCAGTTTAGGGAAGGCGACCTTTGCGTTTATTGCGAGGTGGATTCCGTGCTGCCGGAAGTGCCGGAGTTTGAGTTCCTTCGCAAGTGTAATTTCCGCATTAAGACAATGAAGATGGCGGGGGTTGTCTCGCAGGGCTTGTGCCTGCCCATGTCTCACCTGCCGAATGGAAACTACGCCATTGGCGATGACGTGACGGAGCTGCTTCATATCACCAAGTATGAACCGCAGGAAGAAGTTCAGCAGGATGATGCCGAGCCGAACTCCAAAAAGAAGGTTTCCAAGTTCCGTCAGTGGATGTTCCGCTGCCCGGTCACGGCTGGTCTTGCTCAGCAGATTTGGGGTAATTCCATTAAGCGCAAGTCTTTCCCGGACTTCATTGCCAAGACGGATGAAACCCGAATCCAGTCCATGCCCTTCATGCTGAACCGCAAAGACATCACCTTTGAAGCGCATGAGAAGGTGGATGGGCAGTCCGGCACGTTCTTCCTCCGCAAGTACAAAAAGCTCTTCGGCCTGCGCACTGAGTACGACTTCGGCGTTTGCTCCCGCAATCTGCGCCTTTTCCGTGAAGATTCTTCTTCTTACTGGTCGGTCGTCAACCGTTACCATATCAGGGATGTGCTTCGCAAGCTGTTGGATGACTGTAAGGATGGCAGCGAATGGGTTTGTATTCAGGGCGAGTGCGTTGCGCCCAGCGTTCAGGGCAACAAGTATCATGTCGATAAGCCGGATCTCTATTGCTTCAACTTGATTACGGAGAAGCGCGGCAAGATTGACAGCCTTGAAGCTGAAAAAATTCTTTGTCCGCATGGTCTTAAGTGGGTGCCGCTGGTAGAAGCCAACTATCGCCTGCCGGATACCATTCAGGAGATTGAGGCGTATGCTCACGGCGATTCGCAGCTGTATCCGACGCTGCGTGAAGGCATTGTCTTCCGTAATTACGAAAAGGGTATCTCCTTTAAGTGTGTCGATCCGCTTTTCCTGCTCAAGTGGAAGGAGTAAAAACAATGGCTGAAATTCGATTTGCCCATGTCGGTCTTGGCGATTGCGTGTGCGTGAACCATGTTCTGGCGATTATCCAGAACGGTTCTGCCACCGCCAAACGCTATCAGGATAACGCAAAGAAACTCAAGAAGTACATTGACGCAACCCATGGAAAGACCATCAAGTCTTTCCTCTTGCTGGACGAAGGCACTGTCATTGCCTCGCATATCCGTGTAGCCACCCTCCAGCAGCGGTTGTCTTACGGTGGCGGTTCTGATACTGGGGTTGAGCGTACTCCGCCTGTCGTACCTTACGGCTCGGCAGACGATGACGATGAAGATGATGTTGAGGAGGACGAAGATGAAGGTTTATCTGAATGAGATTTCTGGTCTATGGAACGCCATTGATACGCTGTATATGTCCAAGCGTTCATGGACTCGTGAACGGGAAGAACACATCAAGCAGCTCTATGCCGAACACTTCGACCGATGGGGCATGAGAATCAAGGAACCTAACCTTGAGCTGTACGATTTGCTGGACAAGCTGTTCAAATGGGCTCCCCATCACATCACGATGGGGCGCTTCCTTGACTTCGCTTTTTCAGTCGAAGGAATTCACAGAGGAGCGCAGGATGATTTCGATTCTCACGCCGCCCGGTTTGATAACCGCATCATTCGTTCCTCCACGCGCCTTGCCAACTACGGCATCGAAAAGTCAGACTGGTATCAGGGGAAGATTCTCACCATGGATGAAGCGCTTGCCGCTATGAAGATCGACATGCCGGAACACTTTGTGGATGAGCATGGCAACGCTTTTGTCCGCGCACCCGGCGGCTATGTGCTGGAAAGCATGGAGAAGAACCGGGATGTAACACGCGGTCTCCTGCCGCTCAGTATCCCTTCCAACTTCCTTGTGCGCTGTAACTGTACAGAGTTCGCCCATATCGTTAAGCAGCGGGATAAAAACTCACACGCAGCCCCTGAGCTTCGGGAATGTGTGGAGAGCATGATTTCTCAACTGGAAGCACAGATCCCGTACCTGAACCGTGAGTTCTTTTATCGTGTGGAGAATTGACGGAGGCATAAAAGATGAAAAAGATCATGGCGTATTTGGAGACTGGCTTTGCGGGATGTGCTATCGAAGAAGAGTTCGAGGTTGATGACAACGCAACGGATTCTGAAATTGAAGAACAGGCTCGCGAAGTTATCTTTGATTGTGTTGACTGGGGATGGCACGAAATGACCGATTCTGAGGAGGATGCTGAATGAAATGCAAATGGTATTTCGAGCGTGATTATGCCTGCGCCAATAGCAAGTGTCCGTATGGCGGTGACACATGCCCGACTAGCGAGCACCCGGAGGTGTGCAAGTATGCGGAGGAAAAGCCGAAGCCGGAGATGAACGCCGAGGAACTGGTGACCGCGCTGAGGCTTTGCGCGGGGGCGACGTGCGAGGGTTGCCCTTGCATGTGTATCGAGGAATTAGTCGGCTGCAACGACTATGTAAAGCGGAAAGCCGCCGACATGCTCGAAAAGCTGGCGACTGAGAGGGACGCGAAGAAGCCGGAGGAGGAAGAGCGATGAAAACACCTGATGAGATCAAATTGAAGCCCTGCCCGTTTTGCGGGGGCGAGGCAGAGATAAACGTTGACCATGAAGGGGGCGAAGATACGGAAAAACGGAATTGGGCGTATACCGTGGTATGCAATAGGTGCTGCGCAACATCTGGGCTTACATATCTCCCAGAAAAAGCGCGTGAAGCGTGGAATCGGAGGGCTGAACATGAGTGATTACATCAGCCGGGAAGCGATGAGTGAAACGCCTAAATGCCCCGGATGCGGGGCTGACATGGAGTTGATGCATTTGTTGTGTGACTCCTCATTTTACTACGTCTGCACGAAATGCGGCTGGGATTCGCCATGCGGCACTGATTCTGAATCGGCGTTCCGAATGGCAATGCGCCGCGTTGAGCCGAAGAACCGTGTGTTGACGCTGGAAGAACTGAAAGTCTATACTGGATTTTTATGGAAAGTCTATAATGGATTTGATTGCGAAGGAGCGCCAGCGTTTGTAGAAAAGGGCTTTATGTATGCTGGAAATGGAAATGTTGATTTGAGGCAGGATATCACCGATACATACGGTAAAAACTGGCGCTGCTGGCTGCGCAAACCGACGAAAGAAGATATGGAGCGGACGCCGTGGGAAGGTGATAGCCATGAATGACGCGTCATGTCGCGACTGCGCGAGCCGCGAGGTGGGTCAAAATGATTGATCCGAATTTGGTTCCGTTCCTCTGGCTGCTTGCATATGGCGTTTGCCTCTGGATCTACTATAAAGCGTAAGGAGGTTCCTATGAAGGACGGTTATATCCTCAACCCGGACGAAGAGTTTGTTCGCAATTTGAAGAAACGTATTAAATCCAACGGCGGTTACTGCCTCAATAAAGAGAAGAACACCAAAGATAATAAGTGCCCATGCCTTGCCTTTGAAGAGAAGGGCGTGTGCGACTGTGGCCTTTACATCTGCTCTTATTTTGATGAACCCCTGTGGGATAACTAAAAGGAGAAATATATGTTTACAGTAAGCGGCAAATACAATACTGCCAAGGTAATGACAAACGCCGGCATTGATGACGCAACTATGAGCCAGATCATTGAGATGTGCAATCTTGAAAGTCTGGCCGGCGAAAACCTTGCCATCATGCCTGATTGCCACGCCGGGGCAGGCTGTACTATCGGAACGACCATGACAATTTCCAACGCGGTTATTCCAAACTTTGTCGGCGTTGATATTGGCTGCGGTGTGCTTGCGGCGCATCTCAAACTGGATAAGCATCCGGACTTTTCCAAGCTGGATTCTGTTATCCGCAAGCGTGTCCCAAGCGGTTTTGAGGTTCATTCCCGCAGCAGCATCCTTGCTATTCGCAGAGATCAAACCGAGCTGGATAAACTTCATTGCAAAGATCATGTGGATCTGGATAGGGCGGCGCTTTCCTTGGGTACGCTTGGTGGAGGCAATCATTTCATTGAGATTGACCGGGATGTTACAGGAGAATACTGGCTCCTGATTCACACAGGAAGTCGTTATCTTGGCAAGCAGGTGGCAGAGTATTATCAAAACGAAGCCCATAAGCAGTGCAGTAAATGGGATGAGGCACGTCAAAAAGCGGTTGATGAATTAAAACGGCAAAGCCGTCAACAGGAGATCGAAGCCTACCTCAAGGCTCATCCTGTACAAAAGTTGCCTAAGCAGGTAGCTCATCTCAGCGGACGGCTTATGCAGGATTATCTTGATGACATGAAAATCTGTCAGGCATATGCTGAACGAAACCGCAAGCGTATTGCATTTATTATTGCTGACTACATGGGTTGGCCGGATGATGTTTATGATGACATCATTGATACCAAACATAATTATATCACCAGACTCCCTGATGGGCAGCATGTCCTTCGTAAAGGAGCTGTCTCTGCGCTCTCCAGTGAACGGCTGGTTATCCCCATGAATATGCGTGATGGCACACTCCTGTGTACAGGAAAGGGAAATCCGTATTGGAATTATTCTGCTCCTCACGGCGCGGGACGTATTATGTCCCGTTCAGAAGCCAAAGCCAAAGTAGACATGCAGGCGTTTCAGGAGTCTATGCGCGGTATCTATACTACGTCCGTCTGCGAAGCCACCAAGGATGAATCGCCCACGGCTTATAAACCGATGGAACAGATCGTCTCTGCTATTGGAGATACTGTCAGCATTGATCGTATTATGCAGCCTGTCTATAACTTCAAAGCCAGCGACGCATAAAAGGAGGTGATGAAGGATGCAACTAAAAAATACCGTAGACCTGATGCTTAGCGATAATTACAAAGATCGCTTCCGTGCTGAGTATTATCAGACCAAGGAGCGCTACCAGCGCCTGCACCTGATGATTATCAAGTATGAGGCTGGTACGCTGGATTTCCAACCGGACTGCCCGCTTGAACTGCTGAAGCGTCAGGCAAAAGCAATGGGCGAATATCTCTATGTGCTTGAGATGAGGGCACAGCTTGAGGAAATTGACTTGAAGTAATAAAGGAGATTCCCATGAAAAACGTAATCAAAAGAGACGGGACTGTGGTTTCATTCGATGGCAGCAAGATTGTTAACGCAATCTGCTCGGCGATGGAACGAACGGTTTCTGTAGACCGTGCGCTTGCAGCTCATATTGCAGAGCGCATTTCTGCTATCGAAGAGGATAAGTCGGTAGAAGAAATTCAGGATCTTGTGGAGTCCTGCCTGATGGCGTCTGATAGAAAAGACGTTGCCAAGGAATATGTTCGTTATCGCTATAAGCGCGAGGCAATTCGCAATAATACCCACGAGTTCCTCGCCTCATTGAAGTCAAAGATTGAGGCATTGGACGTTCAGAATCAAAACGCAAACGTGGATGAGCGCTCCTTCGGTGGGCGTGTCGGAGAGGCTACAAACGAGATGATGCGCCAGTACGCTCTCAATTTCTGTATGTCCGATATGGCTCGCAGGAATCATTTCAATAACGAAATCTACACTCACGATCTTTCTTCCTATCCCATTGGAGATCATAACTGCATGAGCATTCCTTATGATGACCTTCTGGCAAATGGATTTAACACACGGCAGACGGATATTCGACCTGCAGGGAGTGTCAATACAGCCTTTCAACTTGTCGCAGTTGTCGCGCAGCTTCAAAGCCTTCAGGAGTTTGGCGGTGTCAGCGCTACGCATCTGGATTGGACAATGGTTCCTTACGTCCGAAAGTCTTTCTACAAGCACTATTTGGATGGTACGAAATACATTGGCGGTCTGGATGAAAGAGAAATGGCATGGAATCTCAATCACGGTTATGCCTTTGATCCCAAGGAAAAAGCCATTACAGATTGGGTTTATCAACAGCATCAAGATGAGTATAAGTATGCCATGGATATGACGGAGCGTGAGTTGAAGCAAGCTGTCGAAGGCATGTTCCATAATTTGAACACCCTTCAGTCAAGGTCTGGCAACCAGCTTCCGTTTACCTCTATCAACTTTGGCACTTGTACTTTGCCGGAAGGAAGAATGGTCATTCGTGCATTGCTGACAGGTTCCATTGCTGGCGTTGGCAAGCTGCACCGCACACCTATTTTCCCATGCTCTATCTTCCAGTGTAAGGCCGGCGTTAATCGTAGGCCGGGCGATCCGAACTATGATCTGTTCTTGCTGGCGCTGGAATCAACCGCAAAGCGTTTGTATCCAAACTATGCGAATTGCGATTGGAGCGGTAATGCGGGTTATGACCCAAACGATCCGCGCACTTACTTCAGTACGATGGGCTGCCGCACAGCAAACGGCTGGGATATCAATGGCTTTGGACAACTGAAGGATGGCCGAGGGAATATTTGCCCGGTCACCATTATTCTCCCAACGCTTGCAGCAGAGGTGAAACAAAAGCTGAAGCCTTGCTGGCCGCAAGGCACAACCGTTTGGCTGGATGGAGATGTTGAGAGGATTGTTCAGGAGTTTATGGAACTGCTGGATCAAAAGATTCATGAAGCAAAGGAACAACTTCTGGAACGCTTTGAGTATATTTGCCGTCAAAGCCCCGCATCCGCCCGCTTTATGTATGAAAATCATATCATGGCTGGCTATAACCCGGAGGAAGGAATCCGTTCTGCTCTTAAGCACGGCACACTTGCCATTGGTCAGCTTGGCTTGGCGGAGGCACTTCAAATCCTGATTGGCGCTGACCATACCACGACGGAAGGGATGGAACTTGCCAAGCGGATTGAAGGCTTGTTCCGCCAGCGCTGCGACGAGTTCAAGCAAAAGTATCATCTTAACTTTGGCGTGTACTATTCTCCGGCTGAAAACCTGTGCTTTACCGCCATGAAGCAATTCCAAAAGAAGTACGGATCCATCCCAAACGTAAGCGACCATGATTTCTTCACGAACTCCATGCACGTTCCAGTCTGGAAGGACATTGATATCTTCGAGAAGATTGATATTGAATCCCAGCTTACGGGTTATTCCAACGCAGGCTGCATCACCTATGTTGAGCTTCCGAGTTCTGTTCAGCATAACATTCCTGCATTGGAAACCATTGTGAACTACGCGATGGACAAGGATATTCCTTACTTCGCAATCAACGTTCCAAACGATACCTGTCTGGACTGCGGTTTTACAGGTGAGTTCAATAGCTCCTGTCCTGCTTGCGGCAGTCGTCATATCCAGCAGCTTCGCCGGGTTACCGGTTATCTCAGCGGAGATTATAAAACAGCTTTCAACAAAGGAAAGCAGGAAGAAACCGAGATGCGTGTGAAACATGTTGGAAAGGTTGAACAAATTGAATGAGCAACTGCGCAGGCGTGATTAAATCCGCCATTGCCGATGGCCCCGGCGTCCGGGTGTCCGTCTTTCTTTCGGGGTGCCCTCATCAGTGTCCGGGATGCTTTAACAGCGAAGCGTGGGATTATGACTACGGCACACCTCTTACACACGAAGCGATTGAGAAGGTTCAAAGCCTTCTCGATCACTCTTTTATTCAGGGCTTGACTTTGCTTGGCGGTGAACCGCTGGCTCCGCAAAATGTTGAAGCCTCTATACGGTTGGCAACCGCCGCCAAAAGATTGGAAAAGGATGTCTGGATCTACACAGGCTATACCTTTGAAGATCTTATGACTCTGGCTTTTTCGAGCGAGCAGTACCGCAAGATTCTGATTCTTTGCGACGTACTGGTGGACGGGCGCTTCCAGCAGGATCTAGCAGATAAGCGGCTGGCGTTTAAGGGGTCTGCCAACCAGCGTATCATTGATGTTTCCACTAGCCTTGCGCAGGGCAGCATCGTTCTCTGGGAGGAACCTTATGCGCATCATTAAGAAACGGGAAGTTCGTAAGGCTGGCAAAGGCGAGCATCTGGTCTACCGTATCTATTACGGAGATGAAATCGTCTATGTCGGCAGAACTTCTCAGCCGCTGTGTGATCGCCTTCGCGGTCACTTCTTCAAGAAGAAGTACTATATTCTCATCGACATCAATCAGGTCACCAAGATTGAGTACAGCGTTTATAAAACCGTCGCGGATATGTACCTGTATGAAATCTACTGGATCAACACTTTCCACCCACGGCTGAACAAGTCCGACCGCGCTGGCGATAACCTGACGGTTCAGCTGCCCAACGTCCGATGGATGCAATACACGCCGCGCCTGTTTGAAAAGTGGAAAGCAGATATCAATGAGAGTCGGAATGCAAACAAGAAGTGAGAGGTATAAGTATGAAACCCAAAGGACAGTACGCCCAATATCCTTACAGAAATGGAATCTGTGAAAACTGCATTTATCACTATTTGCTCGGCGGTGATGAGTCGAGATGCAGTACAACTCGTCTTGGAATGTCAAATGTGATGTGTGCTCAAATTGCAGAGTGCCAATCCTATGTATCAAAGCAGACTTGTAAGAAAGCAAATAGCCCTGCGTGATGTCCTGTAGTCTCGCAAGAACGGCTATGGCCGAGCTTGAAACTAATTGTCAAGTAAAGGAGTAATGTTTATGATTAACGCTGCTATTATCGCTGCCAATGCAGCCTGCACTGTTGCCGCTCAGGTTGCTACCCACGCTGCTCTTCAGGCGAACCGCCGTCTCAGAGAACGGGAAGAGGAAGATGAGAAGCGCCGGAAGGAGAAAAAGTCCAAGGAGGAAAAGCAAAATGCTTGAATGGCTCAAGCCGTCCGGTGAGTGCTTGGAGTGCCGCGCTGTTTTTATCGGAACCAATGGCAGCATGGGCTATGAGACCAACGTCGTCTACCGTGTGATGGTGTTCATTCGTGACAGCCGCATCTGGATTCGCTGCCGTTCTCACACGGATTGCCCTTATGATACGATGGTTGCGCTGACCAAGAACTGGCGGTTCCTGTAAATGAAAAATTGGGTTGTCTCTTTTTGCAAGAGGCAACCCTTTTTCTTTATGTGTTTGTAATGGCTTTCAGCATGCTTTCCAGCAGGTTTCGCATTTTTTCATTGCGTTCCCGCAGTACGGCGTTCTCAGCCTCCAGCGCTTCTATTCTGGCCTTCAGTTCTACAGTAGGATCAATCAGTTCTTTTACCGCCTTGTGATCCAATTCGTCGTGAGCTTCTGACGGTTTGGCTTTGTCCGTTTCATTGCGCAGATCTTCTTTGATCTTTATCAGTATTTCATTGCGCCACTTGTAAAGTGTCTGGGTGCTGATGTGCAGCTCTTCACTCGCCTTTGCAACGCCCAGTTCTTGCACCCGTTTCAGTGCTTCTTCTTTTTGTTCTTGGGTATATCGCACCATAAACAACCCTCCTGACAAGTTGGTTTATGTAGTATTTCTCTGCCTGTTAAATAACTCCTGCTTTTTTATTTTTACCCGGAACATTCTAAACAAATTCGCCCCAATTAACTATAGCAAAACACAAGGAGGTTAGGTATGAACTGTATTGCAAAGTTCGATAAAGTCGGCTATGGCACTTTCATCAAGGATTGGATGGAGTCCGATCCGTACTTGCGCCAGCACCTTGATACCATTGGAAGCATCAATAGAAGCGACTTTCTGTTGGAGCACTACAACAGCATCCATCTTCCAGAACGCGCAACCGAAGGCTCTGCCGGTTATGATTTCTTCATGCCGATGGATATGCACTTTGAGCCGGGGCATGTGTTCAAATTCCCGACTGGGATTCGCTGCAAGATGGATCGTGGCTGGGTTCTTCTGCTTACACCGAAGTCCGGTCTTGGTTTCAAGTATGGCACAAGGTTGCTGAATACCATTGGTGTGGTGGATGAGGATTACTACCATTCTGACAATGAGGGGCACATCATGGTCGGCCTGACGGTCGATAAGCCGCTGGATATCAAAGCCGGACAGAAAATCATGCAGGGCATCTTCCTGCCTTATGGCATCACTTACGGAGACATGACGAAGGAGAAACGAAATGGCGGATTTGGCAGCACGGGAAAGTAATCCTATGGATAGTTTTACGACGAATCAATCTGAAAGCCCGTTTGTTGGCACGACGATTCCTGCACCGCTTGTCGTAGAAAACGATGCGGTGAACCACCCTTCTCATTATACCTTCGGCAAGATCGAGAGCATTGATTATATCGACGCTGTTGGGCTTGGGTATGCGTTCTGTATTGGCAACACCCTCAAGTATTGTTCCAGAGCAGGGCATAAAGACGACCGCCTTCAGGATCTCAAGAAGGCTCGTTGGTATCTCGACCACGCCATTCAGAAGATAGAAAGCGGTGAGTACTGATGGCAGAGAAAAGCTAGGTCAAATTATTCTGTGCGGATCTGAGCATGAACCGTCCCGGCTTCTCTATCCTTCACTGCGATCCTGAAACCCGGACGGTACAGCTCGTTCGCAAGTCGGTTGTGGATAACAAGAATTATAAAGGCGGCAAGAAACCGCATGGTCAACGTCTTGCCGAAAACGCACAGGAACTGCGCTCCTATATGGATTCCGACATGGAACTTGTTTTTGTCCGGGAGCGCGGCTTCCATAAACACGCTGCCGAAACAGAGGTCATTTTCAAAATGGTTGGCGTTGCCGACCTGTATGCTTGGCATTACCAGAAGGTCTTTGAGGAAATTCCTCCTACGGTTATCAAACAGGTGCTGACGGGAAACCAGAAAGCAACCAAGGAAGAGGTAGCTGAGGCTCTGGAGCATTATGTTGGCAAACAGGATTATGCGTTTGATGATGAATCCGATTCTGTTGCGGTTGGAATCTGCTGGCTTATCCAGCATGGATATTTGGATCGATATGAAAAAGAAAACTAATTTTCCACTGACCATCGTTGTTATCCTGATGGTCGATCTTGTACTGTTCGCTGCGACGGATCTCCTTTTTGCTATTTTCTGTTCCGTGTTTGGCGCAGTATTTCATTGGTGGTATGGGCCAGTGTTTGTCACTGGCGTCAGCCTGTTGACGATTCTTTATATGTTTTTATGAATAGAAAGGGTTGAGCCTATGGCACTTAAACTATGGACGGGCGAAGAATTCCTTGAACTGTATGATGCCGGAGAAGAGTTCGAGTGGAACGAACTGGCAGCAATGGCTTATGGAGAAATTGGCAAGATTGTTTGTGAAGAAGAAGGGAGCGAAGGCAGATGGACGAGAAGTATGTCCACTGTTTTCGAGGTAAAAGGGCGCTTTTTCATTATTGATTGGGAGCGCGGCCTTACGGAGCGTCAGGAAAACGAATTCTACGAACAGCCCTATGAGGTTGTTGGGGAATGCCATGAGAAAACAATTGTCGTTACTAACTGGATTCCGGTTGACAGAAAGGAATAATCATGGCGGTTTATATTACAGGCGACAAGCACGGGGATTTCAATTCCTATCATCTGGATTATGCAAAAGTCAAAGCGTTCTGCGAAGATAATCACACCACGAAGCAGGACGTGATGATTGTCCTGGGCGATCATGGCGTGCATTTCTTCCCGGATGATGACTGGAGAACGCTGCAGGATATGAATCGATTGGAACAAATGCCTATTCGCTTTGTCCTTCTTCGCGGCAATCACGACCGCAGAATCAATCGAAACAATCCAGATCTTCGGTATGTCCTTCTTCATGAGAAAGATATAGAGGGCGAGTTCCGGTATTATAAGGATTTCCCTTCGCTTCTGTTTCCAAAGGAATATGGGTATTATCGCTTCGCCGGTCATAACACCTTCATTATCTGCGGTGCTTATTCCATCGACAAGCAATATCGTTTGGATATGGAACTAAGCTCGCGGCATACATACTGGTTCCCGGACGAGCAGCTGTCTTACGGAGAACGCGCAAGAGCGGGCAGTCTTTACTGCGATCTGGTTGACGACTATCACTCTGACATTCTGATTATGTCCCATACCTGTCCTTTGCAGTACCGCCCAAATCATGCGCTGCTCAATCAGTTCAGCGGTCTGGAGGAAGACACCACCATGGAACAGTGGATGGATGAGATCGCTGATTATCGCAAAGACGCTAAGATAAAGCCATGGAAGAAGTGGTATTGCGGTCACTTCCACATTGACGACATGATGGATGACGTGCGGTTTATGTATCATGACATCATTCATCTGGAGGAAAAACAATGAGAGATTTTGTTCTGATTCTTCTTGGGGTTCTGGCGGTTGCGCTGTTTCTAAATCGCTTCCCGCCCAATCATCAGGAGGAAGCCTTATGAAGAAAAAGGCTCTGAAGCAAGAACTTGCTCTTGCAAAAACTGCCATCGATGAGCTTTCCCGGCAAAAGAATCTGCTTGTTGATTTCATCAAACGCTTGTGTATGGCAACCCTGCTTTCTTTGGATGAGGTGAGGCGCATCTCCTGCGAGGAGGGGAATGTCAAGCCGATCTGGGTACAGGACAAGGAAGGAACAATCTGGGCTGCCGTCTTGGATCACTTTACACCGGATGAAGATCTGGCGGTATATGGCTTGGATCTTTGGTTTTCTACCAAAACTTATGGTAAAGACTGGGTCGCGTGGAGCAAGCAACCGACAGCAGAGCAAATGAAATCCGTTCATCTGGATGGCAAGCGATATATGTTTGGAGATAAAGGAGAAAAGCTATGACATACGAAGAACGCCTTGCGGCGCTTGAGCATGTGTTTCCTGTTGGGACAACCCGTGTCACACAGGATGTAAAGGACTGGCTGATTGGAAAAGGCTTCCTTGCTGCCCCATATTCTTTTCACCAGTTATCTATGCGCTATGACGGAAGCCTGTTTGATCATGCTTTCAACACAGCGACTGCGCTTCAGGTCATCACGCGCAATTCCGGGATGCGGTGGGAACGCCCGGAGTCTCCGCTGATTGTCGGTATGTTTTCAGAGCTATACCGGTTGGACTGGTACGATGACGCAGATACCTGCGCTGGCGTTACGGCGAACACCAGAAACTTCCGCTCCCGTGTCAAGAATGCTTCCCCGATTCGGGGATGGACTGACAAGAGCATTATGATGTTGTCTACCCAATTCCGTCTGACGGAGGAAGAAGTGTACTGCATCCTCTTTAGCCATGGAGATTCGGACAACGATAACGCCACCGGCGATTTTATGGATGCGGTAAAGAAATATCCCAACGTTCTCTTTACGTATACCGCCAGCACCTATGCTTCTTGCTGCTTGGACGGTGAGATTCCGGCATGACCAGAAAACGCTTTGTGAAGGTCTGCCGTGAAGCGGGATATTCAGAAGAATGGATTGGTGCGCTCATTGATATGGCCCACAAACGCTATAAATCCTATCAAAAAACTTTCGATACATTTTCTGGTGCCCTGGCAGATTCGCAAAAAATAATCAAGAATATTCCTGTTGAGGAGTCCGCAGGTCTTGAAGCCGACTGGCCTTGGTATGATGACGATCAAATGGAGGTATATATATGAAGATTTTTAAGAAGAAGCAGCCTGTGCAGACCACGCAGGATGTTTTGCAGGGCGCGATGGCTCGCATCGGGCATGATGTAGATTCTCTAAATGCCCAGCGCGAAGCAGCTCTTGATGTTTTTCATCAAACCCATTGCAAGCTCTGCGCCATTAACGAAGAGCTTCAACAGTCAGTACAGCAGTTCCGGGAAATTGCCGAGTACGCCAACAAGCAGGCACTTGTCGCAGAGACTGCCATGAAGTCGAACGACCATGTGTACGAACAGATTCGCTCCATTATCGGGGAGTGATAGTTTATGACACGCAAACGGTTTTCTCGTATCTGCCGCGCAGCGAGGTTCAAGGAGTCCTCTATTAAGGAGCTTGTTAAAGCCATTCAGGATAATGATTACGCTTATGCCGAAGCTCTATGCTTCCTTAAACCCATCATCGCTGAAACCTGCTTTCTTTATAACATCCCCGCTCCCAAAGAACTTCGACCTTATGTCATTAGCTATGACGTAGGCACGAAATCTGTGAATTGACCTATATGGAGGTTGAAGAAAAAGATGGCTGAGTATCATGTCGCTTGCGGCGTTTTCGGTATCTATGCCGGGACACTGAATAAAAAGAAAGACAGGTGGCAGAACAAATCAGAAGTTACGAAAGAAGCAACTCACGCATTTGTCCAGCATATAAAGCAAGAAATGATGCTGGACAAGGAATCAACCAGAACCGATGAGTTTACTTTTGTCGATGGCTCTGTGTTGCGCGTAACCTATGAAGTTCTGAAGGGAGAATAAGCAATGACAAACAGCGAAGTGTTCGCACGGGCAAAGACGCTTGCCTGTGACTATTCTAACAAACATATTGCCATCGGCCTCAGCAAATATGCGGATGTTTTGCTTCCAAGAGCACCTCTTTTTTCGCCGGACGATTTCTACATCGTTTGGTTTTGCAAGACGCTTCAGAATTGGAAGGCCATGCTCTCAACAGATAAAGCGAGCGGTGTTTACTTTGAGGTAACTTACAACGGAGATAAAGGCGAAACCTATATCGACGTTTATTTCAAGAAAGACAATCTCTGCGTAAAGGATGGCGAGCCGGTATGAAAAAGTATGTGCAGACTTTTATTGTTATTGTTGCCATTGTCATTCTGGCTGTGCTTACAGTGTGGCTGACTCCGCAAACCGCCTCGGCAGACCTCTTTGGCAACAATATCGGTCCCCTTTTCGATACCTATTCCTATAAGGCTGCGGTGATTAAGCTCACCGCCAGCCAATCCATTCTGGTCGAAGTCAGGTCATGGAGAGACTACGACGATAGCGATACCATCACGCTCACTGATACCAACGGTATGAATTACTATACCTCCAGCGATAATGTCATCCTCCTGAGCGAAATGCCGTCTCATGGTTCCGTTATCTATCAGGCGCTTTGCCAGTGAGAGTGAGGGTTTGAATATGGACAAAACCAATTTCCTAAATCCGGCTTGGGATAATGCGGAGCTAGATCCCCGACGAAATCCGAATGGCGATTATCGTGATTCGTGTCAATGAACAATTGAATATGAAAAAGGGAACAGTTGGAGATATAAATGCTATACAAAACGATATATGCCGATCCTCCGTGGATGGAACGTGGAGGTGGCAAGATTAAGCGTGGCGCAGACAAGCACTACCCGTTGATGAGTACGAAGGACATTATAGCGCTTCCGGTTCGGGAGATTGCGGATCCGGAAGGGTGCCATCTGTATTTATGGACGACCAATAACTTCTTGCCTGATGCACTAAAGGTTGTCGAAGCGTGGGGTTTCCAGTATGTGACAATGATTACTTGGATGAAAAACTCGATAGGACTGGGGCAATATTACCGAGGCATGACCGAGCACTGCATTTTTGCCAGAACCAGAACTCCCTTGCCTTATAAGCTGGAAGACGGAAAGCGTCAGCAGGGCTTAACAGGTTTTTACGCGCCAAAGCAGGCGCATAGCGCCAAGCCGGATATCATGCGACAGATGATTGAGCGCGTCAGCTACGAGCCGAGGATTGAACTGTTTGCTCGTGAACAGCACGAAGGATGGGACGTCTGGGGGAATGAAGTTCAAAGCGTTCCTGTGTTCGCGTCCGCCATGTAATACTTTGAAACCTTAAAACTGAACAGGGAGCCGGGCAAGCTCCCTTTATTTTTGTCAATTTGTAACGGGGTGATACAATTACGGAGATTACGCTAAGAAAAATTGACCCACAAAATAGCGGATGTTATAATGCAGATGTACAAATGGCTATAAAGGGTTATCAATCTTTTGCAGCCGCACCGAACCTTGACAACGGAATAATTCCAACAAATGTGGTTTACGAGCTGGACAACATCATCTTCAACCTCTCAAAAGTTGAGGCTGCTTTGGTTGCCAGCTTTGAAGCAGGTGTAGGGTCGTCAATGGAAGGGGAAGATTTCATGGCGCACCAAAACACCCGCGTTCTTGTTTCTCTTAAAGGAGAAAAACCTAAATATGTCAAACTGCAAGCGGCGTCCCTTGATGAACTGAACGATAAAATAGTATCCACCTATGTCAAAAGTGGGCGCATCTGGGAGTTTGTCAAACATTCCGAAGCGGCAGAGCCCGCGCAACAGCAGCAACATGGAAAAGCTCCGTTATTAAAAGATTACTTGAACGAGTGGCTTTATGTGTTTAAGGCCAAGAAACTAAAACCAACATCAATAAAATTTTATGCAACAATGGCTAAGGATCATATTATTCCTGGGCTCGGAGATAAAAGGCTTAACGAAATAACGGTTACAGATATTCAAGCCTTTTTGGATGAACGAGCTTATCTCTCGAAAAAATATTTGACAGAGATGAAGGTGTTCCTTAGCAGCTTGTATAAAGACGCGATGGAAGACAAATTGGTGGATAACAATCCGGCAACAAGTCGAAAACTATCTATCCCATCTGAGAAGGTAAAAGTTGTTCACGCTTTGCAACTTGAAGACTTTCAAGATATTGCAGCCAATTTGTATCGGTTGGACGTTCGCCAACGGACACTACTTGGTCTCATGATGTATACTGGTATGAGAAGAGGAGAGGTTCTGGGCTTACGCTGGGAGGACATTGATTGGGAAAAGAAGACAATCAATGTAACTCGTAATGTCACACTCGCTCAAAATACTCCGATTATCACTACCACAAAGTCGGAAAACGGTATCCGAACGATCCCGATAACCTCTGCGTTAGAAACAATCTTGAAAGAAAATTCAGAGCAAGTTGGGTTCGTTGTATCTGCGAAAGCAAATAAGGAATCTCCGCTCAGCCACACGATGTACAATCGTATGTGGCAATCTATCTCTAAGAAGATAGACCTTCACGGAGCATCTGCGCACGTTTTTCGTCATACCTTCCTAACACTGATTGCCAGCACAGGAGCGGATCCCAAAACCATCCAAGCGTTGGCAGGCCATGGCGACATCCAGATTACCATGAATCGCTACGTCGATCCGTCAAAACAGAACCTTCTCAAGGCCACAGAAACACTGGAAAGTCTGCTGTTTTCGGATGGCAAAGTAAAAGATACAACAAGTGCCGAACCCATTGCGTCATAAGGGTTTTACCGGAAATACAACCGCCTAATTAGGGACGCATTTTCGGACATTTGATGCAAACCTCCACGTATACACGGTCATGCATAAAAATAAAAGCCCTTGAGAACGTTGATTCTCAAGGGTTTCACGGTGGTGGCTCCGATAGGATTCGAACCTATGACACTCCGGGTATGAACCAGCAAGACAACATACCAATAAATCCAAATGAATAAACATACTGACGATAATACATCTTGCTTTTTAACCACATTTTCAGGGCTCGTTGTCCAATCAATGGCCAAGTGTCATTGGGTTTGCACAACAAAAAACGGGGCTACCATGGATCACACTTTCCATGATAGCCCCTCAATTTTTAGGCACCCATCAGATGCCCAATTCCTGATTCAGCTGTTCGGTTTCACCGTCTGTCAGTTTGTCGTCCTTGTCGCTCTCATGCGGCATCAGCATACACACAATGGCAATCACGCCGTCGATGACCTGTTCAATCTGCGGCGTCACTTCGATACCCGCCGCTGCCAGCTTTTCACCAATCAGTAGCTTCGCATAAGCGTTGCGCTCTTCCTTCGGCAGCTTGTCCATCTTCCATAGCTGCTCCGCCGTTACTGTTCCGTCGCATACGGCTTTCAGAATGACGTTCAGCGTAGCAAAATAGCTGGAGGGCAGAACCGCCGATACAGCAGAAGTCAGTGCGGTTAGCGCAGCCAGCACGGGATGCCACTGAATAATCTTTTCAGTGATGTGTCCGCCTGTAAAGCGATCCACCAGCCACACGGCAACGATAGCGCCAATCACGCATAACAGAGTAATTTCGTAAGCATTCATATTGCTTCCTCCTTTATCTCACATCCAAAGTCAGCTCGCCGTCGCTGAGCTGATACTTGTCTTTGTCACCCGGAAGGGTTACGCCCAAGTCTCCATTCGCCAAATCAAAGATAGGAACGTAGTTGGTTCCCATCAGTTCTGCGCGGTCTGCCACCGTTACCCAGAGACTGTTCTCTTCGTCTTTTTCAAACACAGGCCAGTGCCCCGGCTTCAAATCACCCGCACTATTGGCGTTTGGCTCATATATAAACTGGCATAGCTTTCCATCCAAACGCTTTGGATCAAGCGCTATCATGGAAATGTGAGGCGTAGCCGCCGTCTTGTAGCTGGTGCTGATGGTTGCCGGTTCCGTCAGCTTTACCAGATAAATCAGCATATGTAAATAGCCCTTCATAACGGATTGCCTTTGGTCTTTGGTTCCGGAATACACAGGCCAGTAAACGGTAACAGAGCCGGTAACAGCCTTCAGGCGGGTGGTGGTGGTCATAACTTCTGCGTCTTGGATAATGCGTTTGTACGCCACGCGCACATCATCGTCCTCGCCAAAGTCGCTTGGGTCGAATGTAAGGATCGTTTGAGAATCCTTCACCTCATAAGAAAAAGCTCCCGGCGCGGGAGCCTGTGCTTGCGTTAGTCTGTAAATGGAAACCGATTTGTCCTTGACCAGAAACGGGAGAATGATTTGGTTGTTTTGGTTTACTGTATACCGTTTGGATTCCAGAGAGCTGAACTCAGCCTTTTGCGTTACCCTGCTGGCGCTCATGGCAAATAAATCGCTTGTGATGGCGGCGCTCTCGAATTCCATATTCATTTCCTTCAGCGCGTCGATAAAAGCCACGGGATGTCTGCTGTGCCCGCACCGAATGACGATTGGGTCGTTCTTTGTTTCAAAGTTGAAAGACGTCAGCTCGTTGAAATGAAACACCTTTTGATCGCATCGGTAAAACACGATCTCAGGAACGTCCGCAATGTATCCCTTCGCAGCATCCAAGTAAGTCATCCTCTCACCTCACTTTGCCTTATTCATTTTTGCATTAGCCATATCCGGCAATCTCGTCTTCCGTATCGTAAGTATCACTCGTTTCCTCGCCAGCAGAACTGACGATTGTTTTTAGTTTCTGTCGGCAGGCTTTTTCCACAGCCGAGTTCAGCATGTAGCCTCCGACAGACGCGACGGTAATGGTCGCCGACCATTGAATGACATGCTCCAGCAGCGACGCTTCGTAGCTGTCCACGTCGTAAAAGAAAACCAGAAAAAACACCGCTACCGCCACAATCACCCACTGAACCAGACTGGCGGAGGACAGCTTTTTGCTGTGCTGCACATACCATTTGACAAACGCATGGTCGTCGTTCGTTTTCTTTTCCATCCGTTGTCACATCCTTAGTGAATGTTTTCAATCCATGTGGGCAGCGCATCGATCTCTTCCTTCAGATGTTTGATCACGCCGTTCCCGCCCATGTCAAAATAGCTCTGAAACATGGCGTCCAGCACCTCGCGATCCCGCGCTGTAATGTGCTTGTTCCTCAGATGAAAGCGACATGCCTGATTGATCCTGTCCCGAAGAAGCGATAACAGGCCGTTGTGCATCCCTTCGTTTTCTTTCTTGAACTTCGTAAACCGCCGCCAAAGCACTGCGACCATGCTGGCAAGGATTCCGCACGCCCAGCCGATCCAGTACTTCAGTATATGTTCCATGGCGACGTCCAGCATTAGTCATCACCGCCTGTCACTGTCAGGGTTACGCCAAGCTCCTTCGCGTAGGCGACGAGCTTATCCTTCGCCTCTGCCAAGCTTGTTTTGCCGGATAGAAGGTAGATACCGCCGGACAGGGAAATATACTGGGCTGAAACATATCCGCTTTTTCCGGCATAGGTCGCCGCATACCAATCACCGTTCTTCCCGGTAAGGGTCAATGCGGTTCCATTCGGAATCCTTGCCAGAATAGCGCCGCTTCTGCCGGGCTCTGAACGCATATTCAAATGCCCCCCGGCTGTTACAACCGTTCCAGTTGCCGGATACTCTCCGCCTTCGCTCAGGTCGTACTCTGTGTACTTCATCCGAGCGGCATAGCCCCAGCTTGAAATGCAGCTGGTTACAACGCCGGTCTTTACACTCTGCGCCTCAATCACCTTGCCATCGCCGATATAACACCCGGTGTGATAGAAGTTTCCAAGGCCGTCTCCTTTGTACTGGTCAGGTTCCTTACCGTCCTGACGCATCTTGAATACCGCCATTCCGGGCACAAGATCAATGTCGCCGATCTTGCCCTTGGCGGTCGTGTACTTGCGCCACATGGTATTGCTGCCGTGGTACATAAAGCTGCCGGCTTTGCCGTACCAATAGGTAAACGCGCCGGAGCAGTCAACAGCGCCTTCGCTCGCGCCGCCCGCCACATACTTCCATGGTTTCTTCGGGGAACACCACGGCAGCGCCATGAGCTTAAATTTCGCCACCAGATAACTGGCTTTCACTGTCGCATATGCCATGCGATCAACCCCTTTTTGTAGTGTTGTGTTTGGGTAATAAAAAGAAAGGATTTCGGTGTAGCTCTTTCCAATAGTCGCCGCATGCTTCGCGCCGGTCTGGCTCATCCCTACGCCGTGTCCTGTTTTCCTGCCGTGCGTCACCGCATCATCCCATTCGTCTTTCTGCGCAATCAGCCATGCTCTCGCACCGCCCCAGCGTTCCTGACTGGAAGTCGTTCTTCCGCCGTTGCTGGAGGAGAAGGAGCAGGGAACGATCACCTTGCCGTCATACTTCAGCACTTCGTCTGCGGTTTCGCTAACCGCCTGAAAGGCATCCGGGTATTTGGTCGAGTGTGCCCGCTCCGCGTTGAAGCACTGGACGCTTCTGGAAGAATCGGAGATAACTTTTCCAATGGTATAATACGGGTACGCCGTTGTCCGCGAAGCTACTGCTTGTGCTTTGCAGGCTTCCAGTGGGGCGTTGCCCATCTCGGCAGCAACCACGCCTCGCAGGTATTCCTCCAGCTCAAGCTCTACAATAGAGCCAACCGCCACGGAATAGAAGGCAGCGTTCCGCTTACTCGTGAGCTTTACTTTGATTTTCATTTCAGTCACCTCGTTTGGAGGCAATAAAAAAGGACTGCCTTTTCAGACAGTCCCTCAAATGTTTATGCCTTATTCGATTGTTACGCTTACCACGTCAAGCTATTCTGTTCATTTGAACTCGCGACTTCTGCTGGTTAACAAAGCCAGATTGTCTGCATACATCTGCTCCTGTCAAATTGTTCAGTTGTAAAATTTTGTGTTGTTTATAGATAGGCAACAGCCAATGTGCTATAATCATTTTGAAAGGAGCTTAATACGATGAAAAAAGTAAACGCTTTGCTGCTTGCTATCCTGCTCATGCTGGCCCCATGCCTTGCCCATGCTAGCGAATATGATTTGAGCGAGGATGAAAAAAAATATCTCAAAGAGGTCACCGCTGAATGGGAATGGGCGTTTGGCCCAAATGAAACGTGGGATTATCGGACTCGTGGTTTGTTTAGCTATTTGTATGGGAATCTTCCAAATGTGGACTGGCAAGTAGCAACTGAAATGCTGCCGACCATTCCGGATGAAGAAGTCAAAATTTCTTGTGAAGAAGCAATCTCTACGGCTAAAGCGTTTTTAATTGATTACGATGATAGAATAACAGACGCCTATTTGGAATCGTTAGCAATGGGAACAAAGTTTTACAATGCAAGCGTAAATCCGTCAGCGTCTGCAATATGTGAACGTTCATGGGTTATCCAGTTTTTTGAGCACATGAATTCAAGTGAATATCTGATGAGGTGTAGTTGCTATGTAGATGCGGAAACAGGAGATGTCGTTATGATCGCTCTTAATTTGAAGGCGAAAAATCGCCAAGATTTCGATGACTATAAAATAATTGAAATAGAATAAAGAGCAAGAGCTGCTAAAGTTAGCAGCTCTTTTATAATATCAACTATCCAAAGCATCGAGTGCAGCAATTAAAGCTGCCTTTGTTCCGGCACCAACCTTGCCATCCACAGTTAATTTAGCCTTTCTTTGAAAGGATCGTACTGCAGAATCGACGCCTTCTCCAAATTTTCCATCGACCGTCCCGCAATTATGACCGAGACGGTTTAACGTCCATTGTAGATTGTATACTTTTGCTTGCTCAGGCGCAGGATATGCATACTTCAAAGTTGTATCGCCAAACATATTCGTGACATTTCGGGTGCTGGTTTTAGCAGACTTTGCGGTGTTGACGCACTGGCGCTCTAAATAGTATTGGCCACCCTCCCGGCATGAAATATAATGGTCATTGTCGCATTCATACAACCCAACAGTACTGCCCTTGGAAAGAGAATAAGGAGTAGCTGATTCGGAATTTAACTGTGAATACTTAACGGCTGTTTTTTCAACATAGCAGTTCAAATAGTCTGGCGTTGATGGGTTGATAATATGTTCTTTGAGAACCAACTCAATCGTGTCATAACAGACATAGCCTGCTGCTGAGCCAGCGATAAAATCAATCGTCGTCTGAATCGTGTCACTAGAACCGGATGGAACTTTAATATCAATGGAGTGTTTCTTCCAACCATATCCGTCTAGGAATATACCTTTCAGAGAACCGCTACTAATTGCATTGTTTGTGCCAATTCGATATTGTATCCAAAGATCAACATTGCCGCTACGCTTTGCATAAAATGATAAAGTATAAGTTGCACCAGTCTTAAGCTCTACGCTTTGATAAATCCTATTTGTACCGGGGTCTCCGTTTGCGCGAATAGTCAGTTTGACATACCCGCCGCTTTGCCCGCCGTTGGTATAGAACTCGACGATATTTTCCGGATACCATGCGGTTTGCTTCCAGCCGGCGCTATATCCTTCAAAATTTCCATTTACAATTAGATTAGGTTGCGTTGCCATAATCAATTCCTCTTTGGTTGTTCTTGCTAAGGCGTTATTCTGCCTCATACTTTTCTCCCGTAATCTTTTCATACTCGTCCGCCGTGATCCACTTGCCCACGGCAGCTTTCACACGCTCTTTGTCCCAAAGCCCCTTGTCGTAATACCGCTTTACCTTGAGATAATTTTTGCTCATTGCCATTACAGCTCCACCCCAACTTCCATCGCAATATAGTCAATGTCTGCACGGTGCCTTTCAAGGCTGTCCGGCTCCTCCACATGGGGCTCGTAGCCCAGATAGTTTTCCGGGTTCGCCGCCACGTCGTTCAGGTCAAGGATGCCCTCGTCCTCAATAATCTCCGCATAGTCGTACTCATATACCGTCTGCGTCACAGGCTTGCCGTCTGTCACCATGCTGTCGGTGTAGGTCTCCTTCTTGACTTCCTCGTTCAGGCACAAAAAGATGTACACCTTGCCGTCCATAGAGATAATCTTAACGGTGTCCTGCCGGATAAAGAATCTTGCTTTCATGGGAAATCACCTCCTTGCATACTCGCAATGTCTTTGTTACTTTGTATTTCTTCCATAGCCGAAAATGCTCTGTCCATAGCAGACATCCGACATGAGAGATCACTCGTTTGGCCAGCGAGCTTGGAACGCGCTTGTGCATTCGTATCAGCCGCTGTACCTTTGCCAACCCTCGCCGTGCTCTGATGTAAACACGGCGGCGGAGAGATCTGCGATGTCTGTAAAACCGAACGCCGATAATGTCTACAAAGGTTTTTCCTTCACCTCGGACAGAAGGATCGTTCAGCTCGTACATCCGCCAGCTGGGCTTGATGGTAATGCCAAGCTCTGCCGATTTCTCAAGCAGAGCCTTTACCGCAAGTTTCGCATCTCGTTTGGATGTACATAATAAAAGAATATCATCCATCTGGAACAGGGCATGACATACCGCCATATGCTTCTTGGTTTCGCCTCTGCGCTTCTGCACCACGGCAACCTGTTCGGTCAACTGGTGGTAGAGAACGGACAGGTAAATATTCACCAAGTCCTGCGATAGCTTGCACCCGATATTCAGCCCATGACGGTGCGTACTGATCAGTGTCTCAATCAGCCAGAGCACGCGGGGCGAACCCTTGACGACGTGACGGAGAAAGCCCATCAGCTTCTTCCTGTCAATGCTTTCATAGCATTTCTTCACGTCCGCCTGAACTGCCCAGCGCACCCGCTTGTCTCTCATCCAGCGGCGAAGCGCACGGTTTCCCATCGCGCCGCCTTTTCCTTTCAGGCAGGCGATCTGGTATGTTCCAATCCGCTTCTTCAGCGGCTGCAGCGCATAGTCGGCAACTTCGTCATATAGCTGCTGCTCGATGCTCTCAACGCCAATCGTCCGCATTTTGTGGCTGGATGGGTCTGCCTTCTCGTGGTAAACAATGGGAGGCAAACTCAGGTCTTGGTGCAAGATACTCTGATGCATTCGGTCGATGATGCGTTCCACGCCGTCGTAAAGCAGGTGGGTTTGATGGTCTGCCACCATCCGCTTTACCTCATGGACGCTTCGCCCGGTTTCCCTTGCCAGCAGCCTGACGGTATCGCCGCGCTTCCATCGGTCGCAGATACACTGATAAACAGGGATGCTGACGTCTTTCCTGCGTTCCAAATTATTATATAGATGTATTCTGTGCATTCGATTTTCTCTGTCCGGGATTTCGGTTTACCTATTCTCCCGCGTGTGGGTTGGCTCTCGCTCCGCACACGTTACTCCTTTATAGTTGTAAGCGCCTTAATAAGAGAAATTCGCCATTCAGGCAGGTCGGTGTGTCGCACCGAGTGCGATGCCGTCGCACGAAATATGGGGCTAAATGTCGCCGATTGCGCCATTG
>OHUD01000313.1_pt1 | contig 25460 bp, 19 predicted proteins | sample 1579021 | NCBI WGS metagenome assembly OHUD01 (sample SAMEA3879597, study PRJEB24766) | human gut metagenome | biome: human-associated habitat; feature: feces | place: USA | collected 1985/1987
GTGCCGACGATGTGTGCAGAGCTAAAGAGGAACTGCGAACAACACCGGTCTATCCGCATTCTGCTGCCTATGCGTCCGAGCATGGGGAAATGGCACAGTACAACCTCTCATATCAGGCGAACAGCGCCTGCAAAGAAGCCATTGAGCAGACCATCAGCGCCCACTATGCAGAGAATCGGCTGGATACGGAGGCTGCGGTCAAAGATGTGCTGGAAAAGTTCGGGACGGAACGGGTACAGTTTATTCTTGCCAACACCATCCAGCACAAGAACCATGACGGGCGTATCTCTCAGGACAATAAAGCATGGGCAAAAAGCATTCCTACGCTGGAGGACAGCGGCGCTTCCCGCCACTGTGCCTATCTGGTGGTAGATCAGGTCAATCCCGGTTTGACCGACCTGTTCACCAGACAGTTCCGAAAAGTCGCTCAAGAACAGCAGAAAAGTTCTGTCCTGCAAAAGCTCAAACAGGAGTTGCCCGCCCATAAGTCTGCCGCCCCGAAAAAACGGGAGCCGGAGCGATGAGCAGCCCCAAGCGCAAGCGGGATGTGCCGGTTCTGTTTTGGGTATCCGCTGATGAAATGGAGTTGATTCAGCAGAAAATGGCACAGTTTGGGACAAAAAACCTGAGCGCCTATCTGCGGAAAATGGCTGTGGACGGCTATGTGGTGCAGCTGGATTTGCCGGAACTGAAAGAACTGGTATCCCTGCTGCGCCGGAGCAGCAACAACTTAAACCAGCTGACCCGCAAGGTGCATGAGACCGGGCGGATTTATGATGTCGATTTGGAGGATATATCCCAGCGGCAGGAACAGTTATGGGACGGCGTTAAGGAGATACTGACCCGGCTCTCCAAACTTTCGTAACCGGGACAAATACCCCATCTGCGGAGGGAGGAACGGCGTTTCTTCGCCGCGCCTTCCTCCGCTTTTTCTTTTTGCCCGTATCCTTGCCTTTTGGCTGTGAGACAGGGATAATGGAATCAGGAACAGGAACTGTGATTTTGGGAGGAGGCATAACAATGAGGGCATTGGTATTTTTGTTGAAACTGCTGTTGAAGATTTTGGTAGCTCCGGTAATTCTGGCACTGACCCTGTTCGTTTGGATTTGTGTGGGGATCGTCTATGTTTCCGGTCTGGTGCTGGGGCTTATCAGCATGGTGATCGCCCTGCTGGGTGTGGCGGTTCTGCTGACCTGTTCCCTGCAAAACGGTATTATCCTGCTGGTGATGGCATTCCTTATTAGTCCCTATGGTCTGCCGATGGCTGCCATCTGGCTGCTGGGCAAGGTGCAGGACTTGAAGTTTGCCATTCAGGATTTGGTTTATGGATAAAATGTGCGGTCACAAAAATGCCAGACAGTGTCTGTTAAATTGCTGTATTTACTTCTGTGCTACATCAGTGTATAATAGTAGCACGAAAGGAAGTGATGGATGTGACCAAATCAGAACGGTTTGAGCAATTAGACAGACTTCTGACCGAGCATGATGGGATGCTGCAAACCGCACAGGTAATCGCCAGCGGAATTGTAAAACCCATTTTTTATGAATATGTCAAAGAGAAAAATCTTCAGCAGGTTGCTCACGGAATTTATGTCTCCGAGGACACCTGGATTGATGCGATGTTTCTGTTACATCTGCGATGTGGTCAGGCAGTATTTTCCCATGAATCAGCGCTATTTTTCCATGACTTGACAGACCGGGAACCATCTCCATACGCTATCACGGTGCGCAGAGGGTACAGCACCACTCGCTTAAAGGCAGAGGGCCTTTCTGTTTACACCATCAAACCAGAACTATATGAGGTAGGGCTGACAACTGGCCAAACACCTTTTGGGCATACGGTTCCTGTCTATGATATGGAGCGCACCATCTGCGATCTGCTCCGCAGCCGAAGCAGCATAGAAATACAGACTTTTCAAGGTGCGCTGAAGATGTATGCCAGAAGAAAGGACAAGGATCTGCGGACTTTGATGCGGTATGCCGGTATGTTCCGGGTTGAAAAAATTTTACGGCAGTATTTGGAGGTGCTTTTATGATAAAGACAGCAAGGCAGCTAAAAGATTTGATTCGCAATCTTTCCAGAGAAAAATCTGCGGATGCACAGCTTTTAATGCGAAACTATATGATGGAGCGTTTTCTGGAGCGTATTTCCCTTTCTGAATATCGTGATAAATTTATTCTGAAAGGCGGGATGCTGGTAGCGGCAATGGTTGGACTGGATGCCCGTTCCACGATGGACTTGGACGCTACTGTAAAAGGAGCCAATGTTAATGTAGAGGACATCGAGAACCTGATTTCTGCTATTGTGAGTGTACCGATTGATGATGGCGTCAAATTTCAGCTGAAAAGCATTTCAGAGATTATGGATGAAGCGGAGTATCCTGGGATTCGGGTCAGCATGACTACAACCTTTGACGGTGTGGTGACACCTTTGAAGATTGACATTTCCACAGGGGATGCCATTACCCCCAGGGAGGTACGCTACTCTTTCAAGCTGATGCTGGAAGATCGCTCCATTGACATTTGGGCATACAATCTGGAAACCGTTCTGGCTGAAAAGCTGGAAACAATCATCACCAGAACCACCACCAACACCCGCATGAGAGATTTCTATGACATTTATATTCTGGATCAGCTCCACGGGAACACATTGAACCGGCAGACGCTCTATGATGCACTGTTGGCAACTGCCAAAAAACGCGGAACCGAACGGCATCTTGCAGAAGCTGTGGATATTTTGAATGAAGTGGAAAGCAGTCCTGTGATGCAGAAACTTTGGGAATCTTACCGCAGGAAGTTTTCCTATGCGGCAGATCTGGAGTGGAGCATCATCATGGGGGCGGTTCGCAGTTTATACGCTCTATGTGAAAAGAGATCGAGCCTATGAAAAAACACGGTCATTATTGCAAAGTCTGCGGAGAATACAAAGCCAACGAAAAATTTTCCGGCAAAGGCCATGCGGCTCATATCTGTAAATCCTGTGCTTCTTTATCGCCGGAGAAACAAGCGGAGCAAATGACGGTAAACCGCTTACTGAATCTCCCTTGGCGGTTATCAAAGGAGCAGATTTCCTGGCTGAAAAACCGAATGGAAGATAAGCGCCCGGAAGTCCGTGCGCTGGCGAAAGAACAATACGAGATGAGGTTTTCTCCAAAACAGTTAGAGGACACCGATGACGATTTTGATTTTCTTGATGAGAATGATTTTATAGAATAACGAAAGCGGTCTGCACCATGCAGGCCGTTTCTTTTTTGGAAAGGAGGCCCTTCTATGGCAACCACACGCATCATGCCCCTGCATATCGGCAAGGGACGCACGGAGAGCCGAGCAATCAGCGATATTATTGATTATGTGGCAAATCCGCAAAAGACTGACAACGGAAAACTAATTACCGGCTATGGCTGTGACAGCCGGACCGCCGATGCGGAGTTTCTGCTGGCGAAGCGGCAGTATATCGCCGCCACTGGGCGGGTGCGCGGTGCGGATGATGTAATCGCTTACCATGTGCGCCAGTCCTTCAAACCCGGAGAGATCACACCGGAGGAAGCCAACCGCCTGGGCGTGGAATTTGCCAAGCGGTTCACCAAGGGCAATCACGCCTTTGTGGTCTGCACTCACATAGACAAATCGCACGTTCATAATCACATCATCTGGTCGGCGGTCAATGCGGATTGTGACCGAAAATTCCGCAACTTTTGGGGCAGCACCAGAGCCGTCCGGCGCTTGAGCGATACCATCTGTATCGAGAACGGATTGTCCATTGTGGAGGACCCAAAACCCCACGGAAAAAGCTACAACAAGTGGCTGGGCGATCAGGCCAAGCCCTCCCATCGGGAGCAGTTGCGGGTGATGATTGACCGTGCGCTGGAGCAGAAACCGGCAGACTTTGACGCGCTGCTGAAGCTGCTTTCGGAAATGGGCTGTGAAGTATCCCGGCGCGGGAAAGCGATCCGCCTCAAAGCGCCCGGCTGGAAGAATGTAGCCCGCATGGATGAGAAGCTGGGGGCCGGGTACAGTGAAGCAGAAATCCGTGCGGTGCTGGCCGGTGAAAAACAGCATACGCCCCGTAAAAAATCCCTCGTGCAGCCGGAGCCGCCCAAGGTCAATCTGCTGGTGGATATTCAGGCAAAATTGGCTGAAGGAAAGGGAGGCGGCTATGCGCGTTGGGCGAAGCGGTACAACCTGAAGGAGATGTCCAAGACGCTGATTTTTCTGCAGGAAAACAAAATCGGGAGCATGGATGAAATGGAAGAACAGGTGCGTGCTGCAACGATGCGCTATCACGAACTGGGCGACTCCATCAAAGCTGCGGAAGCGCGGATGGCAGAAATTGCGGTAATGAAAACGCACATTATCAACTATGCCAAAACAAGGTCCATCTATGAGGCCTATCGAAAAGCAGGATACAGCAAGCGATTCTTGGAAGCAAATCGGGAGAGCATTGCGTTGCACAAGGCGGCCAAAGCGGCTTTCGATGAGGCTGGGCTGAAAAAACTTCCGAAGGTAAAAGAACTGAGCATCGAATATGTTGAGCTTCTGAAAAAGAAAAAAGCAGAATATCCGAGCTATCGGAAAGCACGAGAGAGGATGCAGGAGCTGATGAAGGCGCAGAAAAACGTAGAAATGTTTTTTGCAGACAACAGGAGCGAACAGGAACAGCAGCAGACCCGATAAAACGAAAGTCACCGAGGATTCGATCCCAATCCGTTTTGGGAAAGAATCCTCGGTGGCTTTTTTAGTTTATATAGCAGCGGTCCTGCGTGACGAGCCAATCCTCACATAACCGCTGCGCTTCGTCTTTTGAGCGGCAGGTGCAGTTGAAAAGCCTGCCGTGCAAAGAACAATATGTGTAGTGTACCTTTGGGATGCCATCGGAATCTCTGAAATTGACACAGCGTTCTTCACCGGGCAGCAGGTAGATTGAATCCACGTTCGGCAGCTCCTTTTATTCTTGTTTGATGTGCATTGCACAACATTGCTATTGTAGCATGCCCGGTTCAAAAAGGCCATTGATGATTTGAACAAAGAAATGCTCTAAAATTTTCTGTCCGAAACAAACGCTAGTAAAGTTGGATAAACGCCAACTGATTGTGTGTAAAGAAATACACGGCCTTTATTCTAGTGGTGTGTAACTAACGCCAATAGAATGCGAGGATGTTATGAAAACACTTTTAGGCCAACGAATCAGAGAACAACGCAGGAAAAAAGGCTGGACAATGGATAAACTGGCCGAGAAAGCAGATCTGTCTGTAAACTATGTGGGTGATTTGGAACGTGGGGTGAAGACGCCAAGTCTGGACACTTTCATCCGGATCGTTGAAGCATTGGATGTTCCAGCGGATACGCTGATCCGGGACTCCGCAGCCCCAGCATCTTATGTGGCAGATGATGAGCTGAACCGGAAGTTGAGCCGTCTTACACCGGGGCAGAAGAAAGCCGCAACCGATATTTTGAACGCATATATCGATAACATACCGTACATCAAAGAGAAGTAAATAGGTTACAGTGGGTGCTGACAAAATCATTGTCGACACTTTTTCTTTTAAGTGGGGCTGTGCCCAGCGAATATACCACTGAATCATGAACTCCATCAAAAAAGCATTCGGCAGGAACGCGCAGCCTGCAGCGGTACGATGCAGATCACAAAGGGTTTGGGAATTCCCAACAAGCATTTTGCGAAGCAAAAATGGCGTTTGTATAGACAGACGCCCTGCTTGCAGAAAGTGGATTTAAAGATTACTGAGAGAGAAAATAGACGGGTTGATTTTGTTCGAGGTTGAGATTATACTGTAATAGAGTATAGTTTAGCTTTCACTTATAGATGGAGAGATAACTTATGGAATATTTATCAATCAGTCAGGTGGCTGAAAAATGGAGGCTTTCCACAAGAAGAATTAATGTCTTGTGCTCAGAAGGACGAATTCTCGGAGCAACGAAAATCGGTTCATACTGGGCGATTCCAGCGGATGCGGAAAAGCCAGCTGACGCAAGAGTCAAGAGTGGTCGCTACGTGAAGACAAAAGAAAACTAAGAAAGGGGTCGTACCAATGGCTGCAATCAATGATTTAATTAGCCAGATCCAAGATGAGACTCTTCGAAATAGAATTCAGGAAGAAGTGAGTAAAATGGCCAAGCAGAAGAAATTCGGCTTGGTTTTTGAAGAAGATATGCCGGAAAGCACGCCTCTCTATGATATGCCTATCAAAAGCGGCTGTAACGTTATGCGCCGTGACAGCAAGGACGACAAATCCATCTATGTTGTGCTGAAGGTTGAAGGCGATACTGCTGTGTGCGTTAAGCCGAAACAGAAAGATGAAGCGGCCATCTTTGAGCTGAAGGATATCGTTCGTGTTGCGGAATTTGGAGAACCCGTCTATCCCTATCTAAAACCGCTGGATTCAGTTTGCAATGCACCGGACAGCGACCTGTGGCACACGCTGATTGAAGCGGACAACTATCACGCCTTGCAACTTCTGGAATATTTGTATGCGGGTAAGGTGGATTGCATTTATATCGACCCGCCCTACAATACCGGCGCAAAGGACTGGAAATATAACAACGACTATGTGGACGGCAATGATGCTTACCGTCACAGCAAATGGCTTTCTTTCATGGAGCGCCGCCTGAAACTCGCTAAGAAGCTGTTGAATCCGGCAGATTCTGTTTTGATTGTCACTATTGATGAAAAAGAATATCTGCATCTTGGTTGTCTTCTGGAGGAAATGTTCCCAGAGGCAAAAATGCAGATGGTGAGCATTACCATTAATCCTTCTGGTGCAAAACGTGATAATCTTTTTTCCAGATCCGATGAATATGCATACGTAATTTTGCTAGGAAATGCTTGTGTTGTTCATCCTGAAGGTGATGGAGATGAAAGGGAGGTCCGCTGGTGGTATTTGAGGCGAACGGACTATTCGTCAAGACGTGGAACGGTAAAAGGAGGTGTTGCGCAGTTTTATCCAATATATGTTGACGAGAAAACCATGCGAATTGTTTGCACTGGAACCCCCTTAACTCCGGAACAGTCCAGATTTGATGTTCCGTCAATAGATGGTGCAATCCCAGTTTTCCCCATAAGAGAAGATGGTGTGGAAATGAACTGGGGTCTAACTTCGGATACTTTAATGAAATTGAACGAACAAGGGGTAGTTCGAGTCTCAAAAGGTAATGAAAATCAGCCATATGTTTTTCGATATTTAAGCGCAAATTATGTTCAGAAAATAAAAAGTGGACGCTGGGCCATTCAAGGAATACGTGAAGATAACACAAAAATAATTGTTGAAACTGGAGGAAAAATTACTCGTGCAACCACGGTATGGCAAAATAAACTGTATGATGCAGGACAATACGGAACATCCTTGTTAAAGGATTTTATTGGAAGCGGCCGTTTTACATTTCCTAAGTCTCTATATGCGGTCCATGACACGATACGTTTCTTTGTTGCCAATAAGCCTAATGCCCTCATCGTTGACTTCTTCGCCGGCAGCGGCACGACTATGCACGCAGTGAACCTGCTCAACGCTGAGGATGGCGGGCACAGGCGTTGCATTATGGTGACCAACAATGAGGTCTCCGCAGATGAAGCGAAGATGTTGAAAGACAAAGGCTATCAGCCCGGCGATGCGGAATGGGAAAAACTCGGCATCGCCCACTATGTCACTTGGCCGCGCACGGTCTGCTCCATTAAGGGACAAGATGTAAATGGCAATCCTCTAAAGGGAGATTATCTTGGCAGTGAGCCGCCGATGCATATGGCAGATGGTTTCAAAGCAAATGCGGCATTCTTCAAACTTGGGTTCTTGGATCCGACAGCGGTTTCTCTTGGTATGCGCATTTCGGAAATGCTGCCTACGTTGTGGTTGAAAACTGGTGCAAAAGGAAAATGCCCGGAATTGAGCGGAGAACAAGTCCCGGACATGCTGATCTTGCCGGAGAATCAATTTGCAGTCTTGATTAACGAGAATACATTTGCCGATTTTGCGGAGAAGCTTGCAGAACATCCTGAAATCCAAACTGTATTCTTAGCAACCGATTATGAAGTGAATTATCAATCTATGGTAAAAAATCTGAATGTCACAGAGGTATATCAGCTTTACCGGGATTACTTAGATCACTTCCGTGTGAACAGAGGGAGAAACTAAGAATGATTTGTGAATTATTCCCATTTCAAAAACAGGCGGTCAATGAAATGCGCCTCCGCGTGGCGATGGCGCTGAATAACTATCGCATGCTGAAGATCCCTCAGGTGGTTTCACTCCAGGCACCAACGGGTTCTGGCAAAACGATTATCATGTCTGCCCTGATTGAAGATATTTTTTACGGATCAGAGCAGTTTACTGAACAGCCGGAGGCTATTTTTGTATGGCTTTCGGATTCTCCGCAGCTGAATGAGCAGTCCAAGCAGAAGATCGAGCTGAAGGCAGATAAGGTCCGTATGGATCAGTGCGTAGTGATTTCAGATGAATCTTTCGACCGAGAGATTCTGGAGGACGGTCATATCTATTTCCTGAATACGCAAAAGCTTGGCAAGGCCGGTAATCTGAGCCGCCATTCGGATACGAGACAGTATACGATTTGGGAGACCATTGAAAATACAGCAAGAGAAAAAGCTGACCGTCTGTATTTCATTATTGATGAGGCACACCGCGGTATGCAGGGACGCCAAGCGGGAACAGCTACCACCATCATGCAGCGTTTTATCAAGGGCAGCAGCGAGCAGAATCTGTCGCCCATTCCGGTCGTCATCGGAATGAGCGCGACCGCCGAGCGTTTTAATTCCCTTGTAGGACAGGGAACAAACTCTACATTGCATAAGGTTGTTATTTCCCCGGCTCAGGTTCGCCAATCTGGATTGCTGAAAGATCGTATTGTAATCACTTATCCGGAAGATCCAATCAAACACGGTGACATGGCTGTTCTCCAAGCTGCAACAGACGAATGGCAGGATAAGTGCAAGCACTGGTATCAGTATACCTATGAGCAGCACTACACCAATGTAAATCCGGTGTTTGTTATCCAAGTCTGTGCTGGTTCCGGTACGAAAGTATCTGACACCGATCTGGACGATGTAATTGCGAAAATCGAAGAGCGTATGGGCGACACCTTCAAAGAAAATGAAGTTGTGCATACCTTCGGTTCTACGGGCACATTGTCGATTCACGGATTGACCGTGCCGCATATCGAGCCATCCGAGATTGCAGAAGATCGCCGCATCCGTGTTGTCTTATTTAAAGAAAATTTGTCCACTGGCTGGGACTGCCCTCGTGCAGAAACTATGATGTCCTTCCGGCGTGCGGAAGACGCAACTTATATTGCACAGCTGCTCGGACGCATGGTTCGCACACCACTCCAGTGCCATATTCTCGTGGATGATTCCTTAAATGATGTGCGGCTATTCCTTCCGTATTTCAACCAGGATACCGTTCAAAAGGTCATTGATGAATTGCAGGCAACCGAAGGCGGAGAAATCCCGACAGTTGTCGATGGGGAGTCTCTGGAAGATCAGACCTATGATACATGGTCGGTTCACAATCAGCGAAAGAAAACGCAAAAACAGACGGTTGGTCAGCTGAGCATCTTTGATTACCCGAATGGCTTCCAAGAAGAGCCTGCTGTGGCACCTTCCACAGCAATTGGAGATATGTCAAATTCTGGAGCTGTGGCAGCGAATCAAGGTGGAGCAGATTCAGAAATTCCCGCAGAAGAACAACACCAGACGATTCCGCTGGAAACAGTGTCTGGAAACGATGTACATGCAGGTCAAGAAACGGAGAGAACCAGTGGAGGCAATCAAGCTGTGAATAAAGAGCAGCCAGTGCTGACACCGGCTGTATCGCAGATGTCGATGCTTCCAACAATAGATCGTGAAGGAATCACAAAGTTCATCAATGAACAGGGATATCTGACTTATATCGTCCGTGCGGTAAAAATCAACAGCTATTTGAAGTCTTTGATGAGCTTGGCAGGGCTGTTATCGCAGTTCAATATCTGTATTACGGCGGCTGAGGATGTGAAAAACGATGTTGCTGAACTCATTCGCAACTATGTGAATGGCTTGCACGATGCCGGAAAATATGATGAGCTTACAAAGCAAGTCATGGAGATGAAGCTGTCTGCCCAGATATTCGATGTTTTCGGTGAGAAAATACAAAGCGATAACCGGATAGATATGTTTACTGCATCCGAGTCTGACCTTGATCGTCAGCTAAGAGTAGCAGACGCAAAAATGGGTGGATGCGGTTTCCACTTGGCATATGGGCGTAAATATATCGACTTCGACAATCCGAACGCCTTTAAGGTGGATTGTATTCTGTTCGCATTCGACAGCGAGTGTATTGCGGAATTAAACAAATACGCTGAGAAGAAGTTCCATGAATTGAACGACCAGTATCGTAAATATATTGTGGCCAAACCGGAGAAGTGTCAAAAGCAGTATAGCGATATTGTTGCTAACGGCGATGAAATCAGTAAGCATAACTTTACTCTTCCGGAGACAATCAGTGCCAAGGTCGAAGCAGATGGAATAAAGTACACGGATCATCTTTTTGCCAATGCAGATGGAATAGCAAAAATTAAGTTGAATGGCTGGGAACAGGCTGTTTTGGCAGAAGAGCAAAAACGAGAGGATTATGTTTGCTGGCTGCGGAATCCGTCTCGACAGTCTTGGTCACTGCGGATGCCTTATGAAATGGACGGGAAATGCAAGGAGCTTTATCCGGATTTCATCATTGTTCGCCAAGATCCAATTCTCAAGTACATCGTTGATATTTTGGAACCTCATAATCCGGATTTCAAGGATAACTTGGGCAAAGCTAAGGGACTTGCAAACTATGCTGCAAATGAACCAAGAATTGGCAGAGTGCAGCTGATACGTATTGGAAAAGACGCAGCAGGAGAAAATCGCTTTAAGCGGTTAGATCTTGCAAAAGGCAGTATCCGCAATAAGGTGCTTGCCGCAATCAATACGGATGAGTTAGACCATATTTTTGACACAGACGGTGTGTTTGAAGACTAAATTAATTACACAGATAGGGGTTCATCATGGAACGTATCAACGCCACAACAGGCTCTTACAATTTTATAGATTTATTTGCAGGAGCTGGTGGATTGTCCGAAGGCTTCATCCAAGCGGGCTTTTCACCTGTAGCGCATGTGGAGATGAACCCATATGCTGCTCAAACATTGGAAACACGAACGGGATACTATTATCTCAAAGCACAAGGGAAGCTTGATATCTACAAGGATTATATTAGCGGAAAAATCACCCGCGACGAATTTCTGCAACATATTCCAGCGGAGCAGCTACAATCCGTATTTTGCGAAACGATGTCAAATGAAACTCTTCCAAGGTTATTTGAAAATATAGATAGGATCCTTACGCAAAGAGGCATCAAACAAGTAGATGTCATTATTGGTGGACCGCCTTGCCAGGCATATTCTTTGGTGGGAAGGGCGCAAAGCAAGCATATGGAAACGCCGATGTCAGCGGATCCTAGAAATGATCTCTATAAGCTGTATGCGAGATTCCTTCAGAAATATCAGCCAAAGATGTTCGTTTTTGAGAATGTTATGGGAATCAAGTCAGCAAACGGTGGTGCAACTTGGCTGAAAGTCCAGGAAGCGCTGCGTTCCGTTGGCTACGAAATTGAATGTCATGAGCAAAATTCAAAGAATTTTGGTGTGCTGCAAAACCGAAGAAGAATGATCATTGTCGGGTGGCTGAAAAATAGTGGGCTTTCTTATCCGCAGTTTGAGCAGACAATAGCGGATGCTACGGTTAACGATATTCTCAGAGATCTGCCAGCGTTGCAGCCAGGAGGAAAATCGGGTGAATACAGATCAGATGATTTCAGCGATTATTTAAGAAGCACTGGAATCCGCAAGGATTCTGACATTCTGACGCATCATTGCGCAAGACCCAATAAAGACAGGGATATTGAGATTTATCGGCGTACAATTGAACTCTGGAATGATGGGCACAAACGGTTGAACTATAATGATCTGCCGGATGAACTGAAGACACATAAAAACCGGAAGTCGTTTCTGGATCGATTTAAAGTTGTAGAGGGCGACGAGGCGTACTGCCACACCATGTTGGCTCATATCTCAAAAGATGGACATTACTTTATTCATCCGGATATTAAGCAACATCGTTCTATTACTGTCCGGGAGGCTGCTCGCATCCAATCGTTTCCGGATGATTATTTCTTCGAAGGCCCGAGAACAGCTCAATTTGTACAGATAGGCAATGCCGTTCCTACGTTAATGGCTAAAGGCATCGCAGAAGGAATCGCCAATGAATTAAGTCAGGAGGGTATCGATGGAAAGTAATCTCCTACTTGAACAATATAGCTGGTATAAGAAGCAGCAATTGGCCAAGGCCCCATTTAAATGTCTGCTGAATGCAGATATTGAGCCAAATCCCCATCAGGTCAATGCCTTTTGCGCGGCCATTCAAGCATTAAAGACAGGCGGTATCATTCTGGCAGATGAAGTTGGTCTGGGCAAAACAATCGAAGCTGGATTGGTGCTTAATTATGTTCTGGACAACGGAGCAAAAAAAGTACTGATTTCTCTTCCTGCTACTTTGAGAAAACAATGGGAAGTAGAGCTTTTGGAGAAGTTTGGTCGCCAAGCTGTTATTCTGGATCGGTACACGGTTGAGCATGACCTTGCCAATGTGCAAACTCACCTTGGAAACGCGGATGAGGTTAGTATTGTCATTGCTTCTTATGATTATTCATCGAAACTAATTAAGCGCTTTCCTCATGTCAAATGGGACTTTTTGATTATTGATGAGGCTCATAATCTGCGGAATGTTTTTCATGGCACAAAGCGGGCAAAAAATCTTTATGATTTGACACACGGAATTCCTAAAATTCTTTTAACTGCTACGCCGCTACAGAATTCCCTTACTGATCTTCATGGACTGGTTTCTTTTATCGATCCTCGTATTTTCGGATCAGAAAAGGTTTTCAACCGTCGATTTGTGGATGGCTGTGATTATGAGGAATTGAAGCAAGAACTTCTTCCGGTGTTATATCGCACCCTTCGACGCGATGTCGGAAAATACATGGCCTTCAGCAAGAGAACCTGTATTACGGTCGATTTCCATTTGACCGCAGAAGAAAAAGAACTCTATGATGTGACCAATGATTTTCTGCGTCGTGATCCGCTGTATTCTATTCCGAATGCGAATCGTGGGCTGATTATTCTTGTTATTCGAAAGTTGCTTGCATCTTCTAGCTTTGCTTTGATAGAGACCTTTGAAGTATTAGAAAAACGTCTTGAAAAACTCTATGAAGGCACAAAATCTGCGTATGCTCAAGAAGGTTTCGATTTATTCTGGGGGTTTGTAGAAGATGAAATCGACGAGGAAGGGTTCAACGAATACGATGATGAAGAAACAGCAGAGAAGAAACAGGCTATTCAGGCTGAGCTCAAGATTGTAAGACATATTCTTGAAATGGCAAGGGCTATAAAGACGAATGCAAAGATCGCCGCGTTGAGGAAAGCACTGAAATCTGCATTTGACCACCAGATTTCCGAGGGATTGAATCAGAAGGCTGTTGTCTTTACAGAGTCTAAGCGAACACAGAAATATATAGCCGCAGAACTAAGAAGATCTGGCTATAGCGAGGAAGATATCCTTCTCTTTAATGGTGACTTTGATGATGCCATGACGAAGGAAATCTTTCGAACATGGCAGGTCAAGAATTTTGGTAAAACAAACTATGGCAGAAGTGTGGAATATAAGCACGCAATTGTCGATTATTTCAAGAGTCATGCCAAGATTTTGATTGTTACAGATGCTGGTTCAGAAGGTCTAAATCTACAATTTTGCAATACAATCATTAACTATGACTTACCTTGGAATCCGCAGAAAATTGAGCAGAGAATTGGACGTTGTCATCGCTATGGACAAACTCATGATGTGGTAGCAATCAATCTGTTGAATACGGACAATGAAGCAGATCGCAGAGTATATGATATCCTTTCTAAGAAGTTTGAACTGTTCGAGGGCGTGTTTGGTGCATCGGATGTTGCGCTAGGCGCACTTGAATCTGGTGTGAGTTTTGAAAAGCGTATTCTGAATATTTACCAGAATTGTAAGAATATCACGGCGGTAAGGAAAGCATTTGCAGCTTTGAACAGGCAGCTAGATGCAAGGAAGAATGCTCATGCAGCAGAACTTCGCTCAATTCTGCTTACAGAAAGTAGAGAGGCGAAGGGGCAAGCGTTGGAAAAGACCAAGGCTGATATCGATAAATATCTACGTGATGTTGAATATTGGAACCAGTTTGAAGAACCAGAAGTGGATCACAAGCTACATTACTGGAAAATCGATAACTGGGGTGAAAAGATATTTGGTTCACATGGCGTTTTGTTTCTTGGAGCATTCATGGACAATACAAAACTCCTCTTCCCAGTTTTACTACTTTGTGATGAAAATGGTGAGTATATCAATTTTACTGAAGATGAGATTGTCTCCGCATTGGAGGAGGCTAATGATTCGGATGTTCGCTATTTTAAACCGACAGAAGAAGAACAATCTTATTTTCACCGGATTTATGCTCGCTTGATTTCAGAAGTTCAGGATCGGCATGATAAAACTGTAGCCCCTACTATCGCATATAACAAGAAGAAGATTGAAAACTGGGCCAATGTCCAACAAGAACAGCTTCATGTTCAGCTTACTGATGCTCAAAAAGAAGTTGAGGAGTACATACTTGCTGAAATGGCGGCTACCGACACGCTGGAAAAAAAGGATATCCGAAAAAAAGCGGCTGAAGCAAAGAAAAAAATGGATAAGCTGCAAAACGACCTGCCTAAGCGCAGAAAAGAGATTCAAGACGAGGCGCAGGCTGAAATTGATCGATTTAATCAGTTGCAGGAAATCAATCCATTGCTTCTGATTAACATTGTCCTTAAATTTTAACAGGAGGCACCACATGGCAGATAGATTTAAGTTTGCTGAGGTTCGCCAAGAAGTCATAGAAATGTTAAAGAAAGACTTGTTGGGACCGAGTAGTGAAAATGAAATACTGAATCAAAACCCGCGCTTTGAATATATCGTGGGTATGCTTGCGCCACAAACCAGTGAAAATGATTCGAATGAGCAGGAAGTCGATGGAGATGCTTCTTTCGAAGGGGATGCAGATTATACTGCGGGCGAAGACGATGATAATGAGCCGGTCTTTACAAATCGATTTAAAACACCGTCTTCCATTGGCATCAGCTTTTACCTAGAAAGTAGTACAAAATCTTTCAATGTGGATGTGACTTGGGGCGATTACACCAAAGCTTCTGATAAAACCACTAACAAAGAGGGAAAAAAAGTTGATGTAAGCACGTATACACGTCATCCACAGAAAGAGACAGTTGTTATTGATCTGCAAGAGTTTAGTAAGAACAAAGAATACCCTTTGGTCTGTGATTCAAATGTTATTTTATATATTTCTAAAATCGGCCTCAAGCAGGGGTATACCTTGGTAACAGCTTATGTTATCAACAAGCGCAAAAATCCTGAGAGTGATATTGCTGGAATGATGTTCCAAGTCAACTTGCGTGCCTATTCCCAGGACAAAATGGATATCTTCGTGGCAGAACACATATGCAGAAAAATCCTTGCCGTCGATGAATTTTACTTTGCCCAGCGACCTATTTTAGGAAGGGGACGTGGTTGCGCAGCAACTTGGAAAGCCAATAAAAATGGGCGTGCTTCTGAAATTGTATCGACATTTATTCCAGAGTACGAATTTCCAGGTGTTAGTGCTGCTTTGGAAGGATTTGACCCGTTCTTCTTCTCTATGAGAACTCTTTCTGTTGCAAAGAAAAAAGATGACATCATTAACCGGCTGAATGTCTTGGCGGACTCCTATGAGAATTGGATTCAGAAAAAATTGGTTCATGATTCAAAAATGGATGATGCTAAGTTCAAGAAAGAAATTGGCGACACAATAATAAATAAATGTATAGAAGCTCTTGGAAGAATCCGCGCGGGCATTCAGCTACTTGTAGAGGATGATATTTCGTTTGATGCCTTTTGCTTTATGAATCGTTCCATGATTCTTCAGAGAAATATTATGAATTTCTCTAAGAAGCATGGAGCCGGTATCGAATGTGCCTTTAGGGATTTTGTGGATCCTCGTAATCCTTCCAATAATTTTGGCTGGAGACCTTTCCAGATTGCTTTTATTCTCATGAATCTGAAAGGTATTGTAGATCCGGAACATGATAACCGTGAAGTCGTGGATCTTCTATACTTTCCGACTGGTGGAGGTAAAACTGAGGCATATCTGGGTCTTATGGCATTTGTTATTGCAAATAGAAGGCTGCGTGCTGACGAGAACGATGAATACAATCGTGACGGCGGTGTAACTGCAATTTTGCGATATACTTTGCGCCTGCTCACTACACAGCAGAGAGACCGTATCACCAAGATGATTCTGGCCGCGGAACTCATCCGGCAAAAAGAATATCCGAAATACGGAAAAGAACCCATCAGTATTGGTTTCTGGGTTGGTGGTACTGTGACTCCGAACACCTTTAAAGAATTGGAAGAAGATCCGGAGGATCCAGCTAAAACAAGAACAGCAAGAAGCAAGAAAAACGCTATCTACAAACAGCTGCTTACATGTCCATTCTGCGGGAAGCCACTTACAGAGGAAAATTTTTATATAGATATTCCTACAAAATCGGTTAGCATCTATTGTTCGGATGATAAATGCATGTTCTATAGGTATAAACCCAGCAATAAGATGAAAATCCCGGTTTATCTGGTAGATGAAGAAATTTATGCTAAGTGCCCAACCATTATTCTGTCAACAGTTGATAAGTTTGCCGGCCTTCCGTGGGATGTGAATACAAATGCTCTGTTTGGTCGCGTTGATAGAATTTGCAGTCGCGATGGCTATGTTGCTATTGGAGCGGACCATGCTCGGCATACTCGTACAGAAGAGTTACCCACAGCTACGCTTAGATCGATTAAACCGTTCCTTCCGCCGGAGCTGATTATCCAAGATGAGCTGCATCTTATCACAGGACCTCTGGGAACCGTATACGGTGCATATGAAACAGTTATTGAAGATCTGTGTTCCTATACGATTGGAGGTAAGAAAATCAAGCCAAAGTATGTTGTTTCTACGGCAACTATCAAAAATGCTGCTGAGCAGACAAAATGCTTATATGGCAGAAAAGTAACTGCGCAATTTCCACCAAATGGGTTTGAAATCGGTGACAGTTTCTATATTCGTGAGGTACCGGTCGAACAAGATCCGTTTAGAAGATACGTTGGTGTCTGCGCACCAGGCCAGTCTGTAAAGACAGCTTTACTGCGTGTATATTCGATTATCCTTCAAAGTGCTTATAATCTTTCGCTGGATGATGAGTACAAGGATGTTATTGACCCTTACTATACCCTTGTTGGGTATTATAACAGTATTCGAGAACTCGGCGGTGCCGTTCGATTGCTACAGGATGATATTCCTGACAGAATTCAACGTATTAAGAAAAAATATGGAATGAGTAGGCAGCGTTTCCTTAATCATAAGGTTGAAATTACTTCTCGCATGCCTTCTTATGACATTCCGAAGAAACTAAGTCAGTTGGAAACTCCATATACAGATAGCAATTGCCTAGATACGGCAATTGCAACTAATATGATTGCTGTTGGTATGGATGTGGATCGGCTTGGTCTCATGGTGGTAACTGGTCAACCGAAGCAGAACTCCGAATATATTCAGGCAACTAGCCGTATTGGACGTTCTTATCCAGGCTTAGTAGTTACTTTATATAACCCTTATCGACCTCGTGACTTGTCTCATTATGAGAATTTTACTGGTTATCATGCACAGCTGTATCGCTTTGTTGAAGGCACAACAGCGACACCGTTTTCCGCGCGTGCAAGAGACCGCGTGTTGCATGCACTGGTTATTTCTGCAATTCGTTTGCATTATCCGGAATTTGCAAGCAATGATGGAGCAGCAGCTATTGATAAGCTAACCGATGAGCAGCTTAATGAAGTGAAGGCTCTTATCATGAATCGATTGAACATCATCAAGCCTTCTGCTAAGGCAGATGCCGAACATGAGATTGATGATTTTATAAGCAATTGGAAATTACTGGCAACTCAATCCAAGGGACTTAGATACTATGTTTATACAACTAAAACGTATAATCGTCTAATGAACACTTATGGCGAAGTTTGTACTGATCTTGAAAAGCCGACTCTTCGTTCTATGCGTGATGTTGAGAGTGCAGCAAATATGTTCTATTACACGGAGGACTAAAAGCCTATGTTTGATAATAATAAATTAGGTGAGATTCGTCCTAATCAGTTGATAACTACATTTGGTCCAGGTTCTATTGTGGATGCCGTGAAAGATTCCGTCACGGTTCTGGACTTGAACTATTGGAAGGAAAAAGGAAAGAAAATTATAGATGGCAGATTGGCCTCATATCTGGGCGTTGACTGTTTTTATATGCCACGGACTTCTTATAGCGGAGATATTCCTGTGGTCTCATTCCCTTATATGCATGTTTGTTCCAATGTGAAATGTGGGAGAATATTTGATTTAAGAGAGAATTTTGACCTAGATCGATATCTGAAGTTTGGTGTAACTTGTCCGGAATGTCATAGACAGGCTTATCCTTCTCGTTTTATTACTATTTGTGAGAACGGCCATATGGATGATTTCCCTTGGAGCTGGTGGGTTCACGGTGGCAATACAATCTGCAAAGGTACGATGAGGATGTATTCAACTGGTAATACATCAACGCTTGCAGATATGTGGGTTAAATGTTCCTGTGGGGCACGACGGAGTATGAGCGGCGCAACGCAGCATGAGAATTTTGAAGGTATGAAATGTTCCGGACATCACCCGTTTCGGCCAAATCATAAAAATGAAAAATGCGATAAGGAAATGATTCCTTCTCAGCGTGGCGCGTCGAATGTATATTTTCCAGTAATGAGAAGTGCCATATCTATTCCACCTTGGATCAATCCGCTTTATAACTTGATTGATGAGCATTTGCGCTTAATTGACAACTATGAAGAAGATTTTGGAGAGATGGGATTAGACAAAGCGTATCAAAAATATTTCTCTGCATTTACAAGAGAAGAATTTGATGCAGCTTTATTGCGCAGAAGACAGAACATCAAAGAGTTCACAGAGATTAAGCAGATGGAATACAACGCCATTACGCATCACGCAGATCCTGTGTACGCCTCCAACAAAAAACATTTTAAGGCTGAGGAGGATCCGCTTCCGGATTATCTGCTCCCGTATTTTAAGAGAGTCATTCGCATTACACGATTAAGAGAAGTGAGAGTGCTGCTTGGCTTCACCCGTGTAGATGCTCCGGATCCAGATGCCGATGAGCAGACAAATATCGTTTATCTAAATAAGGGTAAGACTGAAAAATGGCTTCCTGCTGCAGAAGTGCACGGTGAAGGTGTCTTTATTGAGTTTAATAGGGATAGTATTGATGCGTGGTTGAGAGATCCAGAACTGGGAGCACTTTCTCAGAAATATGCGCAGTGTTATAAGGAATTCTGTGAATCTAAAGAATGGACTGTTACCACATTACGAGATGCAAGGTATGTCCTGATGCATACATTCGCACATTTGTTGATTAAGCAGATGTCAATGTCCTCGGGGTACTCTTCATCCGCTATTCGTGAGCGTATTTATTTTGGGGATGATATGTCTGGTGTGTTGCTCTATACCGGAAGTGCCGATAAAGAAGGCTCACTTGGTGGACTTGTAGAATTGGGAAATATTGATCAGCTTATTGTTTTAATGAAAGACGCTTTCCAGGAAGCACTGGTTTGCACAAATGATCCGGAATGCCTTAACAATGTGCCTGCTGGTAATAATTCAAATGGTGCGGCGTGCCATTCCTGCTGTATGATCTCAGAAACAGCTTGCGAGAATGGAAATCGCATGTTGGATCGCGGACTAATTGTGCCTATTGACGGAAGAGAAAATCAGTCTTATTTTAAAACTTTGGTGGAAGAACTATGTCAACTGGAAGTATAAGCTTAGATATTTTGTTAAACAAAATTCTCACAGATGCTATATCTGGTGGAAATGAGTCTATTAGAGCCATTCAAAAGAGATATCCATCTCTTTCTGAAAAAGAAGCTCATGAAATTCTTGCTATGGTTTCAGCGACTGCCCAAAGTAACGATGATAGCGCTGAATTAGTTGTTACAGCGCCACCTTCTTTTGCGCTGAAAACAAAACCGACAAAGGTTACCGTAAGAGAAATGCTTATGGGAGCTAGGAAGAGCATTCTAATTACCGGGTACTCCCTCTCGGATTATTTTGCCGAGTTAGTCGATTGTGTAATTCAAAAGAGCCAAGAAGGCGTTCTCGTGAAATTTTTTGTGAATGACATTGAGAGTCAGAAGGCCTTTGACCGTTTATGCTGCTATAAGGGAAAATTTCTGCGAATTTATAACTATCCAAAACAGGAAGATAAAATGTCTGCTCTTCATGCAAAGGTAATTTCTGTTGATCAAACGGATACGCTGATTACATCCGCAAACCTTTCATATCATGGACAGGAAGGAAATATCGAGCTGGGGGCACGAATCCATTCGAAAGAATTGGCTAAACAAGTAGAGGATATATTTACTTCACTGGTATTCAAAAGGATATTTGTTGAACTGTAAGCTTTATGGAGGTGCGTCAATGAATTTAAGCTTGAAACATAAGCTAATGCTGCAATCATTGAGTCCATTGGCTTTTTTGACTATTGTACGCAATTTCAAATTTACCCCCGTCAGTGAACTTGCTGAAAATCAGTCATATTGGGGAGAGTTTGTTCGCCTTAATAATGTGCTGATTGTTGTGTTTTTGTTATGTGCTACATGGATTTTAGCAGCAGTCATATCTTTTATTTCTTTTACGGCATTTAGATGGACTGATAAGAAACAAGGGTATCAACTTTCTTCCTTCGTAGAAAAAGAGGACGCAAGTTTGAATTTCTTTATGACAATGATTATCCCGCTTTTGATTGATGATGTAGGAACGATTCAGGGAGCGGTAACATTCCTTATTATTGTGGTTATGATGTGTGCGCTGCTAAGCAAAACACATTTGTACTATGCGAATCCTGTGTTGGCAATTTTAGGATACCGAGTCTATGAGGTTACCTTTAAAAGTAACCCTGACTTTAATAATGAAGTTTGCTTGGCTGTAGTAAAAGGTGGATTTCTAAAAAATCCGAGCACAGTAGAATATAAAGTGATTAATGATACAGTCCTCTACATGAAGGAGATGAACAAATGACCAAGGAAGAAATTCAGGCATCGATTAAGTCGATAATGTTTTCTGGTTCAGTCTGCGGGATTGAAATATATGCCTACCTGCGCGATGAAAGTGGATATCAAACTAAAAAAATCAGGGCAACAGATAAGTTGCTTTCTAGTACGAAAGATAAGGTGGCGGGCTTTATCAATTGTACCTATCTTGCAGATGATGCAGAATTTGACACATCAGAAAATATTGCAGACAATAAGAAAGAATTTTATGAGATTAGTCTGACAGAGAGTTATAGCCCCTTTGCTTTCCTTGATGATGCTGAAAAGCGTACAGAGTACTACTCGGAAAGTGATAGAAATAAACTGTCTGGATTTCTTTTTAAAATCAATTTGAATGACCAGTACTTTTGGGTTTATCAACATATATACTCTGTATCAAGAATTGATCGAAGTAAAAATGTGATAGCCCTATTTATTGGAGATACATACGATGAAGTCGATAGCGATATTGTGCAGATAGATTCACGAGCAGATATAATAATCTTTTCTTCAAGTGCTGTTACGGCGAAAATGGATCTTATGCAGAGATTCTTTGGATTTGAGCAATACATTCGAGCGGGGGCACAGAAGACGATTGAGATTATTCGCAATCTGGATATTGTAGATAGCCTTGAAAAGTTTGTTGCGTTTGAAAATAAAAGTAAGTTGACAAATGCAAAGAAGTTATTAAAGGCAAAGAATTCGCCTGTTTTGCAGATGAAAAAGAACGATTTGTTAGAGAATCTGAAAAAGCATTCTCGCTACAAAACGATGTTCAAGTTTGAAGAAGATCATATTGTGATTTCTTCACAAAAAGAAGCAGCGGCATTTATTAAAATGTTGAATGATGATATTGTTCGGTCTGAACTCACAGGAAAAGAATATGACAGCTCCAGCAAAATGCTTTTGGCTCCAATGGGATCAAGTCAATGACTGACCAATGATAGGAAAATATAGAGGAGTGATAGAAGAAAAAAGGCTTCTATGTCACAGGTTCTGACAGATATAAAGCCCGATATTATCAACATGATCGCGATGATGACGAAGCGATTTGTGGAGAATGTTCTCAAAAAAGGACAGAAAAATTGAACGGCCGTTTATTGATTTAGGTATGATTAAGCTTAAAATGTAAAAAGGAGGGCCATCATGGAGCTATCAAAAGCAAACAGTGTTAACAGCCGTGCGGAAGAACTGTTTGTTCAGTTGTTCTGTGAGGCGTTTGGCCCGGAAAAGACGGAAAATCTACAAGTGCAATATCCTTGTGTGGATATTTACGGTCGGCACCGTTATATCGATTTTGCGCTGGAATCTCCTGAATCCAAAATTGCGATTGAGATAGACGGCGAAACCTACCATAACCCAAGCAAGGTGTCTGAGAACAAGTATGCGGATGACCTCCTGAAGCAGAATAGCTTGATTTACGACAACTGGAAAGTATACCGATGGATTTATAGCCAGCTTGAAAAGCAACCGGAAAAGGTTAAGGATGAGCTGATTACCTTTTTGGGCAGCAGTCCCATGTTCAAGGCTTTTGAAGCAGACCTGCCGGTTCAGATGGGACAGACCATCGAGCTTCGGGATTATCAGCAGGAGGCTATCGACAACCTCAAGAAGATGCGTGAGGACGGCAAAACCATTGCGCTGCTGTACCATGCAACCGGCGTAGGTAAAACCATCACAGCAGCAACGGATGCCAAGGCAGTGGGCGGACGCACGCTGTTTCTGGTCAATGCCCTGAAACTGGCATCTCAGGCAAAAGAAACCTTTGCTAAGGTCTGGCCGGAAGCGACTTTGGGAGAGTACACCGGAAGTCAGAAGGATATGACCCAGACGGTCATTTTTGCAACGGTGCAGAGTATCTCCAAGGATCTGGAAAAGTTCTCGCCTACGGATTTTGACTACCTGATCGTGGACGAATGTCACCATGCGGCAGCCAACACCTACCAGAAGATTTTCACCTACTTCCACCCGAAGTTCATTCTGGGCCTGACCGCCACTCCGGAACGCAGCGATGGTGAAGATATGCTGGAGCTGTTCCAGAACGTTGCCCACAAAATGGATCTCAAAACTGCTGTAGAGCGTGGCGTTCTGGTGCCGATTCGCTGCATCCGGGTCAAGACCAACATCGACCTGACCGATGTGCGGATCAACGGCATCAAATACAATTCGCAGGATCTGGAAAGCAAGCTGTTCATTCCGGAACGGAATCAGTTGATCGTTGATACATATTTAAGGTACGTCAACGGCAAAAAGACCGTGATCTTCTGCGCCAGTGTAGACCATGCAGCCGAAATTGCAAAGTTGCTGCGGGACAACGGTGTGAAGGCGGAAGCAGTTTCCGGGCGGGATCGGGTAGAGGTTCGGGAAAAAATCCTGAAGGACTATGAAACCGGCTCGACCAATGTTCTTTGTGCCTGCGACCTTCTGAACGAAGGCTGGGACAGCCCGCATACAACGGTGCTGTTCATGGCGCGCCCGACTATGTCCAAAACGATCTATTTGCAGCAGCTGGGCCGTGGCACACGCCGCTGCCCGGGGAAAGAGGACCTGTTGGTGGTTGACTTTGTGGACAATGCCAATATGTTCAATATGCCATACAGCCTGCACCGGGTGCTGGACATTGCAAAATATCAGCCCATGGCGTATGTGCTGGCACCGGAGAACAAGCGCAAGCTGGATCAGGATATGCTGTTTCAGGGTGAAAAGCCGGAGGCGTGGCTGGATGTGCCAATCGATGTGTCCGACTATGAGATTATCGACCTTTTCAACTGGCAGAACAGCGTCAAGGATATGATCTCGCAGATCGAGTTCGTCCGGATGGTGGATGTACAGTCCGAGACGGTGGAGCGCTACATTAAGGACGGAAAAGTCAAACCGGACCTTTCGATTCCCTTTGGTGATAAGCGGATGTTCCACTATTTCCGGGAGGAAAGCATCCGCAACATTGCGAAACAGTATGGCTGGGATCTCATTACGCCGCAGAATATGGCGGACAAGTTCATGAAATTTATCGAAACGATGGATATGAGCTACTCCTACAAGCCAGTGCTGCTCAAGGCAATCTATGAGTACATGGACACCAGCGGCAGAGTCGCTCTGCCGGATGTGGTGGACTACTTCATCGACTTCTACGAGGACCGCAAGGCGCACGGGATGATTGCAGAGAAATCCACCAGTATCTACCAGAAGGGCGGTTATACCCGGAAGGATGTGGAGAAGAACATCCTCTCCAACCCCTTCAAGCGCTTTGAGGATATGCGATTCCTGATGCGCTGCAAGGACGTGGAGACTATCGAGGTGAACCCGATCATCTTCCGCAAGCTCACACGGGAAGATTGGCTGCATATTGTGGATGTCTGCGATAAGAGCCTTGAAAAATATTATTTGCGACTCAAAAAATGATATGAACGCCGATGATTGACTGCGGGTGACGTGCATGATGAAAATAGTGAGAAATATGATCCGGTGTAAAAAGTGCAGGGACGTTATTGAAAGCTGCACTGTACATGATTTCAAATTTTGTTCTTGCGGATCGTGTGCAGTCGATGGCGGGCATGAGTATCTCCGTAGGTGTGGAAACCCGGAAGACTGGGAAGAATTATCTGAAACGCAAAGTGTAGATGATTGAAAATTAAGCTGAACACAATCTTTGAAGCAGAAGCTCAGCGGCAAGCAAAAAGCTCTTGACCTTTAATAAAGAGGCCAAGAGCTTTTTACATCTTGTTTTGGAACATAAAAGAAGGTACAATAGTAGAAAAGAGAACGTGCATCAGTCAAATAAGGTGGTGGAGGCAATGGGCAAGGCAACAGTCTACTGCATTATGCACACGGAAAGATGTGTGGCACAGGTGAGTACGGCTGGTGAGTGTAAAATTTATTTTGAAGATTTCATGCCCTATGGTCTAGTGCTGAAAGAATCGAATGACTTTGATACTCGAATCAATAATGTGATTAGCTTCCATTCATGGTGTGCATCTCGGCTGATACCACGTGACCGCACTTATGCAAAGGAAATCCTGAACAGCATTGGTGCATCTCAGAGTGTTACAGACCGCGAGCGCGCTCAAATTGCACTTTCTTACCACTGCTTATCTTTGCTGGATGTGTTCTGGGTAAAAGAAGAAAATGAGACTGTCCGATTTGAGGATAT